>Ga0209505_1001155_pt1 | contig 18991 bp, 16 predicted proteins | sample COGITO_mtgs_1103_2_FD_184794 | JGI IMG/M metagenome (GOLD analysis project Ga0209505, IMG submission 184794) | Pelagic marine microbial communities from North Sea - COGITO_mtgs_110331 (SPAdes) (version 2) | ecosystem: Environmental > Aquatic > Marine > Epipelagic ... | reverse complement strand
ATGCGCCCGAGTCAGACGTTCAACAAGATCATCGACTCTGTTGCACAGCACATCAGTCCATAAGGCATAGCTACATAAAACACAGCTGCATAAAACACAGCTACAGAAAACATAGCTACACAAGATATAGGTACTTAGCCTAGGATCCGGGTCACGACTTTGTTATGACCCGGATCACGCTTGACCCCCTCCGGCTGTCGAGCACAGCTAGCTCTGATTTGTCCTTGAGAAATATGTGGTTTAAGGTTTAGCTCAACTCATGAGCCAAGTAATGAAACATTGGCTGTTGTTATCTGCCGTTGTTATCTGCCATTGTGCTCACCGCATCCACCACGATCGCCGCGACGATCTCCGCCACTGCGCCCCATCCCGAAGCGCCCCATCCCGAAGTGACCGCAGCACTGGCTTGGTCGCTACCTGAAAACCCCTGTCAGCAACCCGAACTCGCCGACATAATTGACACCCAAGGCCTCGTCACAGATTTTAGCCGTTTGAAAGACAGCGCCCAATACGGGCTAACGCAACAGCAGGGTGACGAGATTATGGCGAAACTGGCGCTGATTCAGGCGTCCGTCGAGGAACTCACCTACGTCACTAATATGCAGTCATTGCTGACCCAGCGACAGTAGGCAATTGTCATGGATGACAAAATAACAGGCAAAAAAAAGGCGACCATCAGGCCGCCTTTTTTATTTCAACTGCCTGTTCTAGCGCAGTGTGTAGCTCACTTCGACACCATAGACGCGAGGCTCGGTAACCTGAGCTGTACGCTTATAGCCGTCTTCGGCACCAGACGCCAGAATCTGCCGAATACCAATATCATTCTGCACATTGTTAACAAATCCTGACACTGTCCACTCGTCAGAAGGGCTGGTCCAAGTGGCACGCAGATCGATGCGGTCATAAGCTGGCGCCAAATCACGAGCGCTTTCGAAGGCAGAAAAGTAGACGTCATCGATGTAACTGTAAGTCATCATCAAGTCGACCTTGCCTGCGTCATCAAAGTCCAGCGCATAGACACCGTAAAGGCTTCCCTTAGTCTTCGGCACCTGTGGCAGCGAACGGCCTTTAATATCACGAACCCGATCCGGATTAGTCAGGTCGGTATATAAAACACCCGGGATTGTTGGATCAGTACCGTCAACCACAAAGAAAGACTCGGTATATTCAGTGTCTGTATAGCTGAAGTTACCGCCCACAGTCAGCTCGTCAGTTGGCAACCACAGAACTTCAAGTTCGAGACCATTGATAACTGCGCCAGGTGCGGCCTGAATCGAAGTCGTTGATGCAACGACAGCACAAGCACTCTGCAAACTTTGCTCAGTTGCTACTGGCGGACAAGCTTCTTCAGTACGAGTGTGAATGCTGTCATAGTTGTAGCGGTAGATTGAGCCATTCAGTTGCAACGTGTTGTCCAGCATTTGAGTCTTGTAGCCGACTTCGTAGGCGATCAACTCTTCTGGCTCATAGTCAGGTGTCTGACTGAAAAACGCCAGGTTAAAGCCACCGGAGCGATAGCCCGTGGTGACGTTAGCGTACATCATGGTGTCGTCAGAGATATTGTAGTCCAGGTTAACGCGCCAGGTGACTTTGCTATCTTCACGCTCGAGTTGACGATACAGACCGAAGGTAATCGGCACGCCGTTCAACCAAGGCTCAACCACACCAGTAGGCTGCAGTGTTGTTGGACTGATAGCGCCACGCACAATGTTGGCAGTCGCCAGATCCAAGCCCACTGCGGCGAGAATGTCGCTGTTTTCAGCATAACGTGCCAGCACTTCTTCGCCTATGATCTCATCTCGAGCATAGCGAATACCGGCCGTCAGTGTGAACAGCTCATTGATGTCCCATACGCCCTGGGTGTAGGCCGCAAAAGCATCGCGCTTGGTCTGATTATTCACCAGACGTTCGGTACCGATAGTCACCGGTCCATGCTCCACACTACCCAGTGTGCTGCCGCCCAAGTAAGGCCCAGCAGTTACTGTTCCAGTGCCGATAGGCGCATCAACGCCAGCTGCTTTAGCACTTGCCAGGCTCACTGGTGTAGTCGTACCCGTCAAGAAAGTCAACGCTGGGTCGCCCGGTACCACACCTGGCGCAACAGTGGCCAATATGGTGTCCAGCGCGAAAGCCGGATCCGTATATTGAGTCTGGCCTACGGAGCTATAGAAATCATACCGCTGATCGATCGCAGCGTTGTAGAAAAAGATACCTGATGTAAATGTCAATGCATCGCCCACATCCCAGAATAACTGGAATTCATGTGAGGCATATTCCGCTTCATGATTAACGTAGTACTGATTATCACGAGTCGTATTCGCCGTATTGTCGTCATCAGTCGTACGTTCGTACAACAATTCGCTGTAACCAAACAGGTACTTGAAGGTCAGACCTTCGCTGATATCGTAGGTGAATTCCAACTGGTTACCCTGTTGGTCGAACTGCTCACGATTGAGGCCATTGGTATAGGCGCACAAATCATCGCCATCGATATTCTCGCGATCAGTTATCACACAAGAGCTTGGGTCTAACGGCTGACCATTCGCGTCAGTGGCACCTTGCGCCATATTGGCTCGGTAAAAGCCCGTGTCTACGCCTGGACGAACATACTGCGCCGTGATTTGATCACCGGTAGTCGGGTTCGTGTAATTCAGGATAGGCTGAGTCGGGTCAATGAAAGTCGACGCCAGCGGGTTAGTGGTATTAGTCGCGTCAACTACGCGTAGCGCATTATTGAGACGCGTATAGTTACGCAGACCATCGCCACCAGGGGCGCTGTTCTCACCATCGAGTACAATTAAACCACCGCCATCAGCACCGCCCATAATACGATCGACTTTGGCCAGGTTACTACGCAGGTTAACAGTCATGCTGTCGTTGACCTGCCATTCCAAAGACAGAGATACGTTTTCTTCATCACCGCTATCCAGGTCTTCGCCGAAGCCTTTCTCTTCAACCCAGCCGTCATGTTCTCGGGATGAATATGTCAAACGACCATTCAGAACTTCAGCAATCAGTGGACCTGAAACCATGCCGTAGAAATCCTGGGTTCCATAGCTGCCAACAATGCCCTTGGCAGCAAACTCTAATTCGTCGGTTGGTTTTTTGTATAAAAAGTTCATGGCACCACCGACGGCATTACGACCATACAGAGTGCCCTGGGGTCCACGCAGCACTTCGATACGATCGATATCCCAAAAAGAACCAATAGTCGCGGTATACAAATCTTCTGAATAGATGCCATTCATGTAAGTAGCAACACCGGGATCACCGCCCAGGTTGCGAAAATTTCGGCCAACGCCACGTATCGCCGAGTCGTAAGGCTGGATCGTGGTGGCAGGTATCATGTTCTGCAAATCTGACTGATTTCGAATACCAAAATCATCAATCATTTCCGACGTGAATGCCGTGATAGAGATTGACGTATCCTGGACAGAAGATTCTTTTCTTTCCGCGGTGACAACCACTTCTTCGATTTGTCGATCAGCAGCCAACAGTTGTGCAGGCATACCCACCGCACTTCCCGCCAGCACAAACGCTGTTAATCTTTTAAGATTAAAATTCATTACCCCTCCAAATATTTTAGGCATCAGATTAAACTGACTATTTTTTCAGCCGCGCGCTGCTTTCCCCTGAACGCGAGCAGCGGGCATCCTAGAGTGTTGGGGCCAACAAGTAAACAAAGGGATTGGGTTTTCGGATATTAGTGTGATATCGAGATCAACGGGATGAATGTGTGGCTTAAAAACGTACGGTCGGGTTAGGTAAAAACCCGACCGTACGTGTTGACAATCAACTTACCACAGGTCGTATTTCTGTATTTCGGCGCGACCGACCACCATGTGATGCACCTCATCTGGGCCGTCCGCAAAACGCAGATGACGCATATCGGTGTACATAGATGCCAGCGGCGACCACTGAGAGATACCCGTCGCGCCATGCATCTGAATCGCTTGGTCAATAATCAGGCAGACTTTCTCAGGCACCATAGCCTTAACTGCACTGACGTAAACCCGGGCTTCCTTGTTGCCAAGCACATCCATGGCTTTCGCCGCCTGCAACACCATTAATTTCATGGCATCGATCTCGATTCGAGCCCTGGCAATGATCTCAAGATTTTTACCCAGTTTGGCAATGGGCTTGCCAAACGCAACCCGCGAACCGGCACGGGTGACCATCAACTCGAGGGCTTTTTCCGCCTTACCGATGGAACGCATGCAGTGATGGATTCGACCGGGCCCCAGGCGGACCTGGGAAATCTCAAAACCCTTGCCTTCGCCCAACAAAACATTCTCTTTCGGCACTCGAACATTATTGAAGCGAATATGCATATGCCCCCGGGGCGCATGATCTTGCTCGAATACTTGCATGCCTTCGAGAATCTCCACTCCCGGCGTGTCGGTGGGCACCAATATCTGCGACTGCTGACGACTGGGCGGCGCATCGGGGCTGGTTTTCACCATGGTGATCATAATCTTACAGCGAGGATCGCCAGCGCCAGAAATATAAAATTTCTCGCCATTGATCACCCACTCGTCGCCTTCGAGGACCGCGCTGGTGCTAATGTTTTTGGCATCCGACGACGGGATGTTCGGTTCTGTCATGGCGTAGGCGGAACGAATCTCGCCATTGAGTAATGGCTTTAACCATTTCTCTTTTTGCGCTTCGGTACCTACTCGCTCAAGCACTTCCATATTACCCGTATCTGGCGCGCTACAGTTCAGTGTCTCAGACGCCAGGCTGTATTTGCCCAGCTCGGCGGCGATATAGGCGTAGTCCAGGTTGGTCAGTCCGTCACCCATTTCAGAGTCAGGCAAGAAAAAATTCCACAACCCTGAAGCCTTGGCCTTATCTTTCGCGCCTTCCAACAGCTCCAATTGACGGGGGTGCCAAGACCAGCGATCGGCCTTGCCTTTTTCAAGGCTGTGAAACTCCTCAGTGATAGGCTCAACGTTCTCAGCGATATGTTTCTTCACCGCATCCATGAGGGGCTGGGCCCTCTCGGACATGGCCAGTGTATATAAGTCATTTGCGATATCTGGCATAGGCTTGATTCTCCGTGATAGTTTTTTTGTTGGGACTACGCTTGTGTTGCATGCTGCCTACCATTCGAGATCATCAGGGATCTGGAAGTCTTTATAGGGATCATCCTCATCAACCGCGTCCTTGTCTCGCTCATAAAGATAGAGAACGACGTCGTCTTTGCGCGCCATGATGCGACGCGCAACTTGCTCTGGCACCATATCATACCCATCAGCCTTTTTGACGATCGCCAGATAACCCTGATTCAGCTGAGTTTTATTTTCCTGGGACACGTAAATATTCTTGATCACACCCTGGTCGGCAAACTTATAGGCGATATCGCCGGCCTGGCGCTGACTGTTCGTTTCAATCAATTGCTTGATCTGGGCATCCAGTGCCCGCGAGTTGGCAACTTGATTCTTGACCTCGTTTTTCAGCCGATCACTGGCCAACTTGTCTTCCAGCACTTGTTTGGCCTCAAGCTTGCTGGTGTCCACTGCCCCATGTTTTTCACGAACGTCTTTACGATGCAGGCCGTTCTGGGCCTTGCGCAATTGCTTTTCGCTGACGAGGCCCACCTTGCGGAGTTGATCTTGCAGCGATGAGCCCCCCTTGCTGTTCTTTTTCAATTTCCTTCTCTCCAATCAGTTTTCAAGGGGCGAACCAGACCATAAGGTATCTGGGTCCTGGGGTTGCCAGGGTGGGTATTTTGTCATAACCCCGGCAAACAAGTCTCCTGCAAGGAGCCCGTCAAGCCATCGGATCAAAGCGCTATAGGGTCGAGTGTGAAACCAGGCCAGGTCGACATGGGCAAATTGGCGAACAAAAGGCAAAATGGCCATATCCACATAAGACGGTCGTTCACCAAATAGATAAGACCCGCGGCGCAGTCGCTCATCCAGCTGAAACAGGAAAACCTCACATTGATCGCGGGCGGCGTGCGCTTCTTCGACAGCATCCCGACTGGCATACTTATAGCGATCCAGATGCCCTTTAAAGACCTGGTCATTTTCTGCTACCAAGGCCGCCATCAAAGCCAATTGCGGCCCATCGGTGCTGAGCCAGCCGGCCGGGTCATTTTGCGCCAGAGCCCAGAGCAGTATATCCAGACTCTCATGGATCACCTCAACGCCAGCCAACACTAGCACCGGCACCGTGGCCTTGGGCGAGATTTGTAGTAAAGCCGCCGGCTTATTTTTCAAAGCGACCTCTCGCAGACGCACAGTCACCCCCGCCACAGACAACCCCAACCGCGCCCGCATGGCATAGGGGCAGCGACGAAAGCTATAAAGAATAGGGTGCTCAACTCGGGTCAATGTCACGCTACCAGTCTGGATCAGAGACTTAAGCATAGCGTTTTTACGAGGTTTATATAGCCTAATCATAAGCAATAGCTGGCAACCGCAAGCTAATGCGCTAGCATAGTGGCTTTCAACCGCTAGCAGCAGCCACCAAAATTATTGAGAGGCCACAGTGATAGAGCAGCATATCGATATTCAGACCCAAGACGGCGCCATGAACACCTTCATTACCCACCCCGAAGAAGGCGGTCCCTTTCCCGTCGTGATGTTCTATATGGACGCACCGGGCAAGCGCGAGGAGCTGCACGATATGGCCCGGCGAATCGCCACGGTCGGCTACTATGTAATATTGCCCAACCTCTATTACCGCAAGACCCGGGAATTTGTCTTTGAGCGCAGCGATGCGGGCATGAAGAGCATGATGGAGGTGGCAAGCCACTTGCGAATCAAGCTCATCATGGAAGACACCCAGGCGCTGCTCGATTTCCTGGAAACCGACCCCCACGCTAACGTCACCAAAATTGGCGCAGTGGGTTATTGTATGAGCGGTCCCTTCGTCTTCGCCGCGGCAAGCCAGTTCGCCGATCGCATTCAATGCGCAGCCTCTATTTATGGCGCCAACCTCATGACGAAGCGAGATGACTCGCCCCATCTGAGCGCGAACAAGATCAAAGGCGAGATGTATTTCGCCTGCGCCGAGATCGATCACTACGCACCTAAAGAAACCATTGACGCACTGGATGCTCACCTGAAAACCTGCAATATCAATTATCGTATCGAGTGGTATCCTGGCGCCGAGCATGGTTTTGCTTTTCCCGATCGCGGCGAGATTTATCACAAGCCTAGCGCCGAACGGCACTGGTCACGACTGTTCGACCTGTTTCAACGTAATCTCCGCGACGGCGACTGAACCCAAGCCTGCCGAAAACCACTGTAATCAAACGATCCGCTACCACGAGCAGCAGCACCTTATGGCCACTAAGCCAACTATCTTTAAGCTCGGCGTCACCATCTCTGACATGAATCGTGACTATTATCAGACCCATCAACTCACGATCGCTCTGCATCCGTCGGAAACTCACGCTCGTATGATGGCGCGGATCATGGCTTTTTGCCTGAACGCTGAAGAGCACCTGACATTCAGTCGCGGCTTATCCGACAATGATGAGCCAGATATCTGGTCGCACAGCCTTGACGGCCAAACCGAGCTATGGATTGATGTGGGCGAACCTTCCGTGGACCGAGTGAAGAAGTCTACTCGGCTCGCCAAGTCGGTGCAGGTCTATAGCTTCAACTCTAAGTCCGATGTCTGGTGGCAAAAATCGGCCAACGAATTCAGTCAGCTGAAGGCCACTTACTACCGATTTTCCTGGCCACAGATTCAAGCCCTGACGACCTTGATCGAACGTACCATGACGCTGTCGGTAACCATCTCTGAGGAATCAGCCTTTATCGCCGGTGATGCCGGTGAATTTGAACTCAGCTGGACAACATTGAATCCTTAGCAAGTCTGGCACGCGCTAAGCCAACAGCACAAACAGGAAACGTCAATGATTGAAATCACCGCAGAAGTGTTACGCATACTCAACTATGCCGGCGTTTTTGTCTTCGCCCTTAGCGGCGGTGCCGTCGCTATCCGGCACAACATGGATCTGTTTGGTGTAATGGTTATCGGCCTCATCACCGCGGTCGGCGGCGGCACACTGCGAGACATACTGTTGAACCTGCCGGTCTTCTGGCTCGCTGACAGCACCAGCCTGATACCTGCCGCACTCGGTAGTTTGTGTGCTTTTGCGCTCGGCGCGCCCCTGCCCGTCAAGCGGGTCATGCTCTGGGCCGACGCCCTAGGGCTGGCGGTATTTGCCGTGCTCGGCACGGTTAGCGCCCTCAGGGTCGGCAGCAGTCCTGTGATCGCTATTGTGATGGGCACGATTACCGCCACTGCTGGCGGCCTACTTCGCGACATCGTCTGCAATGAACCGCCGATTTTGCTTAAAGATGAGATATACGCCACCGCCGCATTACTGGGAGCGATCGTCTATGTAGGTTGTCTGCAGGTGCCAGCTTTGCAGGAACTAGCAGAAGTGCTGGGCGTACTCGCCGCATTCAGCACGCGCCTGCTGGCTATCCAATGGCACATCACCTTGCCCAGAGCTCGACAAAGCCTCGATTAATTGTCACCTAGATGCCTAGGTCGACGAACGCGACCAACTCAAATGCCAGGCAAAAAAACGGGCAAGACCTGCAAGGGTCTTACCCGTTTTTTATTGATCAATAGCTTGCTGATCAATAGCTTACCAAGCAATAAAATGCCAGCGCAGCAAAAGCGCGCAGCGTTCTAGATACGTTCGATAATAATGGCTGGCGCCATACCACCGGCCGCACACATGGTAATCAAACCAAACTGCTGACCACGACGCTCGAGCTCATCAAGCACGGTACCAATCAGCATTGAGCCAGTAGCACCAATCGGATGACCCAGCGCCATCGCGCCACCATTGACGTTGACCTTGTCACGATCGAGGTTCAAGTCACGAATAAATTTCTCAGCAACCACGGAAAACGCTTCGTTGATCTCAAACAAATCGATATCGTCAACCGTCATACCCGCCTTAGCCAGAACCTTACGCGCAGCCGGTACGGGCGCATTCAGCATCAGCGTTGGCGAGTCTCCCATATTACACATGGCAACGATTCGCGCTCGAGGCTTCATGCCATGGGCTTTTGCATAATCAGGCGATGCCAACAGAACCGCACCGGCGCCATCAACCACGCCAGACGAGTTACCCGCATGGTGGAAATGCTTGATATCCAGACCTGGATACTTTTGCAGTACCAGGCTGCGGAATGTCGTGCCCGACTCGTCCAATGGAACATCCGCAAGTTTCGCGAATGAGGGATCCAGGTTACCGAGACCTTCAAGGGTTGTTTGCGGGCGGGGAAACTCTTCATGATCCAGAGCAACGGTGCCATCAGCGTTGTAAACGGTGATCAGCGACTTGTCGAAATAACCATTTTTGATGGCGTGATCGGCACGCTGTTGGGAGACTACCGCCAACGCATCCAAGGCTTCGCGATCAATGCCTTCAAGGGTCGCAATCGTATCAGCACACAAGCCTTGATGGGGCTGGGGATGCACCGAACGCAGGCGAAAGTTATCATTGTCGAGGAAGGGTGAACCACCGCCACCGCCACCGCCATAAGAGGACATCATCTCTGCGCCACCACCGATACACAGGTCTTCCATGCCGGACATGATGTTCGCCGCAGCAATATTCACCGAGGTAATACCCGAACCACAAAAGCGGTCTAGGGTGACGCCACTAGCGCGAACATCATAGCCGGCATCCAAGGCCGCCATACGCGCCAGGTCACCACTTTGCTGGCCACGCTGAGAACTGGTGCCAAAGACAATATCGTCCACTTCAGCGGTGTCGAACCCGACCCGCTCCTGCAAGGCTTTTAAAACTGCGGCCCCTAAATGCTGAGGGTGTTGATCGGCTAAGGCGCCCTTACCTTTTTTGCCGATTCCACGGGGGGTCCGGCAGGCGTCAATAATCCAAGCTTCTGGCATGGTAATACTCCTATTTAGAAATCTTTCTGGGAACTCACCGCAACGGCACGCCCAATAACGGGGCTCATTCCCAAGCTATTTATGTCACTAGCGAGCTTCGCATATTAGAGTGATTGAGGGTATGCGGCAAGTTTCGTGGTCAGCCCGTGAATTTCAAGGTTTACCCATACGTGTTATCCACGTTCAGGCGCCGCCAGCAACTGCGCTGCCTCATTATCTATGACCATTTGCAGCAGACCAATCACCATTTGTTGGGCATCCGCCAGCCCTTGCTCGTCGGTCAAATCCAGCGCCAGCTGCATGGGAATTAAAAATGTATTGAACAGGCAACCAAAGGCATAGTCCTGGATCAAAGCTGCATGATCATAGTCATCGACACCCGCCTGCAACAGTTTCACGTGGTAACGATTCAATAAAGGTGTCTCGACTTGACGGCGCAGCTCAACGGGCAGCAGGCCGAACAGGTAAGCGATATCATGAACACCACAGCCGAGATGACAGCCATCCCAATCAAACAAAACGACTGGATCCAAGGGTGTTGCCGCATCAAAGAATATATTCTGGCAATGCATATCCATATGACACAACGTCAGATTCATCGTTGGCCACTGTTCCGTCATCCGCGCCGCAGCGGTAGCGGCGAGTTTTCGGCACAAATGAGTCCATTCCGGAGACATCGAAGCCGCCATCGACGAGTCGAGCCAGGCGGCCCAATTGGCGGCCATTTCACCGGCCCACTGCCGCCAAACAGGATGTGAGGGGCTCATCACTGCCTCGCTGGTATCAAGCGCAGCAGTTCTTCCCCACCAGTGAGCATGGAACCGCGCCGCGGCATCAACGATATGTTCAAGCTGGGCAAGATCTGGCGGATTGAAGAAAGAGAAGGCCTGCATGGCTGAGCAGTCCTCTAACAATAATACCGCATCACCCGTCGCATCATCCCAAAGCGCCGCGTAGGCCTTGGGCAAACGGACTGGCGTCGAGGCCGCGAACTCATGATAGAAACGCGCTTCTCTGCAAAAGGTTCGCCGCTGACGAGCCATCTCGGCAGTCGCGGGGTAATCTGGCATGACTTTAATCAGGAGCTTTTCGGGCAAATGACGCGTGGCTGTTCCTGGCCGCCATTGCAGATGAATGAAGCCTATATCACTACCGTAGCCCCGCTTCACCGCCGGCGCTGTGACCGTGAACGCCAACAGATCGCTATCTGGCACCGCCAATACAGTCGCCAACCAGGGTTTGCTGACAGCCTTCAAGGTCAGGGGAAAGCTGTGAATGGGATGATGGACTGCAGACATGGTGCTGACCATACGCTGTTGTGTCGCAACTGTCAGCCCAGACTGGCAGCTTAGACTGCCTGCTTAAACTGTCGGTTCAGACTGCCTGCTGCCGAGCGCCGATTTATCGGTCGCCACCCGGCAACAGACCTTTACCCTTGCCATAAAAATATTACGATACCTCCCTAAGACGCATGAACGTTTTCTATTAAGTCACTGTGGACCGATGCGACTGCCGAGTCGATTGAAGCCGCAAGGCAGGCTTTTTCATTATTGATTACTTGAATGGGTTTGAGACCATGAGTGATACCACAAACCTGACGAGCCGCTTTCTCAATGCGCCGGTACAATACCGTGGCACCAGCTTGACTGTTAATGTTCAGATCAGAAAAACTGACCGCAACCCTTTCATGCTCGTGATTTTGTATCACCACCTCCCCCGCCATAGCCGTGCCGCAGAAGGTTGTCGCCATAATTACCGCGATAAGCTTTTGTCGATTATTCATAGTATTACTCCGATATTATCGTTGAGTAGATTGTTACCCGAAGGCACATGAAGAACGTTACCAATAACCTTGCTGCGTTCAACTTCTCTGCGGTAAGCCGAACCACATACGGGATAAATCCTTGCCACCTAGTAATTTTGTTAGGTTGGTAGAGACAGAGCGAAAGGATACATAGACTAACGGAATATTCACAATGCACAGACAGCACTTTTAAACTGCAGCGTGGCTACTTTTTAGTGTGTCGAGTCGGCAAGGCCAGTAATGGGTTATCTGGCCAGGGGTGTTTCGGATAGCGGCCCTTCATCTCTTTCTTCACTTCGTGATAAGAGGATCGCCAAAAGCCGGCAAGATCCATCGTGACCTGTAAGGGTCTGCCGGCCGGCGACAACAAATGGATTAGCAAGGGCTGCTGGCCGTTGACAATCAGCGGCGTTGAGTCGCAGCCGAACATTTCCTGAAGCTTGACCGCCAACACCGGCGGGTTACGAGTATAGTCGATCGCGATGTGTGATCCCGTGGGCACCGATAATCGCTGTGGCGCCAACTTGTCCAGTTGCTGGCTCAGCGGCCAGGACAGTCGCGCATTCAAAATAGCACTCAAATCCAGTTTTCGAAAGTCAGCCAGACTCTTGACGTTATCCAGGTAAGGTAACAGCCATTCCGACAAGGTTGCTAGCAGACCGGCGTCACTCACATCCGGCCAGGCTGAATCCTCGGTCACAGCGCGCACCAGCTCAACCCGCGCCTGCCACTGGCGCAAGCCAGGCGTCCAACGCAACATGTCGAGACCCTGGTCACGCACATACTGCACCAGCACCTCGCCTCTGAGACCCGGCGGCACCTGCTCCAGCATTTCACGTTGCAGCACCAACGCACCCAATAGCCTGCGGCGCTCAGCGATAAATCGATTGGCTTTTTTATCCCATTCCGCCACCGTCTCGACCCGCACCAAATTTTGCAGCAGGGAATCAAACAGCACCGGATCCAGGGTCGCACCCGAGCGAATGCTGTCACCCTTGGCCCCTCCGGTGACCTCAGCCAATGCGAGCCAGTGCGCCTGCCCCAAAGAATGCGTCACCGCGAAGGCTGCACCTCGGCCATTGGCCAATTGGTAACCACCGGCATGCCGCCGCCGAGCAATACGATCGGGGTACGCACAAGCCAACAGGTAACCCGGCAATTGCCCGGGCGACAGTGACAGGGCGCTGGTAGGCGACACTCGCGGCCTCACATGGCGACTGAATTGCTGCGCCAAGTCACGGGTTCGACTGGCCCAGCCCCTGTAGCGGGGCGGACAGCTTTGATCTCCGCGCAGAATCGCCAGACGCTGCGAGATATCCGGATTCTCCTGGCTCATGGGGTCACGGTCAGACAACAGGCTGGCTAGCAGTGCGGCGGTCTTCAGCTCGCCTACCTCTGCCCCCGCCAGCACCAGATGACCGAGGCGTGGATGCAGCGGTAGTGCTGCCAGCCTGATGCCGTGCGGGGTCAGCACCCACCTCGACCCTTCCGGCTTATTATTGTCTTTCGCTACTGCCCCCAGGATCACCAGTAAATCAATGGCTTGTTGCCAAGCGCCGGCAGGCGGCATATCAACCCAGCGCAGCTCCATAGGCGCTTGTACACCCCAGCTCAACAATTGTAACGCCAATGGCGCTAGGTCAGCATTGAGGATCTCCGGGCTAGTCTGCGAGGCCAACTGCTGTTGTTGCGCCTCGGACCAGAGCCGGTAGCAGCGACCGGGGCGCAATCGACCGGCGCGACCCATACGCTGAACGCTGGCGGCCTGAGAAATCTTTCGGGTCTGCAACCGCGTCATACCCGTTCCCGGGTCAAACACCGGCTCACGGGCGAGGCCCGTATCCACCACAATATCAACCCCTTCAATGGTGAGACTGGTCTCGGCAATATTGGTGGCCAGCACCACCTTACGCTGACCAAGACGCTGACCCTCGAGGGCGACGGGCGCGATCGCCTCTTGCTGGGCTTGCAGACTCAAATTGCCATACAGGGGGCAAACCTGAACATCACTTTTCTGTTGTGCTGACAGCCAGCTGGTCAGGGCAGCACAAGCCCGAGTGATTTCGCCCTGGCCGGGCAGAAACACCAGAATACTGCTCTCAGGATTGTCCTGCAGTGCCTGAATCACCCCGGCAACGGCACGTTCCACGGCGGATTCCCTGGGTTGGCTGGGACGACCATAGATGATGTCGACGGGAAATTGCTTACCCGCACTGCTAACGATGGGCGCATTATCCAGCCAAGCAGCAACGCCGACACTGTCCAACGTCGCCGACATCAGTAACAGTTTCAGGGGATTGTCTGCACCCCGGAACAAGGCTCGCCCGTGCAAGCACAGACTCAAGGCGAGATCGGCGTCCAGGTTACGCTCGTGGTATTCATCAAAGATCACCAGCCCCACATCGGCCAAGCCCGGGTCATCCTGCAGCATGCGCGTCAGAATGCCCTCGGTGATAATCTCGATACGGGTGTTTGGACCGATCCGGGTGTCCTGACGCATGCGATAACCGACGGTCTCGCCAGGTTCCTCACCCAGCAGACTGGCCAATCGGTGGGCCGCCATTCGAGTGGCCAGCCGCCGAGGCTCAAGCAGCAGAATTTTACGTCCCATCAGCCAAGGTTCCGCCAGCAGCACCAGCGGCACCAACGTTGTCTTGCCGGCCCCCGGCGGGGCTTCCAAAATGACTTCATGGCGGGCTTGCAGCCGCTCACTGAGCTCTGCCAGCACCAACTCTACAGGCAGCCCGGTCTTGGGGACGACAGGCGGACTCACTGTCAGTCTCTATCCAACCGGCGGATCTCTGGCGCATCACCGGTGGAGCCCTTGGTGATCCCTGATACCTTGGCATTTCGCCCCGAGGTCTTGGGGAATTTTTTCGACAGTTCCGGCCCTGCTGCCGTCAAACCACCGTCTACTACCAGTGCTTCACCGGTGACAAAAGCGGAATCTGAGCTGGCCAGAAATACCGCCGCACCGGCAATATGCTCGCCTCGCCCGTAGTCTGGCCAGGGTTGTGAGTGAGCGAACACTTTCTGGGTAGCCCCCGCGTTGCCGCCATCGGCCAGCGGCGTGACAATAAAACCCGGGCAAATGGCGTTGACTCTGATCCTGCTGGCCGCCAGCTCCACGGCTGCCGACTGGGTCATGCTGATCACTGCGGCCTTGGCAGCAGAATAGACCAACGGCCCACCATCGCCACTCAGGCCGGCGATGGATGCGGTGTTAATAATCACGCCGCCTTCGGCCTGAGACTGCATCACCCGGGCGCCATGTTTGATGCCAAAAAAGACCCCCTTAGCCAGGACATCAAAGGTGTAATCCCAATCACTTTCCGTGGTCTCTGTCAGGGGCCCGATAGCACCACCGACCCCCGCATTGTTGAACAGCACATCGAGTCGGCCAAACTGTCGCAGGGTGGCCTGAATCATCTCTTCAACACTGGCTTCCTGAGCAACGTCAGTGCGCACAAAACCGACCCTACCGGCATAACCGGCCTCAATGGCCTCGTGCAACGCAGCCTCGCCGGTCGCTTGGTTGTAGTCGGCAATCATGACCCGCGCGCCTTCGGTGAGAAATCGCATGACCGTGGCCAGGCCCATACCGCTGGCACCACCGGTGATAATCGTCACTTGGTTCTCAAGTTGCATTGCTCACTCCTGGTCTTAGACCCCATGTATTGAAACATCAAGATAACACAGGCTGACTCGCCGGCAAGACACGCTGCTGGCCAGGCCCAAGCTCACGAAATAGATTATCTTTTACCGGGCTAGGATTGCTATCCTTAACACCATCATCAATTGGGAGTCACACCTATGAAAGTAGCAGCTATTCAAAAACCCGGCGGTCTGGACAAAATCATCATCGAAGAACGTCCCGACCCCGTCGCCGGCCCCGGCGAGATCCTGGTCAGGGTCAGAGCCAGCTCACTGAACTACCACGATCTTGCAGTAGTCTCCGGCATGATCCCCAATGCTGACGGCCGCATTCCCATGTCTGATGGTGCCGGCGAAGTGGTGGCCCTCGGCGCGGGGGTCAGCCAATTCAAGGTGGGTGATCACGTCTTGTCTTTGTTCTTCCCTAACTGGGCAAGTGGCGAGCCCAACTTGAGCAAGCTGATCGGTGTACCCGGCGATCACGTCGACGGATTTGCCGCTGAACTCGTCGCCATGCCCGCCACCGCTTTTACCCGCGCGCCCGCAAATTACTCTATGACCGAGGCCGCAACTCTGCCCTGCGCTGCCTTGACCGCATGGCGCGCCTTGATGGTGGAAGCCCGCATTAAGCCCGGCGATTGGGTTCTGACCCAGGGCACCGGCGGTGTCTCGATCTTCGCCCTGCAGTTTGCCAAGGCGGCCGGCGCTCGCGTCATCGCCACCTCGTCCAGCCCTGAAAAATTGGCCAAGCTCAAAGCCTTGGGCGCAGACCATTTGATCAACTACAAGGAGACACCGAATTGGGGCGCCAAGGCCAAGGAACTCACCGGTGGCCGAGGCGTAGACGAAGTCGTCGAAATTGGTGGTGCCGGTACCCTCGGGCAATCCATCACCGCTTGCCGCATCGGCGGACACATCTCCCTGATTGGCGTGTTGGCTGGTTTTGCCGGTGAAGTCCCGACGGCGCAATTGTTTTCAGCCAACATCACCCTGAAGGGGATCACCGTCGGCTCAATGCAGGAACAGGAAGATATGATCAGCGCCATTGAAACCCACGACATCAAGCCGCTAGTGAGCCATGAGTTTCCTCTCGATCAATTGAAAGATGCTTTTGAGCTGCAAGTGGCACAGCAACACTTCGGTAAAATCGTCGTGACCGTTTAGTCACTATATTGGGGTCGGGGTAAAATCTAGGGGCAAACTCTAGGGGCCGAACTTTATTCTGGCACTTTACGCTGACCCCACTCATTTTACCCCGACCCTAATTATTGCCAACAAGAACTATCTGCCTGTCCGCTGGCATCCTCTTGACCGTTAGGATCCAGAGCAGGCATTGATGTCATTAGCGTTGGCCGTCTCGAAGCTCAGCAGCTAGGCAGTGCGCTGGCGGATTGATCGAGTAGTGCTCGCATCACCAGATGTCGGCGGATATCAAAGATAGCGTTTTTTAGACCATGGCGGTCGCATCTTACCCGCGCTACTATGTGGCCTTGATGCGCATTTCAGCAATGTGGGCAATATTAGGGTCGGCGTAATGGAGCACGTGATTGATGGCAGAGTCTGAGGGTAGTATTCAGCTGGCTCATGGGCAGTCAGCCTCATCAATTCTCTTCGAGGTCTTGGCGGCGGCGGTGGCGCACTTTCCCGACGCGCTTCAAGATGCGCGATTGCCTGCGCAGCAAAAGGCCTTCCGCACTGACTATCCTCGCTGCCTGCCGCGGTTTGAAGCCGTGCGATTGGCTAGTCCTGAGCGCCTGAAAATTGCCAGCTACCTCGTCGCGTTAGCGCGGGCGCGTGTGGTATGGCGCGTTGAAGAGCAGGACCTGCCGCTTAAACAACTGTTTGACACGCCTGGCGACCCGCTTACCCTGCAGGCGGTTCAAGCCACGCCCGCCACTGGCTGGTCTCCGAGCCTGGTCTACCGCGGCAAACGTTGGCCCGCCGAGGCGTTGAGCGACTATGCCGATCACCTGATGTCTCGCAACATGATCACACCTGCGGCAGGGACCGCCCTGACCTGGCTGCACCACAACGCTTTAACGGATGGCGCTCTGCGCCTCGACGGCCGCAAGATCGTGGTGATGGGCGCAAATGCGGAAATGGCACCGACGCGATCGTGGCTTGAAGCAGGCGCCAGCGTGTTATGGCTGGATGTCGCCGCGCCACCGCCGGAATGGACAGACCCCAAAAATCCTATCGGCAACCTGCAACGGTGTCCGGCAGGTGCAGACCTACTGCGGCAACCCACGGAAATTCTCAGCACGATACGCGCTTTTGCGGGCAAGGATCCTGTGGATCTGGCACTGTATGCCTATGCGCCGGGACAGGCTCGGGAAATGCGCCTAACGGCGAGCATGAGTGAGATCATTAACGCCTTACCGCAGGCGCTAATCAATAGCATCACCATGCTGGTGTCGCCGACCACGCCAACACAACTCGGCACTCAAGACCTTGAAATGATGCAGGCACGCCGCAACACGCGTCCAGGATGGGAAGCCGCGCTCGACCAACTAGGCCTGTTAGGTGGCTGGGGCAGCGAGCAATACCAGAGCGCTGCCACTACTCGCACCGTGGTCGACATTCAGGGCGCAAGCTACCAGGCCGCCCAGTATCTCGGCAAAATATTAACCGCCGAATGCTGGGCGAACCTGGGCCAGCCCGAATCAGACGAGCCCAAGCCCCTACGGGTATCTGCCAATACTGCCGCTATCACCCGTACCCGATCCCTCGACCACCCTGTGTTTGCTGCTGCCTTCGGCGGTGCCGCCGCCTTAGGCGTCGAAACCTTCACGCCCCGGCAATCGCGACAGGTAAACGGTCTGCTGGCGGTCCATGACTGGTTGCATCCAGCCATGCCTGTACCCGGGCAAATGAGAGTCCACGGCGGCATTCACACCTTGCCGTATCCCTTGTCGTCAGCCCTTAAGGTAGCCGCGGCCATTGGTTTTGCGCGCTCGCCCCGACTGCTCCTACGTCTCATATCAGGATCAGCGTAACGGTACCACGCTGGGCACCTGACTTGACGGTCTTTCCCACAGCTTTGATCTGATAGGTACTTATCATCCGGTGCACGATGATCAGCACTTGACTCATGACCTTCGGACTGTCGCGAACCGAAAGCGTAAGGGGAACGGAACACTCAGCACCCATTACCTGATTGGTCTATTCGGCAAGACCTCATCAACCAGATGCGCCGTCATGTCCACCATACGTCTGGCCCCGCAAGCGGGATAAATAGGGTCGGATAAATAGGGTCGGGGTAAAATTTACAAATGGCTTACCGGTCATTGTGAGCTAGATCGGGCTTGTGCTATTGAATTCGCTTGTTTCTTTATTCTTGGCATGCGAAAAGAATTCAGGCTGAGCCGGGCCTGAAAGGTTTGCCCTACCTACTTGCCACTTAAGTAACGTGAAAAACTATTATTTTGTAAATTTTACCCCGACCCTAAATATTGCTGGGCGGCTTTAAGTGAGGCTGATACAGCAAGCGTGACTGAATACTTGGTGGAAATGGCGCAGGGTTCGGCAGATGGCGAGATGGATATAGCGTGGAAGATAAGGGAAATAAACCACATTTTCTGAAGAACGATCAAGTGTGGTAATTGTTGATGTTCAGTCAAATTTACGCCCCCCTGA
>Ga0209505_1001138_pt1 | contig 19158 bp, 13 predicted proteins | sample COGITO_mtgs_1103_2_FD_184794 | JGI IMG/M metagenome (GOLD analysis project Ga0209505, IMG submission 184794) | Pelagic marine microbial communities from North Sea - COGITO_mtgs_110331 (SPAdes) (version 2) | ecosystem: Environmental > Aquatic > Marine > Epipelagic ... | reverse complement strand
AAAAACTTTTTTGTTTTTAAAAAAAAAAAAAAAAAAAAAAAAACTGAGATCGATTGACTAACCCCACAACTCTCTTCTCTTGTCTTCATACAAAACGTATAACACTATAGGTTTTTCGGCGGCGACGCGGCTCTTTCCGAAGGTGCCGGTTACGGCATCGTCCTCGGCTTCGGGATTGGTTTCTCTTTGATCACCACTCTCTTGGTCTACTTGGACAAACGATTCAACGGGACGAACATCTCGTCTGAATTTTTCAACACCGCCGGTCGTACCGTGAAGACGGGTTTGACCGCGGCGGTTATCGTTTCGCAGTGGACGTGGGCCGCGACTTTGTTGCAGTCCTCGAACGTTGCCTATCAGTATGGTGTTTCCGGTCCGTTTTGGTACGCGTCCGGTGCCACCATCCAAGTGCTTTTGTTTGGCATCTTGGCGATTCAAGTGAAGAGGTATGCGCCGAACGCGCACACGATTTGTGAGATCATCGACGCCAGATGGGGCGCCACCGCTCACAAGGTCTTCTTGTTCTTTTGCTTCTTGACGAACATCATCGTTTCGTCTATGTTGATTTTGGGCGGCGCGGCCACTGTGAACGCGTTGACCGGTATGGACATCTACACCGCTGGTTTCTTGATTCCGTTGGGCGTTATCGTGTACACGATGGCCGGCGGCTTGAAGGCGACGTTTATGGCGTCGTACTTGCACACCGCGATCATTTTCGCCGTGTTAGTTACGTTTTTGTTCAAAGTGTACGCCTCGAGCGACGACTTGGTCGGCTCCCCGAGCAAGGTCTACAAAGCTTTGGAAGCGGTTTCCAGCTCCACGAGAGACTGCTCCGCCATCCCGGAAGACCAAAACTGCGGTCCAGTCAAAGACAACCAAGGCGGTTCGTTCTTGACCATGTTGTCCAAGGGCGGTATCATCTTCGGTATCATCAACATCGTCGGTAACTTTGGTACCGTCTTTGTCGATCAATCTTACTGGCAATCTGCCATCGCCGCCAAGCCGAGCTCCTCCACCAAGGGTTACTTGTTGGGTGGTTTGGTCTGGTTTACCATTCCGTTCGCGTTGGCCACCGCCATGGGCTTAGCCACCGTCGCGATGGATTTACCGGTCACCTCTGGCGAAGCCGGCGACGGTTTGGTCCCGCCGGCCGCCGCCGTTCACTTCTTCGGTAAGGGTGGTGCCATGATGATCACCATTATGTTGTTTATGGCCATCACTTCCACCGGTTCCGCGGAACAAATCGCCGTCTCTTCCTTGATTGCGTACGACATCTACAAGAAGTACATCAACCCGAAGGCGACTGGTGAGCAAATCTTGAAGGTTTCCAGAGTTGCAATCTTGGGCTTCGGTTTGTTCATGGGCGTCTTGTCCATCATCCTCTTTGAATTGGGCTTGTCTTTGGGCTTTGTCTATTTGATGATGGGTATCTTCATCGGCTCCGCGGTCATGCCGGTTGCCTTTGTGTTGACCTGGAAGGACGCCTCGGCGACTGGCGCCATCGCCGGTGCCATCGTCGGCCAAATCTGCGCGATGATTACCTGGATTGTCTGCGCCACCTTCGAAAGAGATGCTGACGGCAAGCACGGTACCGTTGACTTGGTCACTTTGGGTGGTAACTACCCGATGTTGGCCGGTAACGTCATGGCGATTGGCATGTCCGGTATCGTCTGCGCGGTCATCTCCATGATGAACCCGCAAAACTTCGACTTCAACACCTTGAAGGATGGCATCGCTTTGATCGATGACAAGCTTCCAGACTTGGATCCGGAAGAAAACGACCAAGCTATGTTGGATGCCTCCTTGAAGTGGATCACTAAGTGGGGCGTCGGCTTCACCGTCGTCATGATCTTCATCTGGCCGTTGTTGTCCTTGCCGGCTGGCTGCGGCGACGGCACCTGCGGTGTCTTCTCCGAAGGTTACTTCACCTTGTGGGTCTCCATTGCCTTGGCGTGGGGTCTCCTCGCGACGGTCGTCATCATTGTCTTGCCGTTGTACGAATCCAGAGAAACTCTCGGCGGCGTCATCAAGGGTATCTTCACCGGTGCCAAGGCGAGCGACTCTGCGTAAATATTTTATAGTATTTACGACGACGAGCTCTTGTACGCAAACGACCGAGGTGTCGACGCGCGCACGCGACTTTTAAAAATCTCGAACGATCTTTGATAAGTCAAAGAAAGAGCATCGCATAAAATTAATGATAGTGATTTAATTTATTTAATTTATTATTTGCGCTACAAATTATATTTAACTGATCATAATGTTAACAACGCGAGTCTTGAAATCTAATTCGTCTTTTTCCTCGCGGACGACCTGGTCCCCTTTCTCGCCGGCGGTTGACCTCTACCCGCGCTACTTTTACTATTCGATGATGAGGACTTGCCCTTCTTCTTCTTTCCACCAAACAAGGTCGTTTTCGCCTCTTTCGCAATCTGCCACAACCACGCCACGTTCAGCAACGAAAACATGCCGAGCATGACCACGACGCCGTAGACCACTTCCCTCGGGCACGGATACTCGAACCCGGCGGGTAAATTCTTCGCGTCTAAAATGAACATCGTGTCTTCGTACACCTGCTTACTCATAAAGAACCAACCGTACACTCGAAAATACACAAACAGACTGGCAAAAAGAACCTTCAACCCGATGTCAACCACACCCTTCATCCCACTCCCGATCGTCGACGGATAATACCTCCCCAAATCAATCGCCGCGAGCGGCAAATTCGTCAACTCGCACGCGCCGAAATAATACACCGCGTAATACTGCATGTACGGAACACTCATCGTCCAATAACTCAAAACCGTGGATAATAACTGCGACCCCAAAAATTCCGGCCAGGCTAAGTCAAACTCGCCCATGGAGATGAAAAATTTCCAAATCTGAGACGCGAACGCAATCTTCGCGATTCCGGGTAACCCGTCCACTTTGTCAAACACTCTTTCAAACGCGGTCGTTTCCTTGTGCGCTAAACCATTGAAATACCAAATCTGCGTCGCTTTCACGACGATATGAAACGTAGGCATTAAATAAAGTAACTGAAACGCGGCTAAATACGCGTTCTTCTGTATCTCTTTGTTCTTTTTAAGGTTGCTTTTTATCCAGAAACAGACGATCGGGAAGCCGACGCAGAGACCTAACAGCCATTTCAGGACGAGCAAATCGCTCCACACCGGGGAACTTTGGCGTAAACCGAGACCTGGGACGCCCCATTGCGGGAGGTTTAAAGGTCTGTGTCTGTCTGGAATACCTTTTGCTCCTTCGTTCGCATTCAATCCTGCTTCTTCTCGCGCGTTTTCCATGTTCACTCTCGCGTGTGGTTTTCTCTGACCTTTTTGCGCCGTCTTTTGGTCTCTTGGGTGGAGATTTTCCTTGTGTTGATATTTAGGGTTTTGTACTTAATTGTCGTCGCTGTGGAATTTATGCTGACTCAGAGAGAGAGAGAGAGACTTCATAACACAACAACGAGCGCGAGACACGACACAACACACAAAGGAGAGATGAGGAAAAAAGAGCACGACGGTGTAAAGAACTCTCACCTTGAGAACTGATACGATACGTAATGGGAGTGAGCCTTTTAAAAATGGACCCGGGGGATTCCTCGGTCCATTCCGGGAAGAATCTGTCGTCTCGGGGAGAAAATCAATCCGCCAATCACTGGGCGGTGAGAACGATCGTGAAGAAAGGCGAGGATCGATTCCTGGTGTGCGAAGATTTGCGAGCGCTTTTCTTGGACGATACGAAAGAGTTGTTAGTGTTGCCGATGCCAAAACCAGGCGCGATTACGGCGACGTTTACGGTGTTCGATGGGCACGTGGATAATTCCGCGAGCAGTTTTTGCGAACAGAGGTGGTTGGAACACTTGAAGTTAGCGGTGGAGAAACAGACGAAGTTCAAGAACGATTTGAGCGTCCACGGGAGCACAAGAGGGAAGGAGAGAGCGACACACCAGAGAGTGATGCATACGAGCGACGAGAATAATGCGGAGATCATTCACGATTTGGAATCCGTGGTGTCCGAAGCGGTGAGCTCGATGGAGGCGGCGTATAAGGAGAGCAATTCAGGAGGCGCCGGCGGATGTTTCGGAGGATGTTTTGGAAATCCGCAAGGGAGGTTTCCCAAAGGAGGATCGACGATGTGTTCGGTTTTAGTGCAAAGAGGCGTGACGGACGACGAGGAAGATGTGAAGAGCGCGTCGTTTTATATCGTATGCGCGAATGTAGGGGATAGCTCGTGCTTAATGCTGCCGCACCCGGACGATAAGGAAGAAGATTTCTCGGAAGGGAATGATACTAAGTACCAAAGATTAGCTCGAGAACACTCGCCGGATGATCCTTTAGAAGCGCAACGATTGGTTTCGGCTGGGTATAGACTCGCACGAATGTCGAATAACAGAAGCGGGAAAGAGGCGGGGCCGTTGCGGATGTACCCCGGGGGAATCGCGGTTTCGCGAGCAATCGGCAATTTCATGCGCAAAGACGCGATTATTAGCGAGCCCGAGTGCACGAGAGTGAAATTACCTCGAAACGGCGCGAGGATTTTAGTCGCCTCGGACGGTGTCTTTGCCGCGCTGAACGATTCTGAAATATCCAAAATCTGTTCCAAACATAAACACGCGAGCGAGTGCGTGGACGCGGTGGTGGATAGAGTTCTCGAAAAAAGAGGACGACACGACGATATTACCTTGATTGTTTGCGACGTACCGAAACCGGAAGAGTATTTAAAGGCGTTCAGAATGAACGTCGGCACGAGCGATACGTTAAAAGTCTACACGAGAGTGTGCTCGCCAAAAGGTTTGAAGGGGAGCAGTAAGAGCGGGCGAGAGCAAGAAGACCAGATTCCAGAGTTTGTCGAAGGCGATATTACCGTTCACGAAGGCGGCGTCTTTGACGAGCAGTACGAAAAAACTATTTTCGACGATTACGAGTTTGGCGATTTACTCGGAAGAGGCGTGTACGGATCCGTTCGATTAGCCAGAGCGAAAATAAACGATACGGGAGAAGCTTTTGCGATAAAATCCGTGGTCAACTCTGTGGATTACGCGCACCAAATCCGAAACGAAATTGAAACCTTGCGCGTGTTGTCCGGGAAACACCCGAACTTGCCGACATTAATAGCAGTATACGAGGATAAATCGAGAAAACTTTTCGGTGGTGGCATCATATATCTCGTCACGGACGTTTGTCAGGGCTCCTCGTTGTTCGATGCGATTTCGAAACGTAAGATCTTCGACGAACGCGATTGGCGACTGGTCGCCACGCAGTTACTCAGCGCGGTGTCGTTCATGCACTCCTTAGGAGTCGTACACAGAGACATCAAACCAGATAACATCATGTGTAAACATGAATGGACGATTGATTCGGAACCGCACTTGCAGATCATCGACTTCGGCTCGGCTTCGTTTTGTAAGAAGAACGAAAAGCTTCGCGGGTACCACGGTACGAAATTCTTCACCAGTCCGGAAATGTGCAACAGAGGATTGTACGACGAAAAGACCGATAATTGGGCGGTTGGCGTTGTTATGATTGTTTTATTAACGGGTTACCCGGAAGGCGTGCAAGTGCAAGAAACGTGGCAGAAGTTGTTGCGAGGCATTTTACCGGAATCTTTAATCGAAACCGCGCCGAGCGAGAAGTTTATCGAGTTGATCAAAATGTGTTTGACGATTGATTACGAGAAACGACCGAGTTGCGCGGCGATATTGAAAGCGTGCGAGAATTGGTTACACGATGCCGACGATAAGAGAAAGAAAAAGACGAGCAAGAGTAGCAATAGCAACAACAACAACAACAACAACAAGGCGTTGTTGATTTCCAAATCAGTATTAGCCGTGGAGTATGAAAAGCATGTCGCCAATCTTCTCTCCGTGTGCGCGTCCGCGAAGGTTGTGTCTAAAATTTTGAGCGTCGTCAACGTCATACAGAAAACGAGAAGTCAACGAGAAAGAGATTGTGTTGATGATAGCGATACGGACACGTCCTTATTGTACGACGCGTACGTATTAGCTGAAGATTTAGAAGACGCCGCGCGACGGTCCAACGCGAGCGATGTCGCCATGCAATTAGAAAGCTTGCGTCATCTCCACGGCTCTTCGGCGCTGACGATTGATTTGGAAAAGTTGAAAGAGCTCGAATCGTTACACAGAAGACACGACCACTTGTACAAAGCCATCAAAGCGTCTGCATCCAGTGAAACGAAAGTGTCTGAGTTCACGCAAATGCGTGAAAATAGAGACGTCGTTCAAAGCACCGTCCACGGGGAAATGTTGTACGCCATGTTATACGCCAAGAATAACGTTTCAAACGACAACTCCGTGCGCGGGAACGATACCTCAGTGCGTGGGTCATCCGAAAAGAGCGACTGGGTGCAAGAACCGTTGCACGAAGAAGTTCGGATGAAGAGGAGAAGCAGCTATTTAGAACTCGATCATTGATACGTCTCGAAGATATATTTATTATTGACTTTGGTGATTACAAAAAGAAAGAAAAAATGTACAATGACAGGCACGAAAGAAAATCTCACCCGCGACGCATCCCAACCTCTCAACTCCCTCCTCTTTCGTTATATGGAGGGCACCCGATTTCCGTTTCGAGCGGCTGCAAGCACTCGCGCAAAACGGCGTAGGCGGATTCGATGTCGCTCGCTAAGACTCTCAGTACTAAGCTATCCTTTTCGTTCCCTTCCTCATTCATTCTTTGCGTTTTGGATTCAGACGCGGTCGCGAGCGAGTACGAAACGCCAGCCGGAAGCGGTGATTTAGCAGTCAACCAACTCGCGGCGTTGGTAGTTCTTTTTGACGAGTCTTTCGCGTACTCCGCGCACTTTCTACGCGCAGCTTCCGTTCTCGGTCCGATTAAAATGACGCTCGCGATGACGTGTGCGTTTGCCATGCGTTTCGCGAGACTCTCTTCCTCGTTGTTCGATGCGGCGTTTTCCAGTCGTTGCGATTCGATGACATTTACGGTATCATCTCCAGTCGTCACGGTCGTTCGCGTAAGAAACGAACGAAACGCCCATCTCGCGTCGTCGTGTGCGACTCTTCCAGCGGTGATCCAATCCACGAAACACAAGCTTGAAGAATCATCTGCTAATGAAATCTCGTGCACTTGCTCAAACTTTGCGTCTTTAAAACACTGCGCCGGGTCCGGTAACCAACAGAGAAGCGCATTCGTTCCAACTTTTGCCTCGAGCGTTTGCTTTGTCGTCTTGGTGTTTTCGCTGTCGACGTCATTACAGGTACCATTTGCCGATGATGGTTTGATAGATTTATACACTTTCGTCGTTCCTTGCGTGCACACGCTCGCGGTGCAATTTTTCTGCACGTCCACCGACATCGGCACCAAGTCGCCGGAAACTAAACCTCCCCCATATGAAACGGTATAAAACCAAGCGCAATCGACTGATTTGTCAAATTGCACTTTTTTTGGATACAAAATGCGCAAAGGATAGGTCGAAAACAACTTCGTCGCGGAAGATATCGAGGACTGCAAGGAAACCTCGATGAGACCCGCAAACGCGGCGGTTTCTTTCTCGACTTCCATCATCGCAATTTTATCTTCTCGTTCTCGTCCACCGTTCATTTTCGATTCTTAGCTGTTGAATAAACGACCGTGCAACTGATCGTGTGCAGCTGCGAACATTTCTGCCAACGGTGCCGATACAGCGGCACTTTGAACATCGCTTCCTCTTTTAATCGCTTCCTCGCACATATCCTCCATCGTTTTCGTCGATTTTCGCAAAATCGACGCCACTTCGAGCGGTCCAACGACGTTTAATCGCGTCGCCGCCGAGCACGCATCACGAACAGTCACGTAGACAAACATACGAATCGTTATTCTTTCGGAAATGCCTAAAATGCCGCACACGGCACCAAAGACGCAAGCGAGGTGACCGACGCGAGTGTTTGGTTTTGAGGCTTGTTTAAGCGCCTTTAACTTTTGCGAAATACTCGAGGAGTCTCCCGAAAACGCAGCGACAGCGGCTCGACAGAGCGCCGTACCCGTGGATAAAGACGCCCGAAGAGCCGGTGCGTTCCCTGTGAGCATGGCGTGAAGAATCGCGTTTTCTTTTGACCACGCCGAGATGTCCTCGACTTCCGCTCTTCCTTCGAACGAGGATGATGAATCGAACCGGTTTCTCGCGGCTAATACAAAAGGTGCGAGTGTCGAGCACGCGTTTCGAGCAATGTCTGAAACAAACGTCGAAACATCTACTCCGTGACCGTTACCTGTATCTATAAATCCAAATTGCGTTGCTGCTTCGAGGCCGTTGGAGTGCGCGAACCCGCCCGTAGGGAGCAAAGGATCGAGCAGCTGCCACGCCGTCCAAAAATCGTTGTTATCGTCGCTCATGATTGTTGTACTCTTTCTTCTTCTCCTTCTTCTTCTCTTTGTCTAATACGTTTTCCTTCTGTGATCTAATATCTAATCCCGTCGCAATACCACCGCGTTGTGGTAAGATATCTCGGTCTCGTTAGTAATAATAATAAATAATAATAATAAATAATGATAAAAGTGCACTTCGCGTTCAAAGATTCAATCTCACCGTCTAGAACAAGAAGTATCTTTGCGCCAACGGCAACTCTTGGGCCGGTTCGCACTTCAATTCAACGCCGTCTGCGGTCACCTTGTACGTCTCCGGATCGACTTCAATCTTTGGCATGACGTCGTTCAGTTTCATGTCTTTCTTCGTGACACCGCGAATGTTGCACACAGGCTCGACGCGTTTTTGCAAACCGTACGTCTTTCCGACGGATTTTTTCGCCGCGAGCTTACTCACGAATGCGATCGAACTTTTACCCACGTTTGAGGCAGCAAACATTGGACGAGAAATAACTGGCTCTGGCGATGGAATAGACGCGTTAGCGTCGCCCATTTGCGCCCAAGCGACGAGACCACCCTTGACGATGAGTTCCGGCTTGGCGCCAAAGAAGCTTGGTTTCCACAAGCACAAATCGGCGAGCTTACCAACCTCAACAGAACCAATCAAGTGCGACATTCCGTGTGCTAAGGACGGATTGATTGTATATTTCGCAATGTATCGCTTCACACGGAAGTTGTCGCTATTCGTCCCCTCGTCTTCTGGCAAAGGACCTCGTTGCTGCTTATTCTTGTGCGCCGTTTGCCACGTGCGCGTGATGACTTCGCCGACGCGACCCATGGCTTGAGAATCGGAAGACATGATAGATAACGCGCCCATATCGTGCAAAACATCTTCCGCGGCGATCGTTTCCGCGCGAATTCTTGACTCCGCAAACGCAACGTCTTCGGCAATATTCTTGTCCAAATGATGACAATGCATGAGCATGTCCAAGTGCTCGTCGATGGTGTTCTTGGTGAACGGTCTCGTCGGGTTCGTGGATGAGGGTAACACGGCAAGCTCACCCGCAACTTTGATAATATCCGGAGCGTGACCACCGCCGGCACCTTCGCTGTGGTACGTGTGAATTGTTCGTCCTTTGAACGCTTCAATCGATGTTTCCACGCAACACGATTCGTTGAGCGTATCGGTGTGGATAGTCACCGCAATATCTTCCTTTTCCGCGACGGTTAAGCACGCATCGATAGCCGCCGGAGTCGTCCCCCAATCTTCATGGAGTTTTAAACCAACTGCCCCAGCTTCGACGATTTCGTTCAAGCCAGACCCTTTATGGTCGGACGTGTTGCCTTTACCCGTAAACCCGAAATTCATGGGAAACGTATCCGTGCTTTGTAACATCATCTTCATCTGTTCCGGCGCCGGCGTACAGGTTGTCGCGCACGTGCCCGTGGCTGGTCCCGTCCCACCGCCTAACAAAGTCGTCAAACCGCTCGCGATAGCTTCGGTCAAAATTTGTGGACAAATAAAGTGCACGTGCGTGTCTAAACCACCCGCGGTGACAATCAAACCTTCGGCGGAGATGACCTCCGTGTTCACGCCGACAACCATCCCCGGGGTTACGTTTTCCATGACGTCCGGGTTACCGGCTTTGCCAATGCCAACAATCATACCGCCGTTGATACCAATATCGCATTTAAATATTCCAGTGTAATCGACGACGAGCGCGTTCGTGACGACGCAATCTAAAGTATCATTCGCGCCTAAACCGGCGTTTTGCCCCATGCCTTCTCGAAGCGTTTTACCTCCGCCAAACTTACACTCGTCGCCTAAGGTGGCGTAATCCTTCTCCACCGTGATGTATAAATCCGTATCGCCTAAGCGAACGCGATCGCCGGTCGTCGGACCGTACATGTCTGCGTACTTGGATCTTGGTAAAGTGATCGCGTCGCTCGACTCTTCGTCGTCGTCTTCGCTCTGGTGCGCGTTGACGCCCATGATTTTTGTCACCGAATCCAACACTTTCTTTTGGTCCTTTTCGCTGAGAGGATAGGTTATTTTCATGCCATCGCAGACGTTATTCCCACCTTTTACGACGCAGTTACCTCCGATTGGGCAAATTTGAACTTTTTTCGTTTCCCCTGGCTCAAATCGAACAGCCGTGCCTGCTGGAATGGCGAGCTTATACCCGCACGCCTTCACTCGATCGATGCGCAACGACTTGTTCGTTTCCACCAAATGAAAGTGACTGCCGACTTGAATCGGTCGATCGCACGTGTTTGTCACGAGCAAAGTTTTCACTTTTCTTCCTTCCAAAAGCGTCAAACTACCTTTGACAGTTTCTAACTCGCCTGGAATCAAATCCGACGACGTCGTCTTTGGAAACGCATCCGCGGACGGTACCGGTAAAAACGATCCTTTCAACGCCAACGCCAAATCTCCATCTTCGCGGCAAATCGGCCCGTGCACCGAGACTAATTTCGTTCCGTCCGTAAACGTCCCTTCAACTTGGACTTCCCCGCATAACGTCGCAACGCCGGGTAAGACTTGTCGCGTCCCCAAAATCGTTCTCGCCTTCTCCACAATCTGTGCGACGGACTGTTCGCTTCCGTTTTCCGGACCTTCTCGAATGAGCTCGAGAATCTGGTTCGCGAGCAACGCCGTCGCCTCGGGGTGATTGAGACGAATCCCTGACGCCAGTCTTTTCTGCGCCAAGTGAGCGGCTTGCGCCACGGCGAGCTTGTCCACTTCTCTGGGAGATAACCGCATTTTGTACTACGTATTATTATATCTTCCTTACTACGAGTAGTATTCTTTCTCTTCCTATATCCCGTGCAGCCGACTTTGGCGAGTTTCGGGACGAGTTTCTTCAGTATAAACTTTCTGTACGAACTCGACGGCGCTTTCTGTTTCAACACGTACGCGAACGACTTTAATGTCGCTCTTTCGTCGTTTACGTCGTTCCCAGAAACCAAAGAAGAAAAATAATCGAGCTTCTCCGGAACGAGCTGCTTAATTTGTCTTCTTTTTTGCTCCTCGACGACGACAAAACCAGTCGATGTGGTTTTCGCGTTCGATGTTTTGAGCACACAACCAGAAACACCAATTTCAGGAGCGCTCGTTTTCAACGACTTATTCGTCCTCTTCTGACTCCTCAAATTCGATGATTTTGATCTCGGCGCGTGTTTCCGTCTGTTTCTCTGCCTTTTCCTTTTCGTCAAGCGGAGTTCCTCGACGACGGTCTTCTGACAATCGGAGGAGCCTTCCACGCTCTTCTTTTCCATGCAACGACGGTTTTTAGAAACCCTCTCTCTCCCTTAAATTCTTCGTGATGTGTGTATAATAACGTTTCGAGAGAGTAAGAGAGAGAGATTTAAGAACAAAAAACCGCGATTATTAAAAAGACACGACTTAAACGAAGCGCTGCTCGGAGTGCTGCTCTGCTTTTCTCGAGCGACTCTTCTTCTCTCTGTTCTTTCTCTCTTTTCGCGTTTCGAGAGTCTCTTTGTGATGAATTTTTCACGACCTTTCAGAGAGACAAAATCAGTTAGGGTTTCAACTGTTTTCTAAAAGCAGAGAGAAACGGAGAGGGGCCGCATTGTGCGCGCGCAGTGTTGCGCGTCATAAAGAAAAAGTGCGAAGAGAGGGACAGAGAGAGAGCTTCTCTGATTCTCACTGTTATTCGTAGTAGAATTAGTGTTACCAAATGACGACGCGCGGACGCGGACACGGACACGGACACGGAATGCATTCCAAAGACGACGAAGAAAAAGTCCCGGACGGTTTCAAGCGAGTGATGTCAAACGACGACGGCATCACGTATTACGAAGAAATATCCACGGGACGCAAATTACACTCGCACGACGGCTTGAAACCGCACTCGCACGACCCGATACCGAATAAAGGGTCGTTTTTGAACCGGAGAATAGCGACGTATAAGAACCGAGACTTTTCCGAAAGATGTTTTACGGTTGGGATCGGAGGCCCAGTTGGTACTGGGAAGACGGCGTTGATGTTGCAACTGTGCAGATATTTCACGAAAGAAGCGACGGAAGCATCGCACGAGAGAAGAGAAAACATCGTCGCGGTGACGAACGATATATTTACGAAAGAAGACGGCGAGTTTTTAGCGAAACACGAGGCGTTACCGATAGAGCGCATCCGCGCGGTGGAAACCGGCGGGTGTCCGCACGCGGCGATACGCGAAGACATTGGCGCGAATTTGAGCGAAGTCGAAAGCTTAACCGGGAAGTTCAACCCAGAGTTTTGTTTGTTAGAATCTGGAGGGGATAACTTAGCCGCGAATTTCTCGCGAGAGCTCGCCGATTTTATCATCTACGTCATCGACGTGTGCGGCGGAGATAAGATCCCGCGGAAAGGCGGACCCGGAGTAACGCAGGCGGATTTGTTAATAATCAACAAGAAAGAGTTAGCCGACGCGGTTGGCGCGAGCGTGGACGTCATGACCCGCGACGCTAACGCGCAACGCGAAGGCGGGCCGGTGATTGTCGCCAGCGTGAAAACCGGAGACGGCGTGAGAGAGATTGCGGGGCACATTTTGAAAGCCCACGACGAGGCGATGTGTTACGGTCACGCGCATCATCATCACTGATGAGAGTAGTAGTATTGTCGATCCATCTTCCATCCATCTCACATCGCGCGTAGTTGTGTTATTTGTTGTTTTTAATAAGCGCGGGTGGTTAAATGTTTCATCAAAACAACTTGCTCTCATTTCGTCACATTTTCATCATCATCATCATGTTGTATCAACAGTATTCTTCGTCGCTTTCTCTCGCCGTCTCAAGAGTATCATCATCATCATCAGCATCATCATCATCGCGACGACGAGGGGGTGACTCTTTCCGAACAACAACAACAACAACAACACGATGGAGAACGTCCCGACGGAGAAGGACAAAGAAGGTAACCGTAACGGTGTTTGATTCGTCGCGGCAAAACAGCAACATCGGCGCCAGCACGAGTGGTAAAGACACCGAGGACGACGCAAAGATTGGGGTTGGAAGTTCGCTTTTTAAGCGCATTCAACTCGCATCGGACGGATACGTTCGCCTGGCGTTACCCGGGAACGAATCCCGTGAGGTGGATAAAAGACCAATTTCAGACCTCTTGTACGGGTTTCTCTTCGCGTTTGGAACTTTAGCGATATTGGGTACGATCGATGCACTGATCGAAGTGAACTTTCAGAAACCGTTTTTTATCGGTGCGTGGGGCACGATTTCGGTTTTAGCGTTTGGCACGAACGATGCTCCGGCGTTGCGGATGTGGAACGTCGTCGTCGCGACCGTGTTTGCTTCGTTCGTGGCGATTTGTTTCGTGAAATTCTTCGGGACGACGGTGATAACGAGAGCGTTAGCGGTGGCGATATCGATCGCGTTTATGATGTGGACTGGAGCGATTCATCCGCCCGGTGGTGCCGCGTGCGTTATCGCTATGGATATGATTAAATGGCAAGAGCTTGGATTTTTGTACGCTTTGTATCCGACGGTTTTAGGGAGCGCGTTTATATGCGCCAGCGGCGCGGTCTGTTCGAAAGTCAAGAAACGTTGGCCGTTTACGATTGAAGACGTGAAGAGTGCGATGATGAATATGAAACGACCAAACGGAAAAGAAATGGTCCAAACGTTGAAAAGCTGCGGAAGCGGAGGTATTTTTGCCTACGGCATCATGAACACGCTCTGGTACTCCTTCGGTATCGTGACCGCAGTGTACGCCATCACCGCCAGCGGTGCGACGTCTCTCGCGCTCATCAAACCAAAACTTTTACCAGCCTTAGCTGCTGTCTGGGCCGGATCCCAAGCGACCAAACTCTTCCGCATCTCCTCCTCCATCGCGTTAGCGCCTCTGTGCGATAAAATTTTAAACCGAGTCAACCGTCGATTGAACGAAACGAACAGATTTTCCAAGTCCCAAACTCTGTTTTGGACGTGCATCGCCACCGTCCTCCTCGGGTGTGCGTTCATAGCCGCGTGCACGTTCGCTTTTTTAGCCAAAGCGAAGTTGTTCGTTTAATAAAAAGTTTACGTAAAACGTATAATAGTAGCGCTCGAAAAGTCCGAGAAAAATCTGCCAGAGCAGCTAAATATCTCCAGAAATCAAGGACAACAAATCATCGTTAGTACGCGTTGTTCAGATGCTCTCCCCGAACGACAGCGCTCCAGAAACGTGCGTTTTTCTTTCATCATCTCTCATAAAAGCGCTTCGAGTATTTCTCTTTCGTTCTTTCGTTCTTTCTTTCGTTCTCTTTCTAACCGTCCGTCCGTCGTCTTTCAAAATCACTTTCAAAAACAGAATGTCCCGAGACGCTGACGCTCGAGGAGGAGCGTCGACGTCGTTAATCGAAGACGACTCCTCGATGCGAAATCAATGGTTGAAATTCAAAACGAAATTTCTCGCGTGTTTCTGGGACTTCGAAGCCGAGCTCGCGGATTGGTTCGGTTTGAACACCAGTAAGTTTTACGAAGAGTTGGAGATGAAGGAAGATTTAGAACGAGAGGAAGAGGAGGAGAAGGCGAGGAAAGAGAGGAAAGACGGGGTGGAAATGGCGAAAATGGAGATGGCGTCTTAGCAGAGTCCTTTGAAACGAACAACAACAGTCGAGATGATGGTTTATAAACCCTCTCTCATCTCATCCGTCGGTCGCCGTTCGCGTCGTCTCGCTCTCCGCGCAAAGCGAGTTGAAACAAACGCTTCGTTGCGGAGGACGAGAAAAGCGGGTATGCGCGTCTCTTTTCAGTCCTCGCTCTCCTCCTCCTCGAACTGATGAAAACGACGCTCTTCTTCTTCTTAAAGTTGTCGTGAAACGCTCTCGATTTCGTAAAAACCAAGAGCAGCGAGAAGAAGAAGTCGGAGGACACCCGCTCCTGCTACGCTCCGCAAAAGCAGAAAGAGCAGCACAATGGAGTGATTTTCCCCCATTGTTTCCCTCGCAATCCCACGTCTTCAAAAGCTTTTCATCAGCGAGAACACGAGTAAGAGCGCGTAAAAGTATCCACCAAACTAAGTAAAGTATCATCTGAAGCGAGATTTAAAAGAATGAAGCACGAATACCGATCGTTTTCTCTCCTCTTCTTCCTCTTTGTTTCAATCTTCCTCCAAAATCATTCATCGCATCACGCGGCAACATTCTTCGTCAAAGCCGAGCGAATGGATTTCAAAACCTTGCGAAAGACGCGATCGATTCCTCTCACGAATGAAAATGGGTTGAGCATGTGCACGATGACCTTAAACACTCAGGAAATGTTTGGATGCTACACGAATCAGAACGAGAATGGTAAACGAGGGAAGATTGTGCGCGTGGAGACCGAGGCGCAGTTGGAGGCTTTTGGGACTGAAAAGAGAGGAAAAGGAGAAGCGAACGTGGTGACGGCGCCGATGAGAATGATGAAACAAGTTTTGAAAAAAGTGGAAGAGAGTAAAGATGTTCTCGTTTCTGCTGTTCTCGTCGAGCATCCATTGGCGTTTCTTGATGCGAATAAGGGAGGAGATGATGCGGAGAAGGAAGCGGCGGAAGCTGGATTCTATCGCGGCGTGCCGGAATCCGACTCGAAAGAGGACGCGAAAAGAGTGAACGTAGGCCAAACGCCGGTGGCGTTTTTAGGCGTAAACGCGACGAGGAAAGTCGTTTGGGCGGCAAACGAGAACGTGAAGAGAGAAAAGGTACAAAAATCGTCGAAAACAAATTTCATGGGTAGAGACGAGCTTTTATACGCTTCCGTGGACGGCGCGATGGACGCCGCTGGGAAGACGAGCGAGGATATGAAACGCGCGAATAGCATCACGTGTTTAGAGAAAAGGACGTGTTTGCCCATTGGAGGGTACTCGATCGCGACGGCATTTTTAGATGGGTTTTCCAGATACTTGTACAACGAAAGCGCGCCTTCGATATTCGTGACCGCGAGGTTGGATAAAACGACGTCCATGTTTCGCGACGAAGCGCGAGGCGCAAACGCGGTGTACTCGAGTTTGATTTCTTTCTTAGTCGCCGCGGAAGTGGTGAATGATTTAGTCGTAGACGGACCAAACTTGGAGAAACCAATCGTGTTTGCCGCGTTTGCCGGAGAAGAGTACGACTTAGTCGGGTCGAAGAGGATGATGGAAGAGTTCCCGGGGTTGGTGGATACCGTAGTTGAAATTGGACCGGTTGGCTTTGCCTCTTCTTCAAAAGACGCGTTGTACGTCCACGAACAATACAACCAGACCGACGATACGTTCGAAGATTTCTTAAAAGTCCAAAGCGCGGCGAACCGAGAAACGCTCGGCGAAGATTCGTTGTCCGTGAAAGAAGTCTCTCGAGGCGTCGAGGTCCCGAAAGGCTCCTCTTTGAACTCGTTCACCAACGTCAGCGGAAGTCGATTGACTTTAACCGATTACAACACGTTCGAATCGGACGATCCTTTTTACGGAACTATGTTTGATTCTGGTTTGGATAAAATCAACGTGAAACGAATCGCCGAAGTTGCTCGATTAGTTGCCGGCGCCGCGCTTCGCATGAGCATGAAAGACAAGGAACAATTCGCGGTGAAGGAGGACGTTTTAAATAAACTGGTCGACAACGATTTCGTGCAGCAAACGATCGCGACGGCCTCGGAGTTGGCGGAATGTTTAGTCGATCCGAAAGTTGGTTTAAGAAAGTGTTCGTTTTCTCAAAAGTACGACGTGTTCGGCTCAAATGCCCCGTCCGAAGAAGACGAAGCGAACGAAACAAACAACATCGGATCCTCCTACGTCGGCGTCGTTCAATACATCCCAGAAGATATTCAAACCTCCGAAGCGAAATCACCGATTCAGAGATTTGTATACGAGCACCTCTCGCGCGTTGCCAACGGCACGGCAAGCACAACGTATCGTCTCGCTTTGCCTTCACAACTCAAGTTTGACCGGGACTCGTACGCGTGGCAAGTTCGGGACGGAAACGCGAACGGGTACGAAATCTGGACTGAATCGAATTGGTCGGCGAAAATCGGCGTGACTATCGAGAGCAACAAAGGGTGGTTCTTTGAGCCGATCGCGACGGCGTGTGCCGTGGTGATTGCCACTTTGTTCTGTTTCTTCAGCGAGCGGATGTTGGAACGCGCGTTGACACGAGGAGGAAGCTCGAGCTCGACTTCCTCCCAAAAGCTTAATAGCGGTATGGATTTAGATTAGTAGTACAAGAAGCGCGCGTGAAATTGATGATAAAGTAGTAGTATGAATAGCAGTAGTAAATGCACGCGTTTTATATAGGTACCTGGTGCCGAAGCACGGTATATAAAAACGCTGGAAACGACAAAAATGAACTCGCGAAAGATCAACTTATTAGAAAAAAATTAATAGCTCCACTGGAAGGAGTCGTTGGCGACCGCGGCGACTAACCCGTTCTTCTCGTACCTATCGCTTTCATCCCACGCCATCAAACCGCCCATAACTTCCATCTTAATTTTCTTCGCGCACGCGTCTTCCGTGGACATGTGCTTATACCACCTCTCCAAACTCGGTCTTCCGTCGAAAACGTTCTCCCACCCGAAGTACTTTGGCAACAAGTGGGTCATAAACACGAAGGTCGGAAACAACGCCGCGTCCGCCGTGGACGGCTTATCTCCGCACAAATACGGCCCAGGTTCAAACCCACCGACGGTTTTCTCCATAACGTCCAACAACCGATCGATTTCGCTAATTTGCTCCGCCCTTACCTCCGGCGACATCGGTCCTCGATACATGCACCCTTGAATCGGCGTCAAATACACGTCGTGCCACCTCGTCGCCAAATTACACGCCGTCTTCGCCTCCAACGTCTCCGGCCTTAAACTCGGACCTTGCTTCTCGAACGCGTCGCACAAATACTGACTGATCACTTCCGACTCTGGTATCGCTTGTCCGTCTTTCGTCACCAGTAAGGGCATTTTCCCTTGCGGATGCATCTCCAGAAACTCCGGCGACTTCAAGCCCCCTAACGTGCTCGGATTCTTAAACTCAAACTCATCCTCGATGTTTTTCCAGCAAATAATTAACCGGTTCCTCGCGCCGTTGTTGGAAACTGGAACGTCGTAGAAGATGTTTTTATACACCGGATCGAGCGCGGCTTCGAAATCCCCCGTCGTTTCTTCCGAGGAAGATTCCGCCGCACTCATCAAAGCACAACTCCCCCTCCTCCTCTTTTTCATTTTCTCGTCACCATTAAAACCGCTTTTCCTCAAAGCAGCGGCACCACCACTCCCGCAAAGGCGAAACGACGACGACCAAGGTTGTTGTTTCGTGCTCTTCTTCGAGGAGGAAGACGAGGTGGCGGAATTCCCGCTCTGGTATCGCTGGGTATGAATCGTCTGCATCATCATCGGAGTCATCATGATGTTGGTTTTTCTATCCTCTTTCTCTCTCTATTATCTGAATGAGGAGGAAAATGCACGAGTGATGCGTTTTTTTGTCTCTTTTTTTGGTGCAAAAAAACGTTTCTGCCTTTTTTTCACTTTTTTTTGGTCTTCTTGGATTTTCTTTTTGTTTTTTTGGTCTTGGATTTCTTTCTTTCTTTCTTGCATCACTCGAAAAAAGAAGCTTTTTTGCGCCACTCTGTGCTCCCCGTGTGTATTCTTTCGCCGCTGCCCTTTCTCCTCTTTGCGAGAAGAAGAGAGCGTTTCACGTTTTGAAAGAAGAAGAAGAAGAAGAACAAAGCTGTGTCGATCGTCGCGTTCGTGTGATTGGTAAAGCAGCGCTGTTCTTTTTGAAAACGGGAGAGAAGAAGAAAGAGGCGTTTCCGAGAGAATTCCATTGAAATTTCAAAAATCAAATCGTCTCTCGAGTCATCATCATCATCATCATCATGGGGCAACAAACGCAACATCTCCGACC
>Ga0209505_1001134_pt1 | contig 19212 bp, 19 predicted proteins | sample COGITO_mtgs_1103_2_FD_184794 | JGI IMG/M metagenome (GOLD analysis project Ga0209505, IMG submission 184794) | Pelagic marine microbial communities from North Sea - COGITO_mtgs_110331 (SPAdes) (version 2) | ecosystem: Environmental > Aquatic > Marine > Epipelagic ... | reverse complement strand
TTACACTTTTAGTGATTTTCTAGGATTGATAGGATTAGTTTTAACTATTTGGGTTTATTATTTTTTTAGAGATCCAGAAAGAGTTATTATAGAAAATGATAACTATCTTGTAAGTCCAGCTGATGGAGAGGTATTAAAAGTTGAAGAGGTTGATGGACCTAAAGAGCTAGGCTTAGAAAACAAAAGATTCAAAAAAATAAGTATTTTTATGAATGTTTTTGATTGTCATGTTAACAGAACACCTTGTGCTGGAAAGATAGAAGAAATTTTATATAAGCCAGGTAAATTTTTGAACGCCTCACTTGATAAAGCAAGTGAAGATAATGAAAGAAACTACTTCAAGATTAAAGATCCACAAAATAATGATGTGATTGTAGTTCAGATAGCAGGTCTTGTAGCCCGTAGAATTGTTTGTGAGTCTAATAAAGACCAAGAACTTAAACAAGGTGACAGAATTGGAATGATAAGATTTGGAAGTCGAGCTGATGTGTATTATGAAAATTATGAGCCTCTGGTGAAAGTTGGTCAAAGAGCTATTTCAGGGGAGACACTACTAGCTAAAAAATAGAATGGAACAGAAAAAGAATAATCTAAAAATAGTAACAGAAAAGAAAAGCGCTAGAGTAATATTACCTAACATGCTCACATTGATAGGTGTTTGTATAGGCTTAACCTCTATTAGATTTGCTTTGGATGAAAGATTTGAACTTGCAATAATAGCAATAATTTTTGCTGCTTTAATAGATGGTCTAGATGGCAGAATTGCAAGATTGATTAAAGGAACTTCTAAAGTTGGAAAAGAATTAGACTCACTAACTGACATGATTAGTTTTGGGGTAGCGCCAGCATTTATTATGTATTTTTGGAAATTGAATACACTTGAAAGATTTGGCTGGTTATTATGTTTAGTATTTGTGATTTGTGTAGCCTTAAGACTAGCAAGATTTAATGTAAATTCTAATCAAGAACCTTCTTGGAAAGATAATTTTTTTGAAGGAGTTCCATCTCCAGCTGGAGGTATATTAGTATTAACTCCTTTGATTATAAGTTTAAGTGGTTTTGATTATATTCAATTAAACTATGAAATAATTGTTCCAATATTTTTTATTGTAACATCTTTCTTATTAATTAGTAAATTTCCAAGTTATTCATTTAAAAAAATTGTTATACCAAGAAGAACCACTATATTTCTGTTGTTTGGAATAGTTTTATTTTTTGGACTTTTGTTAATTTATACTTTTAATGTAATTGCATTAAGCTCTGTAATTTATCTACTCTTATTACCAATTAGTTATTTTCATTTTCGAAAAATTGAAAAGAAACATGAAAATGACAAAATTCAAGAAGATGATGATCTTGAAGATATACTTTGATGAAAAAAAATGTAATCGTTTCATTAGCTGATGCCAACTATTTTCCATTGCTTGAAGAATTAGTTGACTCTATTAAAAGATTTAAAGAAAGTGAAAATGTTGCCATCTGTATTTTGGATGCAGGCTTAAATCAAAATCAAAAAGAAAAATTATCACAAAAAGTAGATGAAATAAAATCTGCTGAGTGGGATATTGAAGTTCCAGAATTTAAAGTAAAAGGAAAAGAATGGTTAAAAAGTCAAGTTTCCAGAGCATTTTTACCAAAATATTTTCCTAATTATGAAAAATATTTATGGATTGATTGTGATGCTTGGGTGAATGATTGGCAGAGTGTAGAACTATATTTTAAAGCTTGTGACGATGGAAAGCTAGGTATTACTCAGACTATTGGACCTGGTTATAAAATTACATCAAAAGTTAAATGGCTATTTGGCAAATTAGCTTTAATTAAATCTCAAAATTTCAAACATGCTATTAAATCAAAGATAGGTTATGAAAAAGCAAGAAAACTAGCTTTTGCGCCACATATAAATATAGGAGTTTTTTCATTGGAGAAAAATTCTGAAGGTTGGAGTTCGTGGCAAAATAATTTATCAAAAACTTTGAAAGCTGGAAATATTTTTGGATCAGAGGGACTGGCGATTAATATGTCAGTATATATTGATAATTTAAAAACAGAATTTTTACCTTTAAATTGTAATTGGATAACAAGTAATTTACTTCCCAAATATGATGAAAAACAAAAAACATTTGTTGAACCTTACTTACCTAATTATAAAATAGGTATAATGCATCTCGCAGCTGGATTGTGGAAAGATGGTGTTGATATGAGAATAGACAAAAGTATAGAAGTAGAATTAGAAACTTTAGATAATAAAAAGACTAATAAGAGTCTAAGATTTAGTAAGTAATTGAAAAAAAATAAAATTTCAAAAAATTGGGTGAACAAACAAAGAAGGGACACTTATGTTCGTCAATCTAAAGTTGATGGATATAGAGCAAGGTCTGCTTATAAATTAATTGAAATTGATGAAAAATTTAAAGTTTTTAAAGGTGGAATATGCGTTATAGACATTGGAGCAGCTCCCGGTAGTTGGTCTCAGTATGCTTCAAAGGTTGTTAGAAATGGCAAAATAATTTCAATTGATTTAAAAAAAATGGAAATGATAAAAAATACTACTCAAATAATGGGAGATTTTACAGAAACAAACACACAAAATAAGATTAAGACTTATCTAAAGAAAGGGGCAGATGTAATTATGTCAGATATGGCTGTTAATACAACTGGAATAAAAGATATAGATGCAATCCAAACAGGTGAGCTATGTAAAGAGGCTATGATTTTTTCAAGAGATGTGATGTCTGAAAAAGGTTTTTTTATTTCAAAGATATTTATGGGAAGCACATTCAATGAAATTGTCGCACTTGGAAAAAAAACTTTTAAAGAAGTCAAGGTTTTTAAACCAAAGTCTAGCCGAAAAGATTCTAAGGAAAGTTTTATTATTTGTAAAAATCTTAGATAGAGACTTTAAATTTAATAGGAATCATATATAAATGATTATGGTTCCTATAAAAGAAGCACTTACCTTTGATGACGTTACATTAGCCCCAAAATATTCTGAGATACTACCATCTGAAGTTGACACCAGTATTAAATTAACTGATATACTAAAACTTAAAATACCCCTTCTGTCATCGGCAATGGATACTGTGACTGAGAGTAAAATGGCTATCGCAATTGCAAAGGCGGGAGGTCTAGGAATAATTCATAGAAATTTAGATATAAAAAAACAAGTTCTAGAAATTAAAAAAGTAAAAAAACAAAAGTTGTTAGTAGGTGCTGCCGTTGGTGCTGGACCCAAAGAATTTAAAAGAGCTGAAGCAATATTAAAAGAAAACTTAGATATGATAGTAGTAGACACAGCACATGGTCATACAAAAAAAGTTGCAGATATAATTAAGTTTATTAAAAAAATTAAAAACAAAAAGACAGTATTATGTGCAGGAAATATAGCAACACCGGTGGCAGCTAAGTTTCTATTAAGATTAGGTGTTGATGTAATAAAAGTTGGTATTGGACCAGGATCAATTTGCACAACAAGGCTTGTTGCTGGAATTGGAGTACCACAATTAAGTGCAATCTTAAATGTAAGAAATGGTATTAAAAATAAAAATGTAAAAATTATTTCTGATGGTGGAATAAAATATTCAGGTGATTTAGCAAAGGCTTTTGCAGCAGGTGCTGATGCAGTTATGATAGGTTCTTTATTTGCTGGAACAGATGAAGCTCCAGGAAAGTTAATAAAAAGAAATGGTAAATTATTTAAAAGCTTTAGAGGTATGGGATCAGTTGGAGCAATGAATAAAGGTTCTGCAGACAGGTATTTTCAATCAAAACAAAAAGATACATCAAAGTATGTGCCTGAAGGAGTAGAGGGTTTGGCAAAATACAAAGGTAAAATTGATAAAGTAATTTTTAAATTAGTAGGTGGATTAAGATCATCCATGGGATATCTTGGCTCTAAACAAATAAAAAATTTACGAAATAAACCACATTTTGTTAAAATTACTAAAGCAGGATTTTATGAAAGTATGGTTCATAATGTTGATATTGTTAAAAATGATAGCAAATACTAATGAAAAAAATATTTAAATTTATTTTATTTTTTTATGTAATTTTAAATTTTTCTAGTTTTTCAGTTGGAAACGAAGATTTTTTTAGCAAAGGTATAAAATTATATAAAGATAAAAAATATGATGATGCAAGGTTTATGTTTGAAAGAAGCATAGTATTTAATCCAAAAGACTCTAACTCTTATCTTTACCTAGCAAAGATTTACAATATTGAAGAGGATCAAAATAAAGAAGAAAAAAATCTAGAAACAACATTATTAATTGAGCCAAATAATGAAGAAGCAATATTAATGTCTATGAAAATAGCATTAAAAAAATCTAATTATTCAAAAGTAAAAGATTTATCAAATACTTTTACTAAAGTTTGTAAAAAATTGTGTGATGAGAACAAAGGTATTTTAGAGACTCTTGCTAATATAGAGCCAAAAAATAATGAGTCTTAATAAAAGTTTAGAAAAAATCTTAATTATAGATTTTGGATCACAATTTACTCAATTAATAGCAAGAAGGATTAGAGAGCTTGGAGTTTTTTCAGAAATAATTAGTCATAGAAAGATTAAAAATAAAAATATTGATAATTCAGTTAAAGGTATAATTTTATCTGGTGGTCCTTTAAATGTTTATCAAATAAACAAGTATTCATTTGATAAAAAAATTTTACAAAATGAGATACCAATTTTGGGAATTTGCTTTGGACATCAGATTCTCTCAAAATTGAATGGAGGTAGGGTAAAACAATCTAAGTTTAGAGAATTTGGGTTAGCAAATATTTACAAAAAAAAAGATAGTATTTTAACAAAAAACTTTTTTAATAAAAAAAATACAAACTCAGTATGGATGAGTCATGCTGATCAAGTTTCAAAATTACCCAAAAACTTTACTGTAATTGCTTCAAGTCAAAACTCGAAATTTGCAATTATTGAGAATAAATTAAAAAGATATTATGGTGTACAATTTCACCCAGAGGTAACACACACAGAAAATGGAAAAAAACTAATTAATAATTTTATTTTTTTAATATGTAAAATTAAAAAAAATTGGTCTTCTAAGGATCAAAAAATTAAATTAATAAAAGAGGTAAGAGAACAAGTTGGAAAAAATAAAGTTATTTGCGCTCTTTCTGGAGGCGTTGATAGCAGTGTTGTTGCACAATTATTGAATAAAGCTATTGGAAAAAATTTATATTGTATTTTTGTTAATACCGGTCTTCTTAGAAAAAATGAAGAAACACAAGTAGTTAAAACATTTAAAAAAAAATTAAAAATAAATTTAATTTACGTCAATGCTGAAAAGGAATTTTTAAAAAAATTAAAAAATGTTTCTGATCCTGAAAAAAAAAGAAAAATAATAGGAAATTTATTTATTAAAATTTTTGAAAGGTATGCAAAAAAAATTAAAAATGTAAAATTTTTAGCCCAAGGAACTCTTTATCCAGACCTTATAGAGAGCAGATCAGTGACAGGAAGTCAGACATCTAAAATTAAATCTCATCACAATGTGGGAGGGTTACCAAAAAAAATGAAATTAAAACTTGTTGAACCACTTAAGTTTTTATTCAAAGATGAAGTAAGAAAATTAGGCTTAGAATTAAATTTAAGTAGAGAAATTATATCTAGACATCCTTTTCCTGGGCCTGGTTTAGCAATTAGAATGCCAGGAATTATAACAAATGAAAAAATTAAAATTTTAAAAGAAGCTGATTATTATTTTATAAAAGCTTTAAAAGAGCAAAATTTATATAACAAGATTTGGCAAGCCTATGCCGCTTTATTACCAGTTAAAACAGTTGGTGTAATGGGTGACAATCGAACTTATGAATATTTATGTTTGTTAAGAGCAATAACATCTGAAGATGGGATGACAGCTGATTTTTATGATTTTAAAAAAACATTTATTCAAATGATTTCAAATAAAATTGTAAATAGTATAAGAGGTATAAATAGAGTAGTTTATGATGTTACATCTAAACCACCAAGCACTATTGAACTTGAATGAAGAAAATAAAAAACATTATTAAAAAGAAAAATAAATCTAAAATTGTTTGTCTTACAGCATATTCAAAAAATATAGCTGAGGAAGTTGATAAGTATGTAGATATTGTTTTAGTTGGGGATTCTTTAGGTTCTGTTTTATATAATTATTCTACAACTCGTAAAGTAACTTTAACTGAAATGATAAACCATTCTAAAAGTGTAAGATTAGGAGTTAAAAAAAGCTTAATGGTAGTTGATATGCCTTTTAAAACTTTTACTAGCAAAAACATAGCATTAAAAAATGCAAAAAAAATAATCAAAGAAACTAAATGTGATGCTGTAAAATTAGAAGGTGGAAAAAAAATTATCAAACAAGTAAAATTTTTAATTAAAAATAAAATTCCAGTAATGGGTCATCTTGGATTACTCCCACAATCTGTAAAAGGGAAATTTAGATCAAAGGGAAAAACTACTAGAGAAATAAATCAACTTATGAGTGATGCATTGTTACTTCAAAAATCTGGAGTATTCGCAATTGTTTTGGAGTGTGTTAAAACTCCGATAGCAAAACAAATTACTAATGATTTGAAAATCCCTACAATAGGAATTGGATCCTCAGTTCATTGTGATGGTCAAGTTCTTGTTACTGATGATCTGATTGGATTAAATCAAACAAATATTAAGTTTGTTAAGAAATTTTTAAACGTAAAAAAATATATTAATTCAGGATTAAGAAAATTTGCCCTAGAGGTAAAATCAAAAAAATATCCAACAAAAAAACACTCTTATTAAAAATATTTTTTAAATTGTTCATTGATTGATAAGATTTCTAAATCTGCAAGACCACCAATTACTAATTGGATTGCCACGATTAAGATAAAGCCTAGACCAATATATGCAATCCATAAATGCTTTTGAATATAATTAGCAAGATATGTGGCCATTGCTCCAGTTAAAATTACTGATAGCACAAGTCCAAAAATCATAAAACCAAAATTTCCTTTTGCAGCCCCAACAACACCAATTACATTATCAAAACTGATTGTAATGTCTGCAAATAAAACTTTATAAACACTTTGAATGTATGATGGTTCTTTTGATTTTGTGGTGGGTGATTTAATTTTTTTTATTTCAAAAAGATCTTTTCTTAAATCATTTACTATCCAAATTAAAAGCAAACCTCCTAATATTTTAATAAAATAATATTCAAATAAATATGTAGCAAATAATGCAAAAATTATTTTAAATATTAAAGCGCCAGCTACACCCCATAAAATAATTTGTTTTCTGTTTTTTGGAGCAAAATTTGCAGCAATTAATCCAATAATTATTGCATTATCTGCTGCCAAGATAATATCAATAAAAATAATTTGAAGTAGTATGACTGTTTGTTCTAACAAAGTAATTATATACTAGTAGATAATTCTAATAATTCAATTGGTTAAAAGTGTAGGTTAGTATTTAGAAACCTTTTCACCATCTATGATAGCTTTTAGTTCATCGTATTCTTCACAACCACACCCTTTAAGCACCTCAAGTCTTTCAACAGCAAGGTTAAGCCTATTGGTTGATACATATAATTCACCTAGATATTCATTTATACCATTGTGTTTTGGATCAATTGCCAGTCCTTCAAGATAATATTTTTCACCATTTTCAAAATCCCCTAATTTTCGTGATGTGAATCCAAGATAATTTAGTGTGTCTGCTTTGTTTGGATTTTTTTTGTTTGATTTTACTAATAGTTTAAATGCTTTTTCATACTTGGATTGCGCTTTGTCTTTTTTCCCTTTTTCTTCATTTTTCTTTGCTGAGTTAATTAATTTTACAGCTTGATCATAACTTGATTTAGTATCATCACCAGATGATCCAGCTGAGAAGACGTTTCCAGTAAATAAAAATATAATAACTAAGGTTAGAATAGAATTTTTCATTTTAAATAAATTTTTTCATATTGTTTAATGTTTTTAGTTCTAAGCCATTTTCAATCAAGTTTTCTTTTATAGATTTAGCTGTTGCTAATGCACTTAGATTATCACCATGTATGCATACTGAGTCAATTTCACAAGGTATTTGCTTACCACTGTGACAATTCAGCGACTGAGTTTGTACCATTTTTAGAACATGTTTTTTAGCTTGTTCTGGATCTATAATTAGAGCGTGTGGTTTTTTTCTAGAAACAAGATTGCCATCATCTTCATAGTTTCTATCTGCAAATATTTCACAAGCAAATTTCATATGCAATTTTTTAGCTGCTTGTTGCATTTTTGAACCTGTGGGTACTAAATAAATTAAATCTTTGTTAATATCTTTAATAGTTTTAGCCAGTGTTGTGGCTAACTCAATATCTTCACAAGCCATGTTATTTAATGCTCCATGAGGTTTAATGTGAGATACATTTTCTCCATTTTCTGAGGCTATTTTTTGGAGTATCTCGTATTGATCAATTATTAATTTCTTAATTTCAGAAGAAGACAAATTCATTCTTTCTCTTCCAAAATTTTCTGGATCATTAAAAGAAGGATGGGCGCCAATACTTACACCATTTTTTTTTGAAATTTTAATTACTTGATTCATTGTTTCTTTATCACCAGCATGATAGCCACATGCAACATTGGCAGAATTAATGATTTCTAATAAATCAGGATCATATTTATTAGAGTGATGTTTTGATTTCTCACCTAAATCACAATTTATATTAATTTCCATACTCTTAATAGTTAAGTATAACATGGCATGATAAAAAATATATCAAATCTTGGTGACGCAGCTTTGTATTGTGATTTTGGACAAGAAGTAAATAAAGAAACCAACACTAAAGTAATAAAATACTTTAAAAGTATTCAAAAAGAAAATATTCAGGGAGTAAATAATTTAACACCATCCTATAATAAACTAATCGTTTCTTTTGATTTAAAAAAAACCAATTTTAAAAGCCTTAAAAAGAAAATAGAAGGTTTAGATACACTTAATAGTAATACTTTAAGTGGTGAAAAAATAGAAATACCAGTATGCTGTGATGAAAATTTTTCATTAGATATAAAAAGATTAGAAGAAAAATTAAAAATTGATCGAGAAAATATTTACAAAAACTTTTTTAATAAAAACTTTTTTTGTTACATGACAGGTTTTATTGCAGGTATGCCTTTTTTAGGTGATCTTGATAAAACCATGAGAGTGAAACGCCTTGAAACACCAAGAGTAAAAGTGCCCAAAGGATCTGTAGGTTTGACTGAACAATTTGCAAATATATATACTTTTGAAAGTCCAGGAGGATGGAACATTATCGGTAATACTCCCAAAGATATCTTTGATAGTTCGAAAGAAATTGGACCTAATCTAATAAACCCTGGTGACACAATCACCTTTATAAGAATTACAAAAGATCAATATCAAAATTACAATGAATAAAAATTATTTTGAAATTATAAGAGCTGGAATTAATACAACTTTTCAAGATTTAGGTCGAAAAAATCTTTATCACATTGGTATTCCATTTAGTGGTGCAATGGATAATAGAAATTATTTAATTGCCAATAAACTTGTGGGAAATGAATTAAATTCCCCTGCAATTGAATTTGCTTATCAAGGTCCATTATTAAAGTATTTTGGAAAAAATATAAATGTTGCAATTACTGGAGATGTTAATTTTTTATTAAAAAAAGATAAAGATGTAATTGATGGGATTTGCTATCAATCTTTTACTTTAGAGAATGGTGATGAAATAGACATTATATCAACTAATAAATCTGTTTATGGATATTTAGCTATTAGTGGTCAATTAGATATAAAATTTCAGTGGTCAAGTTGTTCTACTAATACTAAAGCAAATATAGGAGCTAACAATGGTAGAAAGTTAGAAGCTAATCAAAAAATAAATATTTCTAAGATAAATGAAAATTTAAATAATAAAAAATTAAATTATATAAATACTAGAATAGAAAATATAAGAGTAATCAAAGGCACCAATTTTGATTATTTTTCTAATGAAGGAAAAGATATTTTTTTTAAAAAAGAATTTATAGTTTCTAAATTATCCGATCGTATGGGTATGAGACTGGAAGGTCCAAAGGTTGAAAATATTGTTGATACAAATATTAAATCAGAGGGTTTAATTAAAGGTGTAATTCAAGTTCCAGCTGATGGAAACCCAATCATCATGCTTTCAGATCATGGAACCATTGGTGGATATCCAAAAATAGGAATAGTCATAAGTGCTGATTATGACAAACTAGTTCAATTACCCCCTGGTTCAAAAATAAGATTTAAAGAAGTTGATTTAGCTAGTGCAGAAACCTTATTTAAACTGTATGACTTGGAAAATCAAAATTTAATTTCTCAAATTTAATGAATTTAATTAAAAATATTCCTGGCCCATTTTTAGTTTTTTTAGGTGCTGTAAGTTTAAGTTTTGGGGGATTGATAGTAAAATCTTTTGAAGGATCAACATTGTGGCAAATTTTATTTTGGAGATCTGTTTTTTTTATAATCGTAGTAAGTATTTTTCTTATTATTAGTTATAAAAAAAAAATATTTACTGCATTATATAAATCAGGTCTTCCTGGGTTAATTGGTGGAATTATTCTATCGATCGGGTTTGCTAGCTATGTATTTGCTATGTATGAAACCACTGTTGCTAACACAAACTTTATTATTCAAACACAAACTTTATTTTTAGCAATTTTTGGATATTTTTTTTTAAAAGAAACAATTTCTAAACTTACTTTTTTTTGTATTTTGCTTGCAATTTCTGGCATTATTTTAATGCTAGGTAATTCAATTTCTCCTGGAGAAATGACAGGAAATCTAGTTGCATTTATAATGCCAATCTCTTTTGCAATCTTAATATTAATTGTAAGAAAGTTTCCAGAGGTAGACATGATTCCCTTGCAGCTTGTTGCAGGAATATTTGCAATGTTAATTGGCTTGTTGTTGTCGCCAACTATAATAGTATCATCAAAGGATATTTTTTTAGGTTTCTTAGCAGGTTTTTTTCAAGTTGGATTTGGTTTTATATTTATAACAATAGGCGCCAGGTCAACTCCTTCAGCTTTTGTTGGAATTATTATGTTAACAGAAGCTGTTTTAGGACCTTTTTGGGCGTGGATGTTTGCAAATGAAAACCCTCCATTATCTGTTTTGATTGGAGGTTCAATCGTAATAACTGCAGTTGTATTGCAATTTTTGAATAAATTTATAGGCAAAAAACAGACACTTTAAATATTTAAGTCCATCTATTTTTGTGGTACAAATTATATATACGGGAGAGACTACATAAGTTTGTAGCGCCGAAGGAGCAACTACCCAGGAATCTCTCAGGCAAAAAGGACCGTAACATATTAACTCTGGAAAGAGATTAAATTCTCGCCGAAGGAGTAATACTCTCAGGCAAATATACAGATGGGCAAATGAGTTAATATGGAAATAAAAAAAACATCTTTATATAAATTACATCAAGACAGTAAAGCTAAATTTGTTGAGTTTGCAGGCTATCAAATGCCAATTCAATATTCCGAAGGAATAGTCGAGGAACATAAATTTACAAGAAAACATTCTGGTATTTTTGATGTTTCTCATATGGGTCAGTTATTTGTTTATGGTGGTGAAGAATTAATTAGTGATTTAGAAAAAATTTTTCCACTAGATCTTAAAAATTTAAAATTAAATCATTCAAAATATAGTTTTTTAATGAGCAAGGATGCTGGAATTTATGATGATTTAATAATAACTAAAATTAAAGAAGGTTTTCTAATTATTCTTAATGCAGCCTGTAAAGACAATGATTTTAAAATTTTAAAAAAATTATTAAATAATAAATATAAAATGATTTTAGATGAAAAAAGATCTTTAATTGCTATCCAAGGACCAAAGTCTGCAGATATTTTAAGTAATGTTGTTAATGGGGTAGAGGACCTTAATTTTATGTCTGGAAACTGGTTCTCTTTTAATGAGCAAAAAATATATATTACACGATCTGGTTACACTGGTGAGGATGGTTTTGAGATATCAGTCGAAAATGAATTAGCTGACCAATTTACAAGAAAGTTAATTGAAAAAGGAGCTAAGTTAATTGGCCTTGGAGCAAGAGATACATTGAGGTTAGAGGCTGGACTATGTTTATATGGTCATGAATTAGATAAAAACAAAACACCAGTTGAGGCAAATTTAAAGTGGGCAATTTCTAAAGACAGAATATCAAAAGGAGATTTTATTGGATCTGATATTATCATTAAACAGCTTAATGATGGTGTTAAACGAGTTAGAGTTGGTATCAAACCTGAGGGAAAAATAATAGCTCGAGAAAAGACTAAAATATTTAATCAATCAGACTTGTATATTGGTGAGATTACAAGTGGAACATTTGGACCAAGTGTTAATGGGCCAGTGGCTATGGGATATGTAGAAAATGAATTTTCAAAAAAAGATACAAAAGTATTTTTAGAAGTTAGAGGCAAAAAGCATCCTGCAAATATTTGTGGTTTGCCATTTTATAAAAAAAGCTATGTGAAAGGAGCAAACTAATGAGTGAAGTTAAATATTCAAAAGAACATGAATGGATTAAACTTGAAGGTGATATAGCCACTATTGGCATAACTAAACACGCCACAGAAATGTTAGGAGATATAGTTTTTACAGAGCTTCCAGAAAAAGGAACTAATGTGGAAAAAGATGGAACTGCAGGAGTTGTAGAGTCCACGAAAGCTGCAAGTGATGTATACACACCTGTAAGTGGTGAGGTAGTAGAAACTAATCAAGAAATTGTTGATGACCCATCAAAAATCAATCAAGACCCTGAAAATACTGCTTGGTTCTTTAAATTAAAGATAAAAGATAAATCAGAAATGGATTCTTTAATGAATAAAGATGATTACGACAAATTTGCAAAGGAGAGTACCTCTTAATGTTACATAATTCTCAAAAAGATTTTTTAAAAAGACATATTGGCCCCTCTAGTGAGGATCAAAATAAGATGTTAAATCAATTAAAATATAAATCACTAGATGATTTAATTGATAATACCGTTCCAAAAAAAATAAAAATCAAAGATGAGCTTACAATCGGTGACTCAAATTCTGAATATGAAGCTTTAAGAAAATTAAAAGCAATTTCAAAAAAAAATCAGATTTATTCAAATTTTATAGGCATGGGTTATTATGGAACTTATACTCCATATGTAATTTTAAGAAATATTTTAGAAAATCCAGGATGGTATACTTCATATACACCGTATCAACCTGAAGTAGCTCAAGGAAGATTAGAGATGCTATTGAATTTTCAACAGATGATTGTTGATTTTACTGGAATGGATATAGCTAACGCTTCCTTATTAGACGAAGGTACTGCAGCAGCAGAAGCAATGGGTCTTAGCCATAGATTAAATAAAAAAGATAGCAGTTTAGTTTTTGTATCAGAAGATTGTCACCCTCAGACTATAAATGTAATCCAGACTAGAGCAGAACCCATGGGTTTAAAAGTTTTAGTTGGCAAAGAAAATGAAATACTTGACCAAGTAAAAGAGGATTTAGTTTGTGGAATATTACAATATCCAGGAACTTTAGGAGATATTAAAGATCCGAGTGAATCAATAAGTAAAATACATAAAAAAAATGGTAAAGCCATACTAGCTTGTGATTTGTTAGCACTAGCTAAACTAAAAACACCGAGAGAACTTGGTGCCGATATTGCTATTGGAAGTTCACAAAGATTTGGAATTCCTATGGGGTATGGTGGTCCGCATGCTGCGTTTTTTGCAACAAAAGATGAGTTTAAAAGATCAATGCCAGGAAGAATTGTTGGCGTTTCAGTGGATAGACATGGAAATAAAGCTTACAGACTATCTTTACAAACTAGAGAGCAACATATCAGAAGAGATAAGGCCACAAGCAATATTTGCACAGCACAAGCTTTATTAGCAATAGTTTCAGCAGCTTATGCTATTTATCATGGACCTGATGGAATTAAAAATATTTCTGAAAGAGTTTCTCAATTAACAAAAAACTTTGCAGATAAATTAAAACAATCAGGCTATGAACTATATTCAGATTATTTTTTTGACACTGTTACGATTATTACTAAAGAAAAAACAGATCAAATTTACAAAAATGCTCTTGATCAAAAGGTAAATATTCGAAAAGTAAATTCTGAGATGTTAGCAGTATCTTTTGATGAAAAGAAAAATGTTTATAGAGCAAATCAATTATTGAAGATTTTTAATGCTGCCGAGTCAATTAAAGAAAACCCAACAGAAAATTTACCAAATTTACCTAAAAATTTGTTAAGGACTTCAAAATATTTAGAACATCCAGTTTTCAATTCGTACCATTCAGAAACAGAAATGTTGAGATATCTTAAAAAGCTTGAGGATAAAGACATTGCTTTAAATAGAACCATGATTGCGCTTGGATCGTGCACAATGAAATTAAATGCTGTTGCTGAAATGATACCAATTTCTTGGAGAGAATTTGCTGAACCTCATCCATTTGTTCCAATAGAACAAATGGAAGGTTTTAGGACTTTATTTACTGACCTTAAAAATTGGTTGAGATCTATTACAGGTTTTTCTGGTGTTTCTCTTCAACCTAATGCAGGTGCTCAAGGAGAATATGCAGGCTTAATGGTTATTAGAAAATATCATTTAGATAGAGGCGAAGCTAATAGGAATATATGTTTAATACCAAGTTCAGCACATGGAACTAATCCAGCAAGTGCTCAGATGGTAGGAATGAAAGTAGTTGTAGTTAATTGCGATAAAGAAGGTAACGTAGATTTTGATGATTTAAAGAAAAAAACTGAATTACATTCTGCAAATCTAGGAGCTTTAATGGTGACTTATCCATCTACTCATGGAGTGTTTGAGGAAAAAATTACAGAGATATGTGAATTAATTCATACACATGGTGGTCAAGTTTATATGGATGGTGCAAATTTAAATGCTTTAGTAGGAATAGCAAAACCAGGAAATTTTGGTCCTGATGTTTGTCATATTAATTTACATAAGACATTTTGCATTCCTCATGGTGGAGGTGGACCAGGTATGGGACCCATTGCCTGTAAAAGACATTTAGAAATTTATCTTCCAAATCATCCAGTTGTTAAAGATTGTGGTCCTGCAACAGGCATTGGTGCAGTTTCAGCTGCTCCATGGGGTAGTTCAAGTATTTTATCAATTTCTTGGATGTACATTAAAATGATGGGGTCCAAAGGATTAAAACTTGCTACACAAGTTGCAATATTAAATGCAAACTATATTGCTAATAGACTAAAAGATCATTTTCCAATTTTATATAAAGGATCCAAAGGTAATGTTGCACATGAGTGTATTATTGATATTAGAACAATAAAATCAGAAACAGGTGTTACTGAAGAAGATATTGCAAAAAGATTAATTGATTTTGGTTTTCATGCTCCAACAATGTCTTGGCCAGTAGCAGGTACAATGATGATTGAACCTACAGAAAGTGAAAGCTTATCTGAGCTAGATAGGTTTTGTGATACTTTAATAAAAATAAAACAAGAAATAGATCAAATTAAATCTGGTAAATTTGATAAAGTTGATAACCCAATTAAAAATGCTCCACATACAGATATTGAACTTACATCTGATAATTGGACACATAAATACACTAGAGAAGAAGCTGCTTATCCAGCTAAATTTTTAAAAGCTAATAAATTTTGGCCTCCAGTTGCAAGAGTAGACAATGTATATGGAGATAAGAATATTTTTTGTACATGTCCTAGCATGGATGAATTCAAAGAAGATGCGGCATAAAAATAAATGAAAATTGCCGTAGTTGGTTCAGGAATTTCTGGTTTAAGTGCTGCCCATTATCTATCTAAAAAACATCACGTAGACATTTTTGAAAAAGATGATCATTTTGGAGGTCATTCACATACTCTAGATTTAAAAATTGGAACAAAAAAAATAGCAGTAGATATTGGTTTTATAGTTTTTAATTTTAAAACATATCCTAATTTAATAAAATTTTTTGAAGAAAATAAAATCGAAATAGAAAAAAGTGACATGTCTTTCGCAGTATCAGTAAAGGATACAGCTTTTGAGTATTGTGGAAGAGGTCTAAATGGTATTTTTTCAAATAGATTTAATCTAATAAATTTTAAATTCTTGAGGATGTTTTTTGATATAATTAAATTTTATAAGAAGTGTGATAATTTTACTGAGTTTAACGAAGAAATTATTCTTGGTGACTATTTAAAAAAAGAAAAACTCTCAAAAGAATTTATAGATTATCATTTAATACCTATGGTTTCAGCTATTTGGTCTATGCCACCACATGAAGCAACACAAATGCCATTAAAATTTTTTATAAAATTTTTTCAAAATCATGGGTTATTTAAGATAAAAAATAGACCTCAATGGTACACGGTCAAAAATCGTAGTAGAACGTATGTTGAAAATATTCTTTCTAAAATAAGCGGTGAACATTTTAAAAACTACCCAGTTAAAAAGATTAAATCTAAAACTAATGGAGTCGATTTATATTATGGAGGTGAAAGTGAATTTTTTGATTATGACAAAGTTATTTTAGCTACCCATGCAGATGAAGCACTTTCTATAATTGAAAGCCCTTCAGAAGAAGAAAAAAAAATTTTATCAAATTTTAGTTACAAAAAAAACATCGCCTATATCCACACAGACGAATCGATTATGCCAAAAAACCCAAAAGTTTGGTCTTCATGGAATTCTTCAATTAAAAAAGATGAAATTGAAAAGAATTCAATTACATATTGGTTAAATTTATTACAAAATTTAAAATGTGAAGAGAATATATTTTTAACATTAAATCCATATTTTGAAATTGATCAATCTAAAATTATTAAGAAAGTAACATTTACCCACCCATATTTTGATCAATCAGCTTTAAATTATCAAAGTCAGCTTATAAATTTACAAAATAAAAGAAATATTCTTTTTTGTGGTAGTTATTTTGGTTACGGTTTTCATGAAGATGGAATAAAATCATCTATTGATATGCTAAAAAACCTTAATGACTAGCTCAATTTATAATGGCACTGTAATTCATAAAAGATTTAAACCAAAGATACATTTTTTTAAATATCAAGTATTTTCATTACTAATTGATTTATCTGAATTAAAAATTTTAGATCAAAAAATTAGTTTCTTTTCTTATAATAATTTTAATTTAATAAGTTTTTTTGATAAAGATCATGGAGATAGAGATGGATCATCGCTTATTGAGTGGGTAAAAAAAAATTTAAAAGAAAATAAAATAATTTCTGAAAATATAAAAATAAAGCTTTTATGCTACCCAAGAATTTTTGGTTATGTGTTCAATCCATTGAGCGTTTTTTATGTTTACGACAAGAATGAAGAGCTAATATCAATATTATATGAAGTTAAAAATACATTTGGAGAACAACACACTTATATTTTTAAAGTAGAAAATAACAATCTTTTACAACATAATTGTGAAAAGAAATTTCATGTATCACCATTTATTGAAATGGATTGTAATTATTTTTTTAGAATTCTAAAACCTACAGAGAAAATATCAGTCATAATTGATCAATATCAATCAAATGAAAAAATACTGTATGCCTCTCAAGATGGCATAAGACGAGACTTTACAAGTTCAGAGTTAATAAGATCTTACTTAAAACATCCGTTAATGACCTTTAAAATTATAATAGCGATACATTTTGAAGCGTTTAAATTATGGAGCAAAGGAATAAGGTATATAAAAAAAAAATTAAAAATTAAAAATAATATTACTTTTGAAAATAAATGAGCTTAAATTCTTTATCTGATAAATTAGTCTTTAAAACATTGGCTAATATTAAAATTGGATACCTAGAGATTACTGATTATGAAGGAAAGCAATTAAAATTAGGCAATCCTGAAGATTCTTTAAAAGCAAAGCTTAAGATTAAAAAACCAAACTTTACTTTTAATTTGATTAAAGGAGGTAGTGTGGGTTTTGCTGAATCTTACATGCGAGATGAATTTGAAACAGATAATTTATCGAACCTAATAGAAATTACCGCTAGAAATATCAAAATTATTTATAAATTTTCTGGTTTACTTGACTTCCCATTAATTAATTTTATTAAAAATTTATTAATTAAAAATACCAAAAATCGTAGCAAAGAAAATATTGCAAAACATTACGATTTAGGAAATGAATTTTTTTCACTTTGGCTTGATAAAACTTTGACTTATTCAAGTGCCATTTTTGATGAAAAAACAAAAGATCTATCTGAAGCTCAAAATAACAAGTATCAAAAGTTAATTGATTTAATCAAACCAAACAATGGAGATAAAGTTTTAGAAATAGGATGTGGCTGGGGAGGTTTTGCTGAGTATCTGGGAAAAAAATATGACGTAAAACTTGATTGTATTACTATTTCTAAAAAACAATTCGAATATGCTAAAGAAAGAATTTATAAATGTGGTTTGAATGAAAAGGTTAATATTGAAATTAAAGATTATAGAGATTTAAAAAACAAATATAACTCAATAGCATCTATTGAAATGATAGAAGCAGTTGGTCAAAATTATTTAGAAAGTTATTTCAAGACCATTAAAAATAACCTATCTACAAACGGTAAAGCAGCTATCCAAGCGATTACAATAGATGATAGTTTATTTGATCGATATAAAAATAAACAAGATTTTATCCAAAAATATATTTTTCCTGGAGGATTTCTTCCAAGTAAAAATAGCTTGAATAGGTACGTTTCAGATAATGGTCTGACTATAAAGTCTTACGATTCTTATGCTGATCACTATTCAAATACTCTTGCTATTTGGAGAGATGAGTTTAATAAAAAATGGGACTTAATTAAACAACAGGGATTTGACTCTACTTTTAAAAGAATGTGGGAGTTTTATCTTTCTTATTGTGAAGCTGGATTTAAATCAAAAAATATTGACTTAATTCAATTCTCAATTCAAAATAAATAGAAATATGAAGGAGACATGTGAGCAAAATAATAAACTTTAAATCAATTTTATTGATAATCTCTTTATTCTTAATTACAAACTGTTCAAATAATAGTGTTATGAAACCAGAAGATTTTAAAAATAAAGAACCAAGATTAATTATTGAGGAATATTTATCAGGAAATGTTAAGGCATGGGGCGTCCTTCAAAACAGATCTGGTAAAGTAACAAGACAATTTTCAGCAGATTTAGATGGTACGTGGGATGGCAAACAATTAATTTTAAAAGAAAAGTTTAATTGGGATGATGG
>Ga0209505_1001111_pt1 | contig 19430 bp, 11 predicted proteins | sample COGITO_mtgs_1103_2_FD_184794 | JGI IMG/M metagenome (GOLD analysis project Ga0209505, IMG submission 184794) | Pelagic marine microbial communities from North Sea - COGITO_mtgs_110331 (SPAdes) (version 2) | ecosystem: Environmental > Aquatic > Marine > Epipelagic ... | reverse complement strand
AAGAGGTCAGAAATGCGCCTGCGAACGATGTCGCGAGAGACGAAGGAGAAGAGGTAGAGGTCATTTTGTGACGCTTATTTTGATGCGCGGTGACGCGAAAATATACTTCACGCGCGAGTGCAACGCTCGGAAAAAGCTTTTCACGTCCGAATCGAGCTTATGGTTTGCGTTTTGTTTCGTACACGATGCAGCGCGTTAAAGTCGTGTGCGTAATACAATGACGAATAGCACGATTTGAGCACTTTGTTTTCTTCATAAAAATTTTCACAACACACAGTTGAACAACAACAACAACAACAACAACAACAACAACAACTACGCTTAACGCTTACGCGCTCTGCTCTTTTCAAACGCGAAATTCTTCACGAAGTGAACGAGATCGCGTTGGACTCGTTGATTTTGGTTTGATACACTAGGGCGTTTCGCGAGAGAGCGATTATTGTCGCTCGCGCTTTTGTGTTCTTCTTCTTCTTCTTCTTCTTCGGCTATTTTGAACTCTCAATTTACGCGGAGGAAAGAGAGAGAAGAAAAAAATGTCGGACGTTCGTCCGCGCAATCGTCGGTCGCGAAAGGGTATCATCGAACGATCGTTGACGATTTGTGCGCTTTCGATACTTTTGTTCGCGTCGCGAGTGGTTTCGGAGGCAATAAATGGTCGCGTCGTCGAGGAAGGCGATCGAACGCAGCGAGAGGAGGAAGATACAAAAAAGTTGTATCGAGGAGGAGGAGGAGTGAACTTCTTCGACGCGCCGTTCGGGGACGTGAACGCGAAAGATGTGCCGAGCAACAACAACAACAACAACAACAACAACGCGGGAGTGAGCGTTGCGGCGTTTGCGCCGAGGAGGGCATTGCAGGTAAGCGCGAGAGCGTTTCGTTCTTTTTTGTTAACAAAAGAGTTTTCTCTTGGAATTTCCAAACCGCCTTTTCGCGCGTTTCGGTTCGTCTTCGCGTTCGCGTCTGAAGCAAACGATCACTCTTCTCGAATATGCATCGCAGAGAAGCGCGGATGATGACAGAAATACTGACGAGCGATTTTTGATGTTTTTTGTTTCGTTTTCTTCACAAAATAGGATCCAGGAGTTGGCGAGGATTTGAGCGCGTGCGCGGATCTCGCCGACGGCAACCTCGCGTTTAGCGTGCACACGTGGTCGTCTTCGCCTTCGGAGGAAGTGTTGCGACTCGGTGCGATTGCCGGAAACGTCGTGGATGCAGCAAGGGAGACGTACGTTTCAATCGTGGTGACAAGAGCGAGTGGAGCGAACGTGAACGATCCGGTATCTTTGGCCGGAGTAACGTTGCCTTTTCAATGGTCGAGAGCGGTTGCCGTGGAGGACGAAGTTTCGGGCGAGACGACGTACGAACCGAGACCAAAGGAGGAGTTTGTCTTTGCGTGTTGGGGTGGACAAATACTTCCGAAAGGTTCTTCTTCCTCTTCCAACGAGGGCAGGAACGATGTGTCTTGCGAAGAGATTTCGCTCACGATGGACGATGTTGGACCGAGAGTTACTTTCGGCGCAAACGTCGTTTTGCTCCCAGGCGAGTTTCTCGTCGGCGGGTACTCAAACTTCCTTTTTTCTTTTAAGCACGTCGAGAGTAAAAAAATCGAATCGTTGATGACGTTACGAGCGCCAGTTTGCGACGTCGAAGCGATGAACACGCTATCCTCCTCCGTCGCGGTTGTGAGTCCGAACATGATTTTTGGCTGGAACCCAAACGTCGGTTTGGATTTAAACGCGTGTCCGTCACTCGTAGACGTTGCGTTTACGACGGTGAAACCGCGACGATTGACTACTGTTGACGCTTCATCATCGTTAGTATCTGGAGTACTCGGGCAAAGAACGTGTCTCACGTTAGATCTCACCGATTTAGTGCTCGAAATCGATTTAATCGAAGAAGGTGAAGACGTTTCTACTACCGCCACGTCAATTACGTGCGAAGGTTTAGCAATCGCGACACCTCCAGAAATGCTCGATATGCGAGAGCAGATCACAAATTTTTCGTGCGAAGACGCGAGGTTTGAAGTCTCACTCGATGGGTCAAAGCTTCGAGTTCTCTTGAACGAGAACGTCAAGTTGTGTCCCGGTTGTTTCATCGTCGGCGGTAACGACAACGTCTGGGCTAGGTATGAGACGACGACGACAACAACAACAACTGAAACGACAACTGAAACAGTACCTTCTTCTCCTACTTTGTCTCCTTCTTCTTCTTCTTCGCTGTACTGTGAAGGCGATGCGGAGCTCGCACCTCCGATTCGCGCGTGCAATGCCGAAGAGAACGCAAACTACAACGGCGAGGATATTACCGAAGGTGTCTTTCTCGCCTCTTCCGCAGACGCTTGCTGCGTAGCGTGCCAAGAAAATCCCAACTGCAACGTCTGGACGTACTGCACAGACGAAGCTGGTGGTTGTGGTCTGAATGAATACGTGTCATCTTATTCACAATGTACTTTGAAGGTCTTGGACCAGGCAATAATTTCTGCAAGCGTCGATACTGAGATTCCGGGATCTCGAGGCGAGGACGTCACCTACACATCTGGAATTTTGCTCGATAAAATTGTTGAACCGATCGCGAGAGATACGAGCGACGTGAAGTTCCCACCTTGTAACGCAGAGATAAACGCCAACTACATCGGAGATGTCATCGCAAATGTGACTGTAGACCTTGCGGTGAATGCTGGAGCGTGTTGTGCGGCGTGTTTGGCAAACGCAGACTGCGAGCTTTGGGTATTTTGCGATTCAGAAGGAGGATGCGATGAATACCCCTATCGCACGTGCACTTTGAAAACGTTTCCTTTAAATATCGCGGACGCGTCGTTGGAGTCTCCTGCCGCATACGCGAGAGGCCCGAACGTTAACTGGACCTCTGGTATCGTCACTTCTCGAATTGATGTTGGCGAGTTGCCCGAACCGACCAGTGAAAGCTGCGAGATCGAGCAACGCGCGAATTACAAAGGTGATCCTCTCAACGTTGGTACTGATTTGATCGTAGACTCCGTGGAATCGTGCTGCATCGAGTGCAAGAAAAGATCTGATTGCAATGTTTATGTTTTCTGTGAAAACGAAGATGGTTGCTCCAACGCCTATTTTAATTACGGTTTCGGCGAATGTTGGCTAAAGAAAGCTCCGGCTGAATTTTTAGTCTCGGAAGAATTCCCGGCTTGGGAACGCGGCGAGGGCGTTCCTTGGGCATCCGGGAGAGTTTCTCCGAGACCAATCGGGCCATTTGAGATTCCAAAATCGTGCGCCTCCAAGACGAACGCGCTAAGAGATGCGTGCACGCCTTTGCTCGCGGAACCAGAAGCCAGATCTGGCGATACGACCAAGTGCTGCCAGTTGTTGGAAGCGTCGAACGTAGATCGCTGTTTCTGTGAAAACGACGCTTTAGCAGAACTCGGTGATCGAGAAGATGTGCTGTTGGTTGCCGAAGCCGTGTGCGATTTGACGGAGCCACTTTTGATCGGAGAGAAATGTGTGCCCGTGGAAGAAGTGATTACGGTTGAAATTTCTCCCCCGCCTCCTTCTGTGTCGCCGCCGCCGCCGCGCGCACCGTTTGCAGTTGTTTCGGTTGAGTCTCCACCACCGCCATCTTCTCCACCTCTAATTCCGATGCCACCGCCTCCGTTGGTGATCGCGTCACCTCCTCCTACATCTCCGTCGCCACCGCCGCCTTCACCGGTTTTAGTCGTCGCTTCGCCGCCACCTCTTCAACCGGCTGCTCCCAATCCACCGCCGCCGATGCCGAACCCCCCACCACCAATGGCACCTCCGGTGTATCCACAACCACCTCCACCTATTCCAAATCCACCACCGCCGCTCAGTCCCAGTCCTCCACCCTTTGCCCCAGCGTCGCCCCCACCATCGCCGTTTCCACCGATTCCTCCGTCTCCGTTGGCGCCGCAGCAGCCTTCTCCTCCTCCACCATTCGCTCCTCCACCAATTCCTCGCTCTCCGTGCGTCCTCCTCACAGAGTCAATTAATGCGGATTGTAGCGCGCTGTTTGTGGAAAACGGTCAGCAAAGCACGATTTCGCAGACGTGTTGTAGTTTGATACAGACGGCAAACAACGATCGGTGCTTTTGCGACGCGGATGTTAAAAACATATTGGGTGCGTCTAAAATCGAGACGATTCGATTAGTTGGACCATTTTTGTGTGGAACGGATTTGCGCATCCTTACAACAACAGAAGAGTGCGTCGAAGAAGCACCGCCGGTCGTGGTTGAAATATCACCTCCTCCATCTGCTCCGTCTACTCCTTTACCGCCGCCGTTGCCACAATCGCCCGCGGTTGAAATTGTCGAAGCGTCACCGCCGCCGCCACCACAATCGCCCACGGTTGAAATTGTCGAAGCGTCGCCGCCGCCACCGCCTCCTCCTCCTTTTCTGCCACCGCCACTACCAGTTTCACCGCAAGCACCAGTCGAAGTGATTGTACCATCGCCTCCCTCGAGTCCACAACCTCCACCGCCGCTCTCACCGGAAGCGCCCGTGGAAGTTGTTCTTGTGGCTTCGCCTCCTCCTTCTCCCTCTTCACCGATGCCGCCGCCGCCAAGTCCTCCACCCCTTGCGCCACCACCGTTATCTCCACCGCCGGCACCGCTCGACGAATTTCCGGACGATTACGAAGAGCTTCTTCTTCCTCCTCCTCCTCCTCCTCCTGAATCTCCTCCCCCGCAAGCACCAGTCGAAGTGATTGTACCATCGCCTCCCGTGGTGCTCGAATCTCCTCCTCCTCCTCCTCCTCCTGAATCCCCTCCCCCACAAGCTCCAGCTGTGCCAAGCTCGCCGCCGCCTCCCGTGGTGCTCGAATCTCCTCCTCCACCCCCTCCTCCTCCGTCGCCGTCTCCTCCGTTTGCACCATCACCACCTCCATTTTCTCCCCCGCCAATTTCACCGTCACCACCTCCACCTCCGATTCCGGTTTCACCATCACCGCCGCCACCTTCACCGCCACCACCGTTTCCTCCGCCTCCGGAAGTGCCTTTGCCGCCACCTCCGGTGCCAGCTGAACCATCGCCGCCTCCCCCGAGTCCATTTCCACCTCCACCAAGTCCATCACCGCCTCCCCCGAGTCCCTTCCCTCCTCCTCCGAGTCCATCACCGCCGCCTCCTTCTCCCTTCCCTCCACCGCCGAACGTGTGCCCTTCACTTGAGGTTCTCGGCGGTTCTGCCGCTACGCAAAATGAACTATTGCTTTCTGGCGTATACGTCGAGCAAGGTGCGACTGCGTTCGACGAAGAAGACGGCGATATCACCTCGCAGATTGATATTGACAACTCAGCTGTCGATACATCAACGCCCGGTGTATACCCGGTGTCGTATCGAATTGTCGACTCGAGTGGGTGCGAAGTTACCGCGACTAGATTTGTGAGAGTTATTGCACTCGTCCCAACTTCAGATGCCGCGGATATTCTCGTCGCGTGTAGAAGACGAGTCAACCGCGTGGATCAGCTCTGCGACGTTGGAAACGGAAACCCGAATCCAGCAAGTTTCCCGGGATGTTGTTTGGCCGTCTCAGATATGGATAGCGCTTCGTGCTTCTGTGACGATGAAGTTCTCGATACGTTTGCAAAACGCGACGCGACGTTTGTCGAAAAGCTCGTGGACTTTGTTCCACTCGCTTGTGGATTCAGAATCAAGTATGGCGACGAGATTTGCGAAGATCGCGACGCGCTTTCGGCGTTCTTGAAACTGCCAGCTGAAAGAGACGTGCGCGATAGATCAAACGCGTGGAAACGCGTCATTGACGAAGATTCTGGTCGATTAAAAGAAGACTTGACGTGCGGTGAAACCGTACAAGCGACTCGTTACATTTGCCGCAAAGTCACGTCAAGTGAGAGCATTACGCCGGTGATTGCAGATATCGCCCCGTGTTGCGACGCGGCGTTCGCTTTGAACCGCTCAAATTGTCTTTGTGACGCTGTGGAAGACGAAAGAAAAGGAACGGAACTCTTCGAGGATACAGCAGGAGCAAAATCATTCTTGCGCAAACTCGTTGGTTTTACGCCTTTGGGATGTGGATTCGACATCTCCGAGCAATGTCCGAAAATCCGCGAGCGTATTGGCGTCCCGGTCACCGAGATGGTTCGAAACGTCACGCAATTTATCAATGAAACTCGTTTGATTCCAGTTGCCGTCGGTGTTCCGTTATTGGTTAGTGAAGGCGACATAACCGGCGTTGACGTAGTCGAAGAAGGTGTTTTGGAGCAACTCAGCGGAGGGTTATCTGCTATAGATCAACGCGGGAATCAAATCCGCGATGAAATGTTCAGAGAGTTTTTCGATAGAGCAAACTACCAAAACTGTTTAAATTACACGGACGCCATCGAGCAAACGTGTACAAGAGTCGTTGTTAGCGATGAAACTACCGAGAACAACGGCGTCGACACGACGACCTACGATGTCACGGCGTGCTGCGGTGTTTTGTATTCGCTTTGGACTCGCGGGTGTCTTTGCCCACCCTTTGCGGAGCAGTTGCTTTCGACCGACCTCTACTTGTCTTTATTCAAGATTGCACCAGAAGCGTGCGGTTTTTCGATGGATGAGATTCCAAACGACAATAGAGACGTTTGCGTTAATGATTTATCGGAAACGCTAGAAGGCTACGTCGAGAGCGATATCGATGCTAGATTTGATTGGAGGATTATCGAAGACGCCGAATCGTGGGTTTCCGAGAAATACAGCACCACGAAGCCGAGCGATTTTCAGAATATATTTTTGGTTGAAGGTGGTTCAACCATTGGTGGTTTTGGAGTGGGTTTCGACTTCGAGGCGTTCACGAATGCCACCGCTTGGTGGATACCATCGTCGACGTTTCAAACAAACGTTTCGGTGGCGATTCCTTCTGCATCGACGTGTTACGCCGCCGTGAGAGCGGCTGAAGATTCTTGCGTACCAAACCTTGCAGGTGCCTCAGAAATATTCTTTCAAGACCTCGACTGGCAAATGTGTTGTAGGCGACTTCGCGTCGTCGAAAATGCAAAGTGCTTCTGCGATGGTTTTGTATCTCTTCTTCTCACGGCAGATTCTCCGATTAACGCGAGTGCTGCCGACACAGATATCGTCTCGAAAATTCACGCTGCAGTACTTTCTGAAGCCCCATCGGCGTGTGGTTTTATACCAACGTACGGCAGTACGTGCCCAGCGGCTGAATTTACGGAAACAGTGGACGAGAAACTCGCCGTAGACTCACGAGAGCTTGTCGATGTGGAGACATTTTACGCTCAAAAGAATGAGGTAGATTACTCTCCGTTGGCGTACATTTCGGCGCGAACTTTCTACAGCGAAGACCCGAACACGATAATTCGAGGACTCATGCTCTCAAACGGCGGAATGCTTATTTCGGAACTTGATATAATTGGTGGAGAAACTGATCGCGAGGCAAGATTAGTCATTGTATCTCCACCGAGGTTGAAAAATCAAGGCGTTACAGTGCTTCGCGACGCCGCTGATGGACAAGTTTCGCTCGAATACACCACGTGGAATACTTCAAGCACGTATCGAATTCTGGTTGAGCTGAGTGATACTCCCGGAAGTTTCTTTCTAGATTCGACATCACAGTTCGTGCGTATAGGCGATGGTACTGCTACTTTTGAAGCCGGTTTGTTCTCGGGCGCAACGAGCGCTACGATTGGCGCGAGTGAATCCGCGCTCACGGTGACGTCCAGCGGCAAACTTTTCTTGAGAACGTTTGAGTCTCCGGAAGGTATCGAAGTTGAAGGTGAAGAAGTAACTTTACCAGATGGCACAGTTGCAAAAATTGTTCGCGTGGAATCTTTCGACGAATCCATGTTATTCCCACTCGTTCGCACGTCTGCAATCATCGTTGCGAATGAAACCCTCACGGCGGAAGAGACGACGACGACGACGACGACGACATCCCCTATCGATATTCGTCGCGGCGTGGTGAAGAGATCTGGAGTCATCGTTCCGAAAGAAGAGGACGGTGGCGTCTGTTCGGACGCGCGAAGTGTGAAAAATTTTCTCGCGATTGCGCTTGAAAGTCCTACGCTCTCGAAAAAATACTCCGTCGTGGGTGCACTCACCGTCGCCGACGATACCGATAAAGAAACGATCCTCGTGCCGGAGATTAAAATTCCGATATATTACGTTCCAAGAGGCGGTGAAGTCGAAACAGAGGAGTTCACGAGTAGTTTCTACGACGAGTCATCGTTCGTGGATCCGTTAACGCCTGGCGTTGGAACGTGCTTAGGTATTCAAATCATCGACGGTTTTGGTCGTAGGTATTCTGACGAGGATCTTTGCGCGCGAACGTCGAGCGAAACGACTTCGTTTGGCGTACAATTTACAATATTGGACGTAGAAATGTGCAGAGGGTGCGCGGTGACGGGTAGAGAATCTGACGGTGCTTTATTTGAAGTCTCGCACGGCGATGGCGAAGACTCGAACGCTTTAGCCGTTTCTGAACCTTTTATTCGACGTCCATTTTGCGAACTCAACGATTTTGAAGAAGTCGCGCCGGAACAACAACAACAACAACAACAACAACGACGGCGAAGAAACTTACTGCAATTCTTTGGTGGCGTTCCGTTCTTCCAATCGCCTCGGGTGATTTCTCCATCCAATCAAATGGCTGGAAATATGCCAGGAGGCGCGAACAACCAGTTTGCGGCTGGAAACTCTGGAGCGGGCGGTGATGCCCTCCTTCCTTCCACGACGGTGAACGTGAGTCAAGGCCCTCCGACGACGACGCTCTGCTCGGAAGAGGCTTTAAAAGATATCGAAAGTAGTATTTACTGGAAAGACGATCGTGGAGCAATCACCTCGTCGATAAACGGAGGTAATGGTTTCACCGAGCAATACGAATCGTACGCGTTCGCCGGTGATATACGAAATCCAGATAAGAACAACGAAGTGAGCTTGAAGAACGCTCTGACGCTCGTTGCGCTCTCGCCGTGGCTTCGCGAAAATCTTGGCGATGGCACGTACGGCGCGTGGAGAAGAATCAACGATCCATCTCGAGAACTCAAATTTACGTGCTATGGTTATAAAATAGTATCGTACAACGAGCAAGGAGATGAGATTGTACAGATTACCAACCCTCGATGCGAGAATGTCCAATTCTACGCATCGTTGAGTGCGCCCGTGAGCTTATCTGGCGGTGGTGGTGGATCAGAAAGCACAACACAATTCTCTCAGCAACAGGAAGGTAGTAGCGGCGACAGCATCCCTCCAGCATATGTTGTGTTAATCGAAGTCGATTTTGGCGTCATTCTTTGTGAAGGATGCTATCTGAAACCTTTGTATGTCGACGATGATATTCTCTTCAGCATCTTTCCAAACAACGAAGTCATTTCGGAAGATGTAGTAGATAATAACATCGGTAGTTCTTACTACACATTCGACTTTGTCGGACCGACTATAGCAGAACGAATAGAGTGTTCTTCTCCGAAAGGCGCGTTGGTTACTGCCGTCGAGTTGGTGGCACCAGATGCCGCAGCAATTACTCCTCTAGACGACGATGACGGCGAGGAAGAAGATGCGCCTGCGCCGAGCGTTAGAAAGCTTCCGAACCGATACGCGTGTAACGCTCAAGCAAACACCAACTTCAAAGGCGTTTTACTCAACGATGGCAACAAAAACATTCTTTCTTCTGCGGCGGCGTGTTGCGATGCGTGCGCCACGACGGAAAATTGTGACATATGGGTATACTGCGTCGGGGATTGCGTAGATTTCGCCTTTCACTCGTGCTGGTTGAAAAAGTCCATGGAAGGTGGATTTAATTCTACGGCGTCGCCATCTAAAATTTCTGCGTGGGATCGCGGCGACGGCGTGCCGTGGACCTCTGGATATCTCGTCACGAAACAAGACGATGCTGGTACCGCAACTGGGGAAGTATCCTCATCGGAAGAGGAAGTCACGGATACCGCGAAATATTTTACCCTCGAGCCGGGGAAGCCGACGGATATACCAGCGTCGACAATCACAGTAAAAGCAATCGACGCACCGGTAACACCTCCTTCTCTGTTTGATAACGTCAGCGATGGTGTTGAAACGCTACCTCCTCCAACGACGTCTTTGCCGACAGACGAGGAACCTGTCATCGCGTCTCCTCCGCCGACTGGATTTGGTACGATTCGTCCGACGGTTCCCATGGACGTTCCGACTACTACTACTACCACAACTCCGACTCCAACTATTCCCCCAACGACAGACGAAGTAATACCTCCTACTACTGCCACCACCCCTTCACCTCCTTCGTCCTCGAAGTGTTCAAACACCGACGTCGCCGCCTGTCCACGCGAATCGTCCCAAACGCTCGAAGCGCTCGATATTCGAGCAAACTTTAGAGCGTCCACAAAAGGAACCTCCCCATCAGACGAAAGACGTCAACTCACCGTCTCCGGTACCGCCGTAAACTTCGGCGCGCTCGGCACCGTCTGCCTCGCCGGCGTCACCTTCCGCGTCCCGTTCGAATTCCTCGTCATCCCGGAGACAAACGAACAAGCCGCCGCCTCCCCCGAGCCTCGTCGCGCACCTTCCTCTGAGTTCCTTTTCGACTGCGCCTTCCTCGGCGTCCGCTCGCGCACCGGGCCAATCACAGACGACCCAAACACTACTCCGCGAGAGTGCACGGACGTCCTCAAACTCACCTTCGTCGACGACGAAGAAAACAACACCAACAACTCCTACATCCAATTCACTCTGCGCGACGTCGCGCTCTGCCCGGATTGCTGGCTCGTCGGCGGTAAAGGCGGGGTCATCTTCTCCGTTCGGCACCGAGAGAATTTAAAACTTCTCCTCGCGAGAAGAGACGACGGGGAGTTCATCAACACCGTCAACGCGGAAGAGGTTGCGTGCGAAGCCGCTTTTTAACGACTTTGACGAGAAAGAAGAAAAGCGACAGAAGAAGAAGAAGAGTTTGTTGCAGCGGCGGCGGCAGAGAGAGAGAAAGAGAGAGAGAGAGAAGAAACGGAGAGAGTAGTGGTGAGAAAATGTAGATCGCAGCAAACATCTTCAAAGTAGAGAGAGAGAGAGAGAGACATAACCATTGATCATCGAGTATTTTTAATGAGTACAAAAGAGACACAAAATCACTCACAAAATCACTCATAAAAATCTCCCCTTGACGCGCTTTAAATCCGTTCTTTTTAAGCGCAGAGAGAAAGAGCAAACAGAGGAGCGCGCGCAAAGAATGGGGTGCTGCGTCTCCAAACACGACGAAGGACAAAAGGAAGGAAATGAGAACGAAAAGGACAAAGATCCGATCAAATCGACTTTGAATTCGTTAAAGAAGAAGAAGAACGTAAACATAAACAACACGAAAAGCGGAACAAAATCGGATTCGAAATGCAAACAAAACGTCTCCTCCTCGTCCCAATCATCGTCGCGGTTAGAACTCATCCGCGCGTGGAGCGGAGAACAGGCGACGACTTCGAGCAATAAGAACAAGAACAACGCAACGAAAACGACGAATGAGGACGACGACGAGGATGATGATGAGAGGCAGATGAATGATTTTTTAATCGCAAAAATGCTCTTCGAGGAGGACGAGTTGGAGGAAAAAAATCGAAAAATGGCAACGCAGAGCGATTTTTTACTCGCGCAATCTTTACGAGAAGAAGAGGAAATAGAAGAAGAAATAAAAGAAAACGAGTCGTACGAGATGCTTTTGGAACGGTGGAAACGTAGGGTTGGTCAAGAGCGGATCGAGAGTTGGTCGAGGAAGTTGGACGGCGTGGTGCGAGAGCAGGTTTTGAATACGCCTTTGAGGAAGAGCCCGGGAGACGATAGATCTAAAGTGAAGAGGCAAATGTCGGTGCCTATTACGCCGAAAAGGAACCAGGACGAGGATTTACGGATCGCGTTGCAGTTGAGCAGAGAAGATAGCGAAAAGGTGGAGAGAGATCACGACGTGTTATTGGCGAGATTGGACGCGTTTGGGTTGAGAGAGAAAGTCGTTTCCGGGGACGGGAATTGTCAGTTTCGAGCGCTGAGCGACCAGTTGTTTCGGACGCCGGAGTTTTACGAGGAAGTGCGGAAAAACGTTGTTGGACAGTTGAGAAAACACGCGTCGAGGTATGCCGCGTATGTCGTCGCGGCGAATGAGGAAGGCGGGAGTAAAAACGCGCCTTCGTCGTCTTCGAGTCCGCAATCCTCGACGGAGGAAGCCAAGTCGGCGTTTTTCATGATGCAAACCGCGTATTCGAACTATTGCGACGATATGGCCTCGGATGGTACCTGGGGTGATCACGTCACGTTACAAGCCGCCGCGGATTTGTACGGCGCGCAGATTACCGTAGTCACGTCGTATTTAGATAACGGCGTTTTGGAAATTACGCCGATTCGAACGTCGTCGTCGAACAAGAAAGGCGGCGACTCGTCTCCTCCGGACGACGGGAAGAACTCGTCCTGGTCCGAGAAGTTTGGCGAGAGGAATTTATGGCTGAGCTTTTGGGCGGAAGTGCATTACAACAGCGTCTATCCAAAGTTGGAGTTTCGCACGCCGGAAAGCGGGAAGAAAAGTGGTAGAAAGATTGGCACCGCCGGAGGATATTACGACGGGAATGAAAATGCCAACGTCGATACAGGCACCAGCGGGAACAACTACACAAACAATAACAATAACAATAATAACAGCAGCACGAGTAAAGGAACATCATCTCGAACGGCTATTCGTTCCCAAGCTTCGAAGCAAAACGACGCCGCCTTGCGCATCCAAACCTCCTTCCGAGGCGCGCAAGCGAGAAAGAAAGTAATCAACTCTCGACACTTGCTGCAACGCTCCATCGAAACTTTGAAGATACACGACGCGGCCTCGGTCATCCAACGCGCCTATCGCGTGCATCGCGCCGAACGCATCGAACAGGAAGAGTACGAAAAAGTCATGCAACGCATCACGAGCAACACGCCGGAGAAGTTTCGTTCGCCAGAGTTCTACTCGTCTCCTTTGCGCGATTTGCGGGGCTTCGGGCAGCGAGAACTTTTCAAATCGCCGAAAACGCCCGAGGAACGTACGCGCGATTTTCTCCAAAACCAACGCGCGTTTGAGGAGAAGACCGCCGCGATTAAAATTCAAAAGATATTCCGAGGCGTGTTGGAGAGAAAGCGAATGCTCGACGCCTCGGAGGACGATCCGGCGAAGAAGTTACAAGCGTTAGTTCGAACCGAAATGGCCTTGAACGCCTATCGAGAGTTGAAATCAAAACAAACCAACGCGGCGATGAAAATGCAAGCGTTGGCGAGAGGCGCGATTGCCAGAAAACGCTTGAAAGAAGCCAACGAAGCGGCTTTGAAAATTCAATCGATGGTGAAAATGCACAAGGCGAAAAAAGATTTGCGCGAGATGAAAGCGAAACGACTGGAATCGGCGAGGAAATTGCAAGCGCTCGCGCGAGGCGCGATTGCCAGAAAGCGGTTGAAAGAGGCCAACGACGCGGCGACGAAAATTCAAAGTTTAGTCAAGATGCAAAAAGCGAAGAAAGCGTTGCAAGAGTTGCACATCAAACGAAACGAGTCCGCGCTGAAGTTGCAAGCGATGGTGCGAGGCGTCTTCGCTCGCAAACGCTTAGCCGAGGCGCAGCAGGCTGCAATTAAGATTCAATCGATGGTCAAAATGCAAAAAGCGAAGAAGGAGTTCCAAGATCTACAGGAGCGAAGGCGGCAATCGGCGTTAAAAATGCAAGCGTTTACCAGAGGCGTCATCGCTCGCAAGCGGTTCAACGAAACCAAATCGGCGGCGATTAAAATCCAATCTGCGATGAAAATGGCCAAAGAGAGAGAACAGTTTCAAAAGCAACGCCGAGCGACTTTAGTGATTCAAGCGCGAGTGCGAGCGGCGCTCGAAGGTCGAAAAGAGCGCGAAAAGTTTCAAGAGAAGCGAAACGCCGTTCGAAAAATGCAATCGTTGTTCAGAATGGCGATCGAAAAGAAACGATATCAGGAAACGAAAGACGCCATCGTCAAGATGCAATCGATCGCTCGCGTGAAGTTGGCGAAGCGAGAGTTTGAGCTTTTGAAGAAACACCACGCGACGGCCAAAAAAATGCAATCGATTTATCGAGGTCAGTTGGTGCGCAAACGGCAAAACGAACTGAAGCGCAGAGCGGTGGCTATTCAATCCGCGTTTAGAGGGTACAAAACGCGAAAAAAGTACAACTTGCATTCGTATTACGTCGGATGGGAAACCGCGAATAAGGCGACGTGGTCTGGGAACTCCTCCTCGGACGAGGAAGACGTCGAGTGGACGAGAGAGTATTACTTGAAATCGTACTCCAACAAGGACGCGTTCGAGGAGCATCACGAGAACATGGTCAAAGCTGGAATTTTACCGCCGAAGACGAGCGAACCGTTTTCACCTCGCACGAGTTTGGCGTTCAACAACGGGATGATGAGTAATCATCATCACGATCAAAACCATCACGATTTTACCCTCGAATCGCATCCAGCGCCGATGTCGCCTCCGAGACGACAACGCAAGAAGAGAAACTGGTCGAGACGACTCATCGGTCGTCGTCGAAATGGCGGTTTTGATTCCGACAGCACCGACGAGGAGGACGATTCCGCCGCGGAAAAAGAATATCAAGAACCGAACTCAGTTTTGATCAAAACGATTGCCAAAACGTCCGGCCACACGGTTCTCGTCCGCAAACCTATCGACCTCGAAGCGTCTTCGGCGATGAAGAAGAAACTCGCCATCGAGTTTGATCGAATGGAAAGAGAGAGGAAAGAGAAAGAGTTCAAAGAGATGGAAAAAGAAAAGAAGCGGTTACAAAACGCTCGCAAATCAATACCGCGACGAATTAAAGACGCGCTGAAAAGCGCGTTCGTCGACAAACCCACGAAAGTGGCGCACAGAACTTTCGACGTGCTCACGAGCAAACACGCCATGGAGCTCCTGTTGAAATCCGCCATCGCGTTCTTCGCCTTTGACGGCGTCAAGACCGTACGATCGCAACATCGAGAACGCGTTCGAAGACACCGTTTTGGGCGCGACGACAAACCAGTTTTAGTGATCAAAACATCAAACAGGGGCTTTTTTGGCGGCGCGAAAACGAAGGAAACATAGTAGTACTTTCAATATCGTTCGTTCGTCAATAGTAGAGTGTATTAGTAGTAGTATTACCAGTAGTATTACAGCGTATTATAAAAGTAGAGTTTTACTACGGTACGCGGCTTGGAACTTCTCTCGTCGCCCCGGAACTTCGCACGCGAAAACGTCTCGCATTAGTATTCTCCTCGTCATCTCTTTCTTTCACTTCTTAATCTTCTTGTTGAATATTTGCTCGTCCCTCTTCCTCATCTCGTCCTGAGCGTCAGCTCCAGGTTTTAACCCAAACGTAGTCGCCACGAGGAACCCGCCACCAATGAGAATCGCCAATGCAAAAATCGCCCCTGTCGGTGCTTCCACGTCCCCGGGTTGCCCTCCTTCTGCGACTTCGTATAATTTCCTCGACTGTTCGGTAGATGTCAAGGTGACGCCGAGTAACGCGATGTCATCGATCAAGGAAATCAAAACCAATCCGAGCGCATTTTCGCTCAATCCTCCTGCGGATGTGATGACCCCCCCGGAAGAATGCATTTTGTATCGTCTTCTTTTTGAAGACGACAAAACGAAGAGCGACAAAAAAGACGCGTCGTTGTTGTTATTCTTCGCTAATAAACGACTGTTTCTTCTGTGAAAGCTCCTTTTGCTGTTGATGCTGTCGTTGTTCGGAGAACGCATCGAAAGAGACGCGAGCGACATCATCATCGTCTCAAACCCCTTCGATTGATTAGGTTTTGTAACGAACTTTTTGTGTGATGAGATATTTTGTGTTTAGGGTTTGTGTCTTTGAAAAAACCCTAAACAGTTTTAAAGGCAGAAGATAGTTTTGGTTTGACCTCCTCTCCTCCTCTTCATTTGCCCGGTGGGGGGGGGTGCGTGCGCTCGTGAAGAAAGAAAGCGCGTTCTCGGAATAATCAATGCAGTCGCGGAGGGAGTGTAAAGAAGCACACTACTCGCTCTCATCGCTGTTCCGCGAGTAGGTAAAATGAGAGAGATGCATAAGAAGAAGGGTTTGTTGTTCTTCGTGTTTTTCTTTTTCTTCGCACTCTTTGTGACGCCTTCGTCGTGTTCAGATTCAGATTCTGTGACGACGCATCATCGGTATTCCCAACTGAATGAAAATGTTCACGGGCCAATAATGACGCGCGTAGAACGCGTGAAAATGGTAAGAGAGCGACGAATAAAAGGAGCAAAAAAGGATGACGGCGAAAGAAGAGGAGAAAGAAGACGTTCTTATTTAAAAACGCACAGGAAAAAATTACGCTCTGATGGAGAAGAAGAAAAATTTGTCGTTGGTGATGATGATGAGGATGATGAGGATGTGGCGGCGCAACGACAAAAAGAAATTGAAGAGTATATAAATAGGAACAAAGATTGCGAAAACGAAGATCATTTATTAGGGGCAAAGTTACCATCTTTGGAACAACAAACGAAACGTTATTGCGAAAAAGATCGCACGACTGAGATTGTATGTTTGCACAGAAAGATGCAGTATCCCGAAACGCACTGTATGGCTTCGAACGTGAAGATTGACGCGAGGATGTTTCGGCAATGGATATCTTCCGGGAAGGATGAGAGCAAGTATTATCCGAAGGAAATTGTCTCGAAAGGAATTTTAGGTGGGAATTGTGGGAGAGATCCAGCGTTTGTGAGTGCTCAATTTGGTAAGGGTGGCCAAGAAATTTTAATGAATGCGTTTAGAGACGATAGAAGTAGCGATTGCTCGTTACGAGGTGATACAAAGAAATTCCTTGGTACGGTGTTCATAATTGCTCATAGTTATGGCGGCGGAAACCCATGGCATGAATTGGAAGAAATATTACATATCTATGCTTCAATGCGAATACATGGTTTAGAAAAGACACTGAAAAGGAACGGTTTCGTAGTATTATTCGATGGTATTAATTTAGGCGATTGGAAAAAGACGCATCCAATTTACCATCCTCTCGTGGATTCTTGGTTTGGAGGACGGGAAGCAAAAACAATGAAAGAAGTATTAGGTGATTCGGATTGTGCGACATTTGAAAAAGTTGCATTTATTCCCCACGGAGGAACTTCACAATTATCGCGAGGTAGCGGCGATGCGGGAGCGAAGAATTGTCGGATTAGTCCAGTCGTACACGGATTTGCAAAGACTATTTTGAGCGCACATCCAGAGATTGAAAAAATACGAGCCGAGAAGATTGTCTTTATTCATAGAGGTAAAGGAACTTCCACGAGTAGGCCTGTGCATGGATATGCAGAGTTCATAAATCAACTTCGTTTGAATATGCAACGGAATGTTCAAGTTGTAGATTTTGCTGAACTGAAAGACATATTCGAGCAAATGAAAGTCGCTCGCGGCGCAAAAGTGCTCATTGGCGAGCACGGTGCGGCGTTAACCCATGGTATTTGGATGCATCCAGGCACGACGTTAGTGGAAATAAGACAAAAATTTCGATGTCACTGTTACGAAAACGTCGCCGCTTGGACAGGATTAAAATACAATAGATTAGAATCCGTCGGTACCGCTCTCGCGACCTCTTTACAATCATACGCGAAAGGAAGAAGAAGGTAGAATTATAGAGTACGGATTAGCACCATTTTGTACGGACGTAAGTGTCTTCGCCAATACCTTTTTTTAAGCCATTCGGGGGAAAAGTGCATTTTTTTCAATGAAAAATGTATAGAAAACTACGAGAAGACAAGAAGAACGTAAGTAATTAGAGCAGTCACAAACACAACGCAAACGCAGAGAGAGTAATACCACACACACACACACATATATATATATTGAGCAGTAGCAGAGAAGTGTTTTTTTATTATTCTTCTTCTCGGAGAGAGAGAGAGAGTAAAAGAGAGATGGCGACACCACCACCGACATCAACGACACCAACGATGACACCGGGGAAATTTAGGCGAATTCTCCTCTCGAACATGGAATCCTTTCTCGTGCACACGATGCCGCTCGTGCGATTATGCGAAAAGGAAAACAATACTAAAAAGAGTAAGAAAGATTTTACGTTGAAAAGTTTGTGGGAGGCATTCCACGAGACGAGCGCGTTCGGGTGCGAAGTCCCTCTGGAAATGAATGCGAACAACAAGGAAAGGAGTGAGAAGGAGGAGGATGCGGAGGAAAACGAGGAACCGGAGGTGATTGCGCAGTATTACGCGAGTTACGTTTCAGCGTTTCAGATTTTCGAGAAGACGAAGAAGAAGACAAAGAAGACTTTAAAGAAGAAGAGACGAGAGGAGCGGAGAAGAAAAAACGGTGTTGGTGAGAGTAGGAGCGATGATTATGATGATGATTTTACCCAGGCGGCGTCCGCGCAATATTTCGAATCGTTAGCGCCGTATTCGAGACCGCCTTTGACGGACGTCATCGAAAGACTCGCCGAGGAGAATGAAAAAGTACAAAGTTTGAAAGCGTCGGAGATTGATCGAGAGAAGTCGTGGTTTTGTTTCGCGTGGTATCCGATTTATAGGATACCGCAAGGAACGAGTCGGTCGGATATTCAGGGGTGTTTTTTAACCTATCACGGGTTGAATCATTTAGATATAGAGGATGATGAGGACGAGGAGGAGGACGGAGACGAGAGCGGCGAAGATATAGAGGAAGAAGATGAAGAGGAGGAGGAAGAGGAGGAGGAAAAAGTGGACAAAGATGGTTCACAAGGTGATGAAGAAGTAGAACACGGAGAAAAAAACGGGAAAACAAGTAGGATTCGAGGATTACCTCCACTCCCACCCGCCTCTTTGACGCTTGCCGGCGAAACCAGACTCCAAAGGCGCATCGAAGACGCCAAGAAGAGCGTCGCCGTCCTCGAAAAGGACGAACGTAGCAATACAACAACCACCACCAAAGGAGATGATGAAGAACACACAAATTTCATTCCGCTCAAACCGTTCGGTTTGTGCTGTTACAAAACCGACCCGGAAATCTGGGAAGAATCCGACGAAGCTGAAAACGCTCGAACCGCGGCCATGATTGACGGCGCGTACGCCTTCTTGAGGAGCTTGGAAGTTATTCATCCCGATTACGAATTCTTTTCGCACCACGGATGATGATTTTAACACGACAGAGAAAATGTTGCGCGCTTTTAGAGAGAAGAGGATTCTAGTCACACATAATAGCAACCACATAACAACGCGCGCACTAATAATAGATATAATACTCGTACCTCTACAGCGCACAATATGCGCTTTTGTCAAGTGGAATGCGTGCCCGCGCGGGGCCAAGTACTTCTTTTGAGCCGGTTTGTGTTTCTTTTCTTCTTTTCTTCTTTTTTCTCGTAAACGTCATTTTTTTGATCTGGGAGAAAAAAAAGAAATACAATGGACGGGAAGAAGAAGAAACAACTCTCCGGCGCGCAGAAGAGGAAGAAGAAAAGGGAGAAAGAAGAGGCTGTGAAGGAAGCCGTGGCGGATATGGAGCGTTTAAAGCT
>Ga0209505_1001096_pt1 | contig 19521 bp, 3 predicted proteins | sample COGITO_mtgs_1103_2_FD_184794 | JGI IMG/M metagenome (GOLD analysis project Ga0209505, IMG submission 184794) | Pelagic marine microbial communities from North Sea - COGITO_mtgs_110331 (SPAdes) (version 2) | ecosystem: Environmental > Aquatic > Marine > Epipelagic ... | reverse complement strand
GAAAAAAGGGGAGTTGTCCGAAGCATGCTCATGTAACGACTATTGAAATATTTTCGGCAGAAATGAATCTGGGAGCCCGTGGTGGTCTTCTATCCAGAGTAGTCTCGTGCAATGAGATGGAAACGGAGGAGATGGAGAGGACGTAAAGCTTGCGCGACGGTGTGTTTCTGTTTAAACATCACAGGAAATATTTAGGATGGGGAGTTATAGTTGAGTTGTAATACTAGTTAAGTTTTGCATCTTTGCTCTGTCTTTTGCTTTTTTTCTTTCGTTCGTTTCACACAAGAGAGACTTGCGTTTTAAGGAGAAAAGTCATCCCACACATCGTCATTATATAAAGCACGATTAGTAGCACACCGCGCGCAGACGCAGAACGCAAAAGCGCACGACATCAGAAAAGAGAGGCGCTTTTTTTTAAGCTTCGCTTCTTTGTCTTCTTCGTTTTAAAAGTTCCCTCGTTCTTTACGGAGTCAGAGAGAGTCAGAGAAAAGTCATCGCACATCCAGTGAAATTCGAAAGTCAACGCCGCACTTCTTCGTGACATCAAGATGCAAGTGTTACAAGTCAACGCACGCCGCGAGACCGGGAGAAAAGCCCAAATGCAAAACATATCCGCGGCGAAAGCGGTGTCTGATGTCGTTCGAACGACGTTAGGCCCACGGTCGATGTTGAAGATGATTCTGGACGCCTCTGGAGGCATCGTGATTACGAACGACGGGAACGCGATTTTGAGGGAAATCGACGTGACGCACCCGGCGGCGAAATCGATGATCGAGCTCGCGAGAAGCCAAGACGAGGAAGTTGGAGACGGGACGACGAGCGTGATTATCTTAGCCGGGGAGATTTTACATCTTTCCATTCCGTTTTTGGAGAAAGACGTGCACCCGACGGTTATCGCGAGAGCGTTTTCAAAGGCGTTGGAGAAAGCGGTGGAGATTATCGACGCGAAAATTGCGTTTCCGTTGGACGTGGAGAACAGAGAAGAGTTGTTGAAGATTGTGAGGTCGAGCGTGGGGACGAAGTTTACCGCGAGGTTAGGGGATTTGGTGCCGAATTTGGCCTTGGACGCGGTGCAAACGGTGAAGACCGTAGGCCCGGACGGCAAGTCGGCGGAGATTGATATTAAAAAGTTCGCGAAAGTGGAAAAGATTCCCGGTGGGGCAATCGAAGATTCCACCGTTTTGAAAGGTGTCATGATGAATAAAGACGTGTGTTTACCGGGTAGGATGTTAAGGAAGATTGAGAAACCGAGAATTTTGTTGCTCGATTGCACTTTAGAATATAAGAAAGGCGAAAACCAAACGAACGTGGAGATTACGAAGGAGGAAGATTGGGAAGTGCTTTTGAAAATGGAAGAAGATTGGATCAAACAGCAGTGCGATATCATTTGTTCGTTTAAACCGGACGTGGTGATTACCGAGAAAGGCGTCTCGGATTTGTGCTGCCATTACTTGGCCAAGGCAAACGTGACTGCGATTCGACGCGTGAGAAAAACGGATAACAATCGCATCGCCCGAGCGACGGGCGCGACCATCATCCACAGACTGGAAGAGTTGCAAGAATCCGATATCGGTACCGGTGCCGGGTTATTCAACGTCGAGAAAATTGGCGACGAATACTTCACGTTCATCGTCGATTGCGATGAACCGAAAGCATGCACGATTGTCTTGAGAGGCGCCTCGAAAGACGTCTTGAACGAAGTGGAGCGTAACTTAATCGACGCCATGGGTGTCGCCCGAAACATCTTAAAAGACCCTCGCTTACTCCCAGGCGGTGGTGCGGTCGAAATGGCCATCTCTAGAGAACTCTCCAAGTTTGCAGATACTGTCCAAGGGGCGGAACAACTCCCTTTTCGCGCCATCGGCACGGCGTTGGAGGTGATCCCGCGAACGTTGGCGCAAAACTGCGGCGCGAACGTCATCCGAACCTTAACCAAACTGCGCGCGAAACACGCGGAATCTCCAGACGGAGAAAACTCCACGTTTGGTATCGACGGTGAAAAAGGAACCATCGTCGATATGAAAGCCTTGGGCGTTTGGGAACCGTACGAAGTCAAGGCGCAATCGTTGAAAACCGCCGTGGAAAGCGCGTGCATGTTGTTGAGAATCGACGACGTCGTCAGCGGGTTGAGGAAGAAAAACCGAGACGGGAACCCCGGGGAGGTTGAGAATATGAGTCCAGAAGAGGACGACTAATAGAGTGATCGAAGAATTCGATCGAGGAAGAGGAGAGGGAAATGAAGAGAGAGAGAGAGAGAGAGAGTAAATAAGCTTTTAAGTAGTAGAGTAATAATGAATAAAACTGTAGGACGAAGCAAATTAAAAAAAAAGAAAAAAATTGTTCGAAAGAGCTGCTCTATTTCTGCACACCAAAGTACGCTTTTCGAATACCTGAGAACAACAACGACAACAACTTGAACGCGTCAAAGGCAGATTTTCGTTTCGATCATCTCGAAGCACGCAAAACCTTGCTTCTTCTTTTTCTTTTTCTTTCTCGCAGAGGAGAGAGAGAAATGTCCTCCTCCTCCTCTTTAAAAGATGATGAGGACTTTGAAAATTCAAAATCGATTGGAAAAATGGGAAAGTGGCAACGCTTTTGGTCGTCGTCGGCGTCGCTCTCCTCCTCCTCGAAAGTCATTTTCAACCCGCATTTAATGTGCCGCGATTCTCTGAACGAAGTTCTGGAGAAAACAAAACACCTGCGCGCGTTGATGCGTTTGTGTTTGCACGAAGACAAAGAAGAGAAAAAGTCAACACCAAATTCGAAGAAAACGAAATTGCGCTCGCGGATGCTCTTGTTCGCGCTCTTGGAACTTTCGACGCAAAAAGCGAGCACGGAGACGTTCAAGAAATCGAGCCAAGCGTGGACGTCGATCGCAGTTGGGAGACACGCGGACGCGATACGACCTATTTTAGAACATTTTTTATATTTTGGTCTTTTGTCGAGACCGCTGGCGACTTCGGCCGGGTACGTGAAAGTCGACGTGGAGCGAAGGTTGGTGGAGCGCGCGACGGAGGCGACGGCGAGGAAGTTGTTCGAACGGAGGAGATTGTTAGATTTAGAGTCTATTTTGGACGACGACGACGACGATTGCGGGAAAGTAAAGAGGAGTAATAATAATAATAATAATAATAATAATAATAATAATAATAACGCGGAGAGCGATGTGACGATGATGCTCTTGAGAGTATTGATGGAAGCGGAAGATATCGTGGCGTTTGGGATACCAATGGCGTGCGAACGCGCGTGTTATGCTGGTTTTGGATTGATTGAGTCGATGTTAGCTTTGGCGTACCATGGGAGAGTCTTGAACATGCATTTTGGCAGAGAGAAGTGTTTGATGGCGCTGGCATTCGCGTTTGCCACCGCGAGGGTGAAGAAGAGAAGTGAGAAAATGCGAGGGAAAAGGAGCGAAGGAGGCGGAGGAGGAGAATTCGTCGCGAAGAAGGCGAGGGAAACCGTTGCGGTGGCGTTGAGAGATGCGAGGGCCCTGAGTGCACCGTACGCGTTAGAAGAAGACGGGTTTGATGATGGATTATCTTTGGTATCCTCTTCCTCCTCCTCTGTCTCCTCGTCTCGGGCGAAACTGAACGCGACGTCCCTGGCGCTCTTCCCAAACGTCAAAAATGCACTCGAGCTCGTCAAGCGGCGCTGCGTGGATACGTATTTCTCTGGATCAAAATCTATCGCGCTCGGTGCTTTCATCAACAATTGGACTATTATTGCGAGCGTCCTATTGACTGCTAAATCTGAGAAACCGTTTGGTATTGGTCAAGCTTGCGTTGCTGCGATTACATCCACCCACAACGCCTTCGTGAAGCTCGAAGAACTATTCTTCTCGAGCGCGGATGGCGAAGGAAGATTTGGATCGGTCGTTTTAGATGCCGCGGAGACACATTGCGCGAACGTATTAAAGCTTCAAGCGGTCGTTGAAGCGCGAGATGTGCACAAATTCACTCACGGCGACATCGTGTATCGGCGAGAGGATGATGGCGAAATCAACTGGGCGCAAAAACCAATCTTGGAGTGTGAAAAGTTGACGTTGTACGAAGACGCGTCGTACGTAAGCGCGAATAGTGTAAAAACAAGAGCAAGACCATTGGTAGAATCCTTAGATTTCGAACTCAACGCTGGAGAGTTGTGTTGCATATCTGGACCACCGGGTTGCGGCAAAACAACTTTGCTGCGAGCGTTTTGTGGATTGCATTCCGCTGGCACTGGTTCCATCGTTTCTCGATTTAATACTGGTATTTGCTCCAACGGGCTGTTTACGGATGACTTTTCGTACGATCGTGAAGGATATCCTAGCACAGAATACGTCGAGATCGATACGGAAAAGGAGAGCAGGGATGGTAGCACTGCCGGTGCAAAGATGATCCGCGATGGAGACGACACCACGTTCTCTCTACTCTTGAAAAGAAGACAAAATATTGCAGTGGTGCCAAAATACCCGAATTTCCCCAGGGATGGCGAAACGCTACTTGGCAACGATGTTTCCGTTAACACTCCAGATGATGAATTGTTTGTCTTTCCAATTCTTGAGCGACTTGGGCTCGGGCGTTTTTGTTCAAGTGAGGCAATCCAAGAATGCCGAGTGACGGGTTGGAACAATGTGCTCACTAGAAGCGAACGCGTCGCGGTTGCGGTGGCCAGAGCGGTGGCCAGAGAAGCGACGTTGGTTATCGTGAGAGACAATTTGAGTCAAATGGAATCGAGCGCGTTGCGAGCTGAAGCGTATGAGTTGCTTCGAGATGCCAACTGCGCGGTGGTCGCGACATCGTCAACACTTTTGGAGGAAAAGAACAAAAAGAATAAGAGCGACGAAGAATTCAATGAGTTTGAATTTGTCGTAAGTTTGTCAGCCGGAGATAAAAAGGAGTGGAAATTGAACGTGGATAAAGGATATCTTTCACACTCGGCAAAAAAGAAAGCGCGTCCTACGGAGGACGGGCGTTTGAATGAGGACGAGAATAGTGCCATTTTGAATTCAGCCGGTCGAGCAAGACGGGCGCCTTTTGATGCACTTCAGCGCAAGTTTGCGAAAAAAGAAACAGAGGAAGATTCAAACATCAAGCGAAAACTCGCGTTGTAAAAAGAGGTATTAATAATTTGTATATTACGAATGTTAATGAAGCACCGCGTATTGTTTTATTCATCACCTTGTTTACAAACTGAACTAGGCAAAACCAAAACCTTGACTTCCTTCGCGTATAGAATAGAGTAATCTTTCTTTTAATTCCTCCTTGGTATCGTAGGCAATCAAGTCCAATTGGTTGAAACATGTGTGCGCTGTGCACAATTGATTCGGGTCGTTTGCCTGCGCTTTGTGTATTTGAAATTTTTGTAAACCACTCATACCGCGCAACTTCTCAAAGCCATCGAGTGGAACTTTAGACGTACCGGTACAAAACATCAGCAAGCGCGCGCGATCTTCAACATTCATCTCGCGCACGATTTCCCAAAACCAGCGAATTTGCGGACTCGTAGCCGTATAACCACCGTGGTATTCCGTATTCACCTTTAAATCGTCCAAGTCAATATCGGGCGTACCGGAAATGAGAAGTTCGAGCTCACTGGCGTTTAAAACACCGATAACATCGCGATCAACTACTTTAGTGAATCCTTCTATGAATGCCTCGAGTTGATCTTTGACTGCGTCCGTCATTCGGAATGCCGTAATCAAGTTGACGTAGTCGAGCTTATTTACATTTGTCACCGAAACGTTTCGCCCGTTTTTAATCAAGTCCACTGTCTTCGTTTCCCCGAAAAAATTCTGCGTGTCGCTGAAGTTCAAATCCAAAACACCCTCGATATCGTTATCAAGCATCCATTTGATATTTTTGTAGTAGTCTGGATCGACGCCTTCCATATCCTCAAACGTCAACGGTTGCCCGAGGAGATGCTTATAAATTGGTCGCGTGAAATACGCGTCGAGTAATACCCCGTCGTACAAAGCTTTACCAATTAATCGACCGACGAAACGGAAATAGCTTAAATGTTCCGGATTAATCGAGGAATGCTTGTTTGGCTCGTAGCACGCTTCGCCGCTCGGAGCGAGTTGGAACAGACCCCAATCGGGATTGAAGATTTCTCGCGCGAGGATTTGATACCATTCTCTCGTTAAACCGCCCGCATCGATCCCTTCTTCACCCGCAAAGACGATTTGCATGCGACCTTTCATTTCTTCGTGCGTTCGCGCCCGCAGTTGATTGTATGAATCCTCTAATAGATGCGATCTGCGAATTTTGAGCTTTGATGTTCCACGGGAGACGTATTTTTCCTTCTCCTTTTTTAGTTTGAGTTGAATGTGTGCCCGTTTAACATCAAAATCCACCAATGCTGGCGTTCGGAGTAAAGTTTTCAAAGACGTCGTCAGTAATTGCGGGTTCCGTCGAAGTAGTGCGTTTATGACGCCACGATGCCTCTCGGCAAACTTCCAAGCTTCGGTGGATAGTCTTGATTTCAGCTCTTCTGCTATGGTGGTATTTTCGAGTAATGCATCTAATCCAAGATTAGAAGTGAACTTGACGCTGGACGCACGAAGTAAACCAGGAGTTGACGCTCGAGAGGGTTGGGACAATTTCATCGGCGTGTTATTTGCGGTTCTATTGACAGCAGCAGCGCTCGTCGCATTCATTGTCTGGTCGGCATTTCCCGGAGATGCCACTTCATCTCGTTCTTGTTGCTTCTCTGCCATCTTTTTAGAGACTTCCTCGAGCTGATCTGGCGCCAGCGCATCGGCAAGGGCAAAATACGCCTCCACTGCTGGAAGCATCGCTGTTATAGCGAGTGGAGCTGGCGGAGGAGCAGCACCAGGCTTGTGTGGCGTGACGAGTGCCTCAACTTTTTGCGCGGCAGTAGAGAGCGCTTTCCACGCCGGTTTCATAGCTTCGGAAAGCTCTAAAAGTGCGTTTTCACCCGGCGCTTCTTCATCCTTTGATTCTTCACCAACTTTCATCGTTGAAGGCTTTTGGGAGGCATCCATGGGGGATGCTCCCGCAAAAGTATCTGGCACTACCCGTCGCCCAGAATTACTCTTATCCGACTTCGCGCCCTGCGCGCGCTGCTTTGTCAGCTGCGCGAGCGCTCGCACGACTCGAAGGATTGAATCGCACCCAGCGTGTAACATATGCGTATCAGTATTACCTGTCGAGCATAAGTTTAATTGCGTCTCCGCAAAGACTCTCGATATCTTTGCTTGTTTGAGTAGCGCAACCGTCAATACACTCGCTTGCTTCTGAGAAGCCGTCGCAAAGTGACGCATCAGTGAATAGACGTGAGAAAGAACGGCATTACCGAAGCGACCTTGGTTGATGAAAGAGAGCGCGTCCAAAAGTTTCGCCAGCGGTTCGAGTTGATGGGGTTTCAATTTGTCAAACGTCAATCTAGCCTGGTTTACGTTCTCATCGAGATGTTTTTCACTGGCACGACCTTTGATCTTCGATATCTTTGTCGCGCGAAAAGATTCGTTCAAGATCAAGAGCTGATTCGCTAGCATAGATCCCGGGTGTTTGAGAGCCACCGGACTACTGAGAGATTCCAAAAGACGTTCAAAGACAGTAATACCCATGGGTGAACCACACACCGTCGTCGCAGAAATCGAAGGTAGCCGACTACTAAACTTCCCCTGGTGTTGTGTGAGCCAGTGCATTGTAGCAAGAGCCCGTCGAGCGCGAGCTTCGCTGTGAACAAATCCATATCGATCCATCTTCACATCTAATTGTCGAAGGACCGACAAGGACGTATCTGATTGGCATAAAACAGGGTCAATCATCGACCATATTTCTGTTATGAATGTATCTCTGCACACAGCAAACGTCGATAAACTCAAAAGCGCGCGTTGGTAGGACTCTTTTTGAAACCTTCTGCATAAGTTTTCGCAGATTAAAAGGCATCGCGCATCTTCTTTGGTCAAATCGGGCATCTCAACTCGATACGGAGTGATTTTCAAGGTCCTCTTTGCAATATCCAAGGCTTCTTTTGACTGTGCCCATTTTTCCTCGTTTTTTTCTTTTAGCAGCTCCTCTTTCTTTTGTTTCTCAGCGCGGTCTAGCGCCACTTTTTTCGACTCAATTGCTCGCTTTCTATTCAGCAACATCGACGATCTCGCAGATTCAAGTATAGATTTTGCCTGAGAGAGCGCATCTTTTTGAATGTCTGGCGGCAAGGCTGCTAAAAACGTCGCATCCACCTCATCAAAATTCCGCGTTTGATGCAACTCTTTCGGAGGCGATTCATTTAAACGTTTCACAATTACGTTATAACGTAAAAGCTCGGTTTTTATATTCTCTGGCAAAGCGTTCAACGATGCTTGATCCGGTGATTCGAGGGAGAGCTTTTCCATCGCTTCCGGTATCCAAGAAGCGTCGTCATTGAAAATGGAGAGATCTACCTCACCGTTTTCAGTATTAGAACGAGCAGTATCATCTTTTTTGAGTGCTTCCTCTTTTTCCATACTGCCGATAGGAGATGATCCGCCGCTTTTCCCCTTCTCCGTCTCTCTCGGTGTTTTGTCCGTGCTTTCCTTTCCCTTTTTTTTATCTCGCTCTACACTTCTCCTCTGTTGTTGTTGTTGCTGTTGTTCGCTCGTGCGCAAGCCTTCATTAGTAAGCGCTCTTAAGACCGTTACAATCGACGTTGAAACCAAGTTTCTCTCACTTCTAGTCAACGGGGCATTTGGTGCCAGCGCGGTTGATCCGTTTCCTAGAATTGACCTCGCTGAATCCGTCCAGGCATGTCGTCTTGCGCGTAAACCACTCAAATCCCAAGCAGGTTCAGGAGATATCGCCGTTTCTCCAAGAGCGTCTTGATCGACGTCGCCGTTCAGAACAAGATTTCCACAATATATCAACACACCACTCATAGATAAAAGATCGTTTCCGGTGCCATCAAAATCGACGTTAATTCTGCCCATATCTTCTTGGTGCCTTTCACCTCTAGACGCGCCGCCAGCCTCGGGGGACAGTATTTGATTCCTGGTCAGATATGGCTCGCCATTAATATCAACAAAGCCGTAGGGATCAAACGAATCAAGATTATCTGGACTTGAAGAAGCACCTTGAAGCATGGGGTTTCCTGATGATCGAGCAAATCTCGCAAAATCACTGGACAATGTTCGCAAAACATCTCGCATTCTATTCACAACATCTGGAGGTGCGTCCGCGATAGGCGTTGGCATATTTGCCGATCGATGTGCAAATTCATCTGTATTGGAACTGTTGACACGTAAATGCATTTGTTGCCAATACCGCTGACCATCTGGACCCGTCGTTACATTGTGTTCACGAATCATTTGAGCAGACCAGCGAATGTAAGCATCATTCGGCATATCATCTACTCTAGTTCTAACACAAATCGACTGGGCAATAGGCGGAACGCTCGACGTGGCACCATCTGCAGCACATCTCATCTCAATGGCGTATGAGGTAACATTAGGACAATCATCTCTTACTACGAGAGGATGCGCATCAGGAAATGCCCGCCGTGACGGTAGATGTCTTCTCGATATCCCCATTCCTTGTGCATCCTCGCATTCGCAAAGGTATCGTTCGCCGAATCGCGATCTGAGTCTCGCTCGAATATTTCGTCCACCATCCATATTCGCAATGTACGCCGTACCCGTGTCTTCACGACGGGGACCACCAAACGAAGAGGCTTCTCGTTCTCGTCGAGTAAACTCTCCATTCGCAAGACGACGAAGATCTTCAACCGTAAGTTCGAATACGTTCATCTGCTGAATGGGATTTTCCGGAAGCCCGGTCGGTTCCAAATCCGCGTAAGTCTCTAACTCTAACTCTAAACCAACGTCTAAAGAGTTAGTAGGACTCGATCGGTTGTTATTGCCATCCCCTTCTCGCTCTCTTCTTCGCATGACACGGCCAAAACCAGTGTCTAAGGATAATTCGATATCGCTGTGAAATCCGCTGTCATCGTCAGCCAATTCGCTATCATCCTCGTTGCCAACGAATATTTCTTCATCTTCCTCCTCCTCTTCTGCTTCCTCCCCTTCTCTCTCTCTCCTCCCCCTTTCATTAGCTCCGTATTCATGAGCTCGATGGACCACCTCATTTATCGTCATGCGGGGACCTTGAAACTGCTCAGCCAAAAATGGATCAGCAGCTTCCCCGCGAAATGAACCCCCACCTCTTCTGAACGCGCCGCCGGGATTGCGTACAAACACTGCGTCATCAAGAAAAGAAACGCCCACATCACGGTTAGTATCACGCACAGAGCCACCAATACGCGCAATATTTGCGCCACTTTGATCGCGACTCATCACTTCCTCGCCATTTGGACCGATCGCAACGTTCTCCTCATCGATAAAACTGTTCGGATTTTCAAAATCACCTTCTTCATCCTCTTCCGTCTCCTCGTCATCTTCCTCTCCTTCTTCATCTGTATAACCATCTTCAGGATCATCTGCGGAGGTAGCATCATCTCCATCACTTTCGGCTAGTCCGATTGGAACCAAGCTTTCTCCATCTTCTCGGGCATATTCATCGATCATACCGCGCTCTACAAGCCTCTCCATCTCTCTCTCGTCCTCGGGATCGAGTTCATCATCACTGTAGTCGTCTAGGTGATCTTCGCCATCGTCCTCTTCATCTCCTGCATCATCATCGTCGGTGCCGTTTTCACCATCATCAGAGTCATCTCCATCGATGATTAAGTCACTTGAAGCATCGTCAGATTCCGATCCTACTTCGAAACCTGCTTCTCCATCACCGGCATCGTCGTCATCGTCACTTGTCGTCATGTCCTCGTAAATTGCTTCTTCTAGCTCCGCATCTTCCATTGCGCGCATGTCTTCCATCATAGCTTCTTCATCTGCGAGCATAGCATCCTCTTCCTCCTCGTTATAGCTATTCTCATTCTCATCATCTTCGCGCAGCACCGCATCGATCACAGCGATAAGACTTTGTTCGAGGTGACGCTGACCATTCCGCCCCTTATCTTGATCTCCAGATGCGGGGATTTCCTTCGACATTTTTTCGTACACATTCGATAATTTATCTATGACGGTAAGTGTTGCGTCTAGAATACCGAGCTCAGGGCGATTGCCGCCTTGCAGTTCATCAACGCAGTGATTCTCTACAGATTTCAAAAGCAACGGAAGAATTTTGTGGCGGTGCATTGCAGCGAGTGTTTCGCCATTTTGAAAATTGGCAGAAGAGAGTTTATTCGATATGTCCCTTATAGATTCTGATCGCGAAGGCATGCAATGCGCCACAATCGTCGCGAGAATATCCAGAGCAGCGCGAAGATGTCCTTGGTATCGCGCATTACTACTCTGCGACTTGTACGAGCCGGAAACTACAGTAAAATCATTCTGAAGTAATTGAGCAACCATTGAGAAGAATAACTCTCGACAGCCCGGAACGCGAATCGTACACGTCGCTAGAAAATGCGCCGCACGTTCTGCTCCTTGCCAAGCCGGGAAACTATTGTTTTTATAACCGTTTATGCCGGAAGGAATCTGCTCTGGACACGTTGGCGGCTCGTGTATTCCCAGCGCCGTTAATTTCTCATTCCAAGAAGTCGTCTCCTTTGAGATCAATCTGCAAAACGTGTGCGTCAAAACCCCTCCAACAGACGCATCACTTTTATCGAGCTCTACGAGGACCGCACCAGCAGCAGCGTGTACTTCTATGAACTCTGACAGAAGTCTCAAAGCAAATTTAACCTTTGCGATGGCATGGATATCCGTTGATCGGCCGTACGGCTCTTCGTAGCGATCGTGAGTGTGAAACAGTGGGACCAGGTTTGAAGAATTCGGCGTGGTGAGAGTTTCCGGTGCCGGTACCGGGCCATCTGCAAAGGCAAGCTTTAAATCAGCCACAGTGTTTCCCTTGACGACCTTGAGGAGTGTACGGACAAGCTGAACAAACGATTTTGACGGCGGTGGAATTCTATCTCCTTCGTTCGATTCTCGGTCGATTTTTTCTACCTTTGTGTTTTTTGACACGTCCGTCCCCAATTCGTTCACATTTTTCTTCTCTGTTTCAAAACGCGGAAGAATGAGCAATTCACCTTTTTTATTCTCTTTTGGATTTGGCACCGGTACGCAATATGCACACTTTTCTAAAGCAACGAAGAAAGTGTGCACATCTCGAGCCATCACCGGAGACATTAAGGTCAGAAATACGGATGCCGATACCATACCGCCATCGCTTGAATGGAATGCAGCCTCAAGCGATTTTTTTATTTCGCATTCCATGGCGTAGCGCAGCGTGTTTGGGTCCTCTGCGACATGGCGAAATATCGATGCTAGCAAGTTGGTGAACGCAATGAACGAGTGTTGCGGGAGCGATCTCAGCAGCATCAAAACTTCGCATCCCCACAATTTGGGTAGAAGTATATTTGGTGCTTCTTTGCGCTTATTATTACTGAGCCAAGTTGTCACGTTTTCATAGGATTTTGTAAAATGCTCCAACAGTGTCAACGCGGCTTGAATCTGAGGAGCGCATGTACCTGGGTTATTGGCATTAGGCACCTTACTGTAAAACTTGGCCTTGAAGTTTGCAGCTTCGATATCGCAAGTCACGAGTGCTTTTTCTACTTCGACCTTGTCGTGCGTTTCTCCGTCTGGTGTCTTAAAAGGGCCCTTGTGATCGTTTGGAATATCCTTGCCAAGGAGACGCACGTGATCGTAGCTTTCGAGAGTTGAACTCCCAGATATTGCACACCATAGATTATATTTATGAAGCAACGCGCTCTTTTCGTACGTTTTATCCTTTAATCGTACGGGTTGACGAATTTCGTGCAATTTTTTTCTCGTAAGAGGACACCTCGTCGCTTCAATCGCAGCATCGCTATCGACAAAAACCGTGGGAATACAAGGACTGATAGTCGGCGGCGAATACATCTGTTTTTCATAGACATTCGGCGATTGCGCCCACGCATAAAATCGAAGTATGGCATCGAGCGACTCGATGATGCGTTTTTGCTCAGCTTTGGCGACAGAACCAAACGGTCGGCCGCCGATTATACCTATCTCTTTCGCAAACGCGCTAACATTGCCACCAAGAGAGCTAGCATCAGAAAATGGTCCATTTAGTGGAGAGGACATACCACTTTCTGCCGGTAGCCACTGAGCGTACATGTGTAGAACCATTATGGTCGTTTGAACAATCTTCCGAAAGCGACACAAAGGTGATGCGGCAACGATATTGGTTGCTTTTTCGCGACCTGAAAGTGAAACGTGCGAGTGCTCCACAAGTATCTCGATTCTTTTCAAGTAGTCTTCAACTGCCAATCCATTCATCTCTTGGAAAATTTCTCGAAAGTTTGAATCTCGCGAGCAAAGCAGCAACATGGCTTGTTGTTGGATCCCAACAATCGCATCTATCAACACATCATTATACAGTGGTATACCTAACTTACCCAACTCTTTCGCAGGTGACGCTTCAAGGTACTTACTGAGCAATTCGTTCGTGACGTGCGCTTCTGGAAACCCTTTAAATGGTGACTTCATGATAATTTTAGCGACAGACTTGCGACGGATGTCGTTTATTTTCGCTTCGTTTACATCGAGGAGGAAGGCATCGCAAACCACTTCGACAAATTCAAAGAGCAAAGCAGAGTCGTCCTCACATTCTTGTTCATCCTTCGCTGAAACTTCGATGTTCGATTTTACAAGTGCCACACTATGTGTCTTTAGCCAAAGAATTTTCCACAGAGATTCAGTGAGTTCTGGAACTCGCTCTCTCAGACGCTCCTCCAAAGGCTTAGAGAGCGAATCGTCTTCGCCAGATGAAGAGTCTTTCCTCATTTTTGGAGAACCTATCTTTTTCTTTGATTTTGCCACTTTGTCATTTTTACCATCGGATGCATCAGTTGCAGCATTACTCGAGTTTTGATGTTTGTTTGCTTCTTCCTGTATCTCCGGGTGCGCAAGCAAATATTCAGCGATTGTTTCCGCGTTGATTTCTTCGGTGCGACTTCTTTCGCGTAGTCGCATTACCGCCATTTGAGCAGCACGCGCCGAGAAACCCATCTCTACGATGAGCTGCAACGTTTCCGGCGAAATTTCCACATCATTAATAGCTTTATCGCGGAGCAAGGACTGCTCCCTCTGTCTGTCTTCTCCTTCGTCCAAATACTTAGCTATATCGTTGTGTTCGATACATTCGCACAATCCTCGTTCGTAGAATCCTGTTCCACCCTGCTGCGTTCCGCGAAAGCATCGCGCGAGTATTCTGAAGATTCTGACGAGCACATCTTTCGCGTAAAGCACCGATGAGAGCTGGGGCTGAATAGCATCAATTTTTCCATCTTCGTTTACATGAAATTCGCGAGATATAGCGCGTTCAATTGTAAATGCGACGTGAGCGCACTCTTCGTGCAAAGAAACACCCAAATCTTCAGGCATCTTGCATTTTCCCAATCGCTTAGAGACTTCCTCCGTTGTGTATGCCGCCCGGAAAGAGCGGCCAAGAATATTCCAGCCGTCTTGCATCATGCGATTCTCGAGCTCTTTCACCCAATAATCGCAGTCGTTTGCATTTTCAAAATCAATCTTATGTCTTTTCTGCTTTTTCGATTTGTTCGATTTGTTCTTGGAGCCGTCGCTTTCATCGCCGAGCTCTCCAAGTCTACTAAGCAATAATTCCCAGTCCACTGTTATCGGAATAGATGCCGCTGTATATAATTCACATCTAGTAATCATTGTTGGAAACGCTTGGAGGTTCGATAATTTCTCAAAGAAAGAAATTATGGTAGAGATGCAGATATTTGCGCTATGCAGACACGCATCCACAATCTGCCCGTTCGGCGGCGCCTTTACGATTTCTGTTTCCGTGACAGAAACACGTGTTAATAAAACTCCGAGTTCTATAACTTCAGGTAGAATAGCGCGCGAAATAAGATCAATGATGCCATATTTTCGTGCGAGAACGATTGCCGGGGCAAAGGCTCGACGGCTCTTATCTCGGCGCTCAGTAGAGTATCCGAGAACGGAGGTAACTACGCGTACATATTCTTCAATTTCGCTGAATATGAACAGAGAAGTGCATGGAAAGTTATCACCATCACCCAACTGCAAATTTTGTCTCTTATCGATGTATTGGCGAACATCTCTTTTCACTTTCGCGATTTCTTCGTAGCTCTGAAACATTATGTCTTCTATTTGCAACAAAATTGTTGCCACGGAGGTCCATTGTGTCCTCTCGTATACTTTAGATTTCTCTCTACTTAAACGCACCCAAGAAGGAGTCGCGGGTGCCGGTCGTGCTATGATGACAAATGCACTGACAATGGCTCCTTTAAGCCGCTGGAACGATTCCCGCGTCCATCGAGCCGTTTCGGCGTTCCGAAACGCCGCAATGCTTGTAGAATCGTCGTATTTAACTTCTCCGTCCACTAGAATTAAGTGACCCCTTAAAAAGTCGATGGAAGAGAGTGCGCCACCGTGAGCGCGACAAAGATCGAGAAGCCTTTGATAAAAGGAGCCCAAAGCTACTGGAAACGTTCGGATCATCGTCGAAAAGAAGTTTGTGGCATTCTCCAAACGTTTACAAATGGAATTCATTTCGCGAAAGCGATCAGTTCTGCATTCGCTATCGACTTCCCCCAACTTAGACATTTCACTCAGTCCGGACTCATTGAAGTCTTTATTTCTCGCTTCAAAATCTATCAAAACATAATTCAACGCCGCATCAAAGGCAGAACAGAAATCCTCTGGGACTCTTAATGCCAATTTACGCAGTAAACTCGAAAAGTTATTCCCAGCAACCGATGTTGGAAACATATTTGGCAGATTATTCGAGACAAAAATTTTAGTAAGTACTTCAACTCCGCTCAAATTCGACTCGAATATACTTTGTGAGTTGGAATTTGGTCTGTACGCTAAAAAACGATGGACGAGCTCATTTGTCTGCACGATACCTTCCAAGAGACGCGTCGCATGCAGAATGAGGTCGTGAAGAAATTTTCCACGCGCTACTACTGCTTTATTGCGCTCGTTATGATGATATCTATGTAACGAAGAGTTATTTCCTGACTCCGCATTATTTTTGTCATCTGAGTTTAAATCTGGTAAAGGTGGCAGTATGAGCCATCCGCGCTTGGCCATTTCCTCGGGCTTTTTGCGAATATCGCATTCCGAACACAGCTCAATGACTCTAATCTCCGCATCTTCACCTTTGGCTTCACCTTTGGTATCATCTTTTGGAACGGCAAGACACGTTCGCCAAGCGCTCACGGGTGATTTTGATGCATGAGGTGATTTTTTGCAGTATTCGCAGCGCTTTTCGCACGTTTTCCGGATCTCGTCAAAAATTTTGTAGAGCATTTCTACGCCGTCCTTGCGAAGATCAGGCACGTGTCTTAATAACTCATCTATGTTCGTTCCGATCGCGGTGGCTACGTCTGGGGCACTCAAAGCTTTTTGATAAATTTGCTTCGTGAAAGCTGGACACATGACCTTTGACAGTATGCCCCGCTTGATTACTTTCTTCTTCCCATCTTTGTGCAGACACGTTGCCGATATGACTTGAGGCGCAACGCACAAAACTTTTGAGTTATTCGCGATGGATTCATTTTCTAACGCGCTAAATAAAGCATCAAAAACTCCCGCACTTTCGAGTTTGACGTAGCACGTTGGATCGTGGTTGAGGTAATCGGTTACTAAAGAAGCGAATGTTGTCACGCCACTTCCCCCAAATTTCTGAGCGTTATCAAAAACCAGACGCATAGCTTTGTTGAGCCCATTGGGACCATCAAGACCAGCTGCGTAAGCATCCTGAGGAACCGTTGGACCGAATATTGCAAACGCCAAGGCACGTGTTAACGCTTTTATCAACACGCGGCGGCTGTAGGCGACGTAACTCGGTAGAACGACATCATTCGCTGTTAGGCCTTCTCCCTTTGTGGCTTTCTCAACAATATCCACGCTGGTGCCGTCGCCAGATTTCCGTCTTTGTGATGGAGTACTTTCTTTGTCATCATCTACTGACGTGACGTGCGACTTCTTGCGCTTTGAGCCAGAACCTGGCGCCGCATGTGAATCAGTATTAGCGACAGACAATAACTTTGCATCGTTCTTATTCTCTCTATTTTTCATCGAAGCGCCCGCGCTTCTGAGTGATTCGCAAATCTTGTCGTATTCCTTCAGAGACGTTTCAATTTCTTGGCGTAGCCTCAAGCACAGTAACGCAACGCCGCCGGACTCACGAAATATTCTATTCGAATCCGCGTTATAATCTAATATCATTTCTAGCGAATGCGCAAATATAGCTACGAAAGGTATATGGTCGCTGCGTTCGTGCTCGAACAACTTCAAGAGCGGTTCGAGCGCGTTTGCATCGCGTAATACGTTGCAGCCTGTCGCAATCGTGCTAAGATTCGCGAGAAGTGCGAAAGCTGCTTCGGCAAGGGTAGATGCTTCTATGCTTTCGCTGTTTGAAATGTCAAAATACCGAAAACTTTCTTCTGTTCCCGTGTTTTTCTTAGTCGACTTCTTTCCTCTTCCTCTCTCTTCTGGAGAGTCCGTTGCCGTATCGAAATATTTCTTCGAAAGGTCTGGCGCGTTCACAAGTTTTTCCACTGAAATAGTGAATAAATTCTCCAAGATCGTTGCAGACTTGTGCGTGCGCAAAACTTCCACGGCTGCGGAAGATGTATCTCGTTCGTTTACAAGAGCCGAAATTGCCCATGCAGCTACTGACGCGTCGGTACTAAAATCACTCCCCGCGTCTTCTCCTCTTCCTCTTCCTAAAGACGGCAGCGGCGGCTCGCTATTACTGTTGTGTGTGTTTTTCTTAATGTTTGTTATTCTATCGTCGAGTTGTTGAACGAGTTCCGAAGCCTTTTCTTGCATCGTTGACGTCTGAAAAACCAGTCGCCTCATCTCCTGTGACGGAATCGGCGTTTTTGTGGGAGTGTAGTTGCAATCATACGAAACATCTTCCGTTGAATCGCCGAATTGCAGTAGAGTCGCCAGTGCGAGGTTTGCGACGTTTACTCGCGCGTCTTTTAGGTAGTGCGTGTTTGTTTGCGCATCTCTCGCTGCAAACGACGACCATCGAAGAGTCCAGAGCTTCTTAAACACTTCTTCTTGAAGTTTAGTCCGTTTATTGAACCCTTCTTCTTGGACGCGGAGTCGGCTATCTATGACCGCTTCAACGGCATTTTCGGGTTTGCTACTATCTACTTCACCTCCTTCCTCGATACTCTCGACGATTTCGTACATGCGCGAGACATTGGATTCGTCTAAGACGTCGAATACAGAAGATTGACCGTCCTGAATGCCGTCTTCGTTATCCACGCCGAATAGGAAATCAACTTTCAAATCTGGAAATGAGTTTTGCACCTCTGTTCTTTTCTCGTTCTTCTGCTTGTTCTCATTCTCATCGTAATCGTTCATTCTCGCCAAAATTAACAACCGCATCGTCAACCCATCGCACGGCACAAACCTATTCACTCTTGTGCCGGGCGTTTTCTTCGCAACCGAGTGAATCGTCAGCAGCGCTTCGTACGCGACTTCAAAATCTTCGTGATGTAAAAGCTTCGTCAATTGTTCCAACGAATTGTACACGTGCTTATTCCAGCACTCGTCTAAAATTGCGCGCGTACATCGCAAAATCCACAGCAACGTCTTCTTCCTTTTCATCGAATCCCTTTTTCGTCGTTCTCGTCTTTGTCGCGAGTCGTCGTCTACGCCCTCCTCGGCATTTTCACCGCTTCCGCCATCCCCGCCTCTCGCTCCTTCCCCGCACGCGATCAAAAACGAGCACACGTCTGTCTTGGAGATGTAATTCGGCGCCGCTTCGTGCGCTATCCTCGTTGCCGAAAAATGCGTTTTTGAATCCTTTTTCGCCGTCGTAGTCGTAAAACCACTCGTCGCGTTTGACAAATACGAGTCAAACGCGTTAAACACATCCACCCAGTGTAAAAACTCGCCTTTCCCCAAGTGCCAAACGAATTGCGGGCTCAAATCGTCCGCGATTGCGCTCGAGATATCGACGACGCGATCGTGAACATGACGTTCTTCTTCTTCTCCCCCCATGTCCTTCTCGTCCAAAGTCGTCAACGCGTTTTTGTCGTCGGTTGTTGTGTACGACAAGATTTTCGCAATCAACGCCGACATTCGCGGGGACTGTTCGTTGTGTTTCAAGAGAGAGAGAGAGAGAGAGAAAACGCCGTCAGAGAGAGAAGAAAAAAGAAGAACGAAACGAAGAAAACGACTTTAAAGAAAAGCGATGAGAGAGAACACGCGCACCGCGTCGAAAGTGCGCGCCGGTTTCGCCACTTTCCCCATGTTTCTTTTGACTCAAATCTCTCTTCTGCGTGAAATGTTCTCTCTGCGTGATGTGATGATATAACCGTATTCTGATGATGATTTGTGCTCTTCTCGCGGTGTTCTCGTCGCGATGTGCTCCTTTTCTCGCGGCTAAAGAAGAGAAAAAGAGAGAGAGAAAGAGCAGAGAGAGTCGTTTCTCCCCAACTTTGAGTTTTAAAAGGAACAAATCTCCAAACGCGAAAAGCGCGCAAAGAAACTTAAAGCGTGTGCGTGTGTAGTGG
>Ga0209505_1001052_pt1 | contig 20020 bp, 9 predicted proteins | sample COGITO_mtgs_1103_2_FD_184794 | JGI IMG/M metagenome (GOLD analysis project Ga0209505, IMG submission 184794) | Pelagic marine microbial communities from North Sea - COGITO_mtgs_110331 (SPAdes) (version 2) | ecosystem: Environmental > Aquatic > Marine > Epipelagic ... | reverse complement strand
TTTGTCTCCGTCGTCGTCGCGTCTGTCTTCTTCTTCGTCTCGTCTACTTTCTTTTGTTGTTCTTGTTGTTGTCCTATTCCTCTCCCTCCGCTCACGCGCGAGGAAGTAACGGTTGCTACACTCTTCTCTTTCTCTTCTTCTCCGTTTTTTTTAACTGTTGTCGCTTCCTTCTCTTCCTCAGTCGTCAAATCTTTCCAATTCACGCACACTCGATCTACGATGCCGAACTGTTTCGCGCTCTCGGCGAACAGATACGTGTTCCTATCTAAAGCCTTCTCTACCTCCTCAAACGTGCGCCCCGTCGTCTCCACCAACGACATGGTCAAAGCATTTCTCGTCTCCTCCGCTTTTGTCGCTTTAATTAATATGTCACTCGTCATTCCGCTCATCGAATGATGCGGCTGGTGAATCATAATCCGAGCGTTTGGGGCACAAAATCTTCTTCCTTTTTCCCCAGCCGCTAGCAGTATCGCCGCCATCGACTCCGCGTGCCCAACCGCGTACGTTACTACCGGCGCATCCAGCGCTTTCATGGTATCTAATATCGCGTATCCGCTCGTCACGACACCCCCACCTGAATTAATCACCATCACGATCGGTAACTTTGCATTCTCGTTGTTCAAATGCACGAGCTGCGCCACCACTCGGTGCGACAACCGGTCGTCTATGGTCCCGGTTACGAACACGGTTCTCGCTTTGTTGTGTAAATTAAACAATAAATCAGCTTCGGATTTCACCCCTCCGTTCGAGGACGACGAAGAGCTGCCTTCTTTCTTCTCTTTCTTCTTTTCTTTATTTTTCGCCGGTGTCGTCGTCGTCGATGTCGGCGCGGCCTCGATTGGCGTCTCTCCTCCTCCTCCTCCCAAGGCTTCTCTCGATGCTTTCTCGGTCCTTTTTTGATACTCCACGCCGAGCGTCACGCATCCAAAGGTTAACCCGACTGTTCCAACGATCGGTAAAAGCCACGACGACTGTGACGACGACGATGTGAACGACGACGACGCGTTCGTCGAGTGAGAAGAACTCGAAGCAGCAGTCCTCGCGGCGGTCGTTCTTCTTCCACAACTCGTTCTCCAAGACTTCGCAGCGCCACCATTAATTTTCCCACGGGAAGAAGAAGAAGAAGAAGAAGAAGACCAATTTCGCCCCGCTAAAGAAGCGACGACGCCAAAACTTCGAAAGGAGGACAAAAAAGATGAAGATGAAAAGCGAGAACCTTCATCTCTCGGCGTTCTTCGTTTTAACAGAGAAGAGACGTTATTTATTATGCGCATTTATACGCTTCAGTTCATCAAGTAGGTAATGTCTTTTTGTCTCGTCTGATGAGAAAGAGAAAGGTCTGTCTTTTTTTGTTCTCCAAAGAATTTAATAAAAAGGGATTTTAATTGACTGCTTGATTCCCTCCCGCCAAAAAAAAACAAAAAAAACAAAAAAGAGCAACCACACTCGTCTGACCACAAAAAGTCATTAAAAAGCGCACGAGAAAGAGATTCGAGAGATATAAGGAGAGTACGACACAAAAACTGTTCGAAACACACCTCTGTCTATTATTCCCAAGATAAGAATACTCCGAACGAATACGGTGCGATGTTATCTTCTTCTTCTTTGTCTTCTTCTACTTCTTCCGTGATGACGGCGACGCAAAAACAAAGCGTCGGCAACCTCTCGACGATGCGGGAAAAGATGATTAGTCGTTCTGGCTGTCGACGTCGCAACGAAAAGATGTCAAAGTCGCGAAAAGCGATGACGACGACGAACGGGACGATGAATATCGATGATTTTGACGTGGAAAAAGTGAAAAGTGAGATCAGAGAAACGATTGAACGCATCTCTGGGAAAGTCGCGGAGATGAGCGGCGTCACGGAGAAGAACTTGACGATTCCTTCCTCTTCGGTCGAGGACACGTCGATTTTTGGTCACAATCAACTCGCCTCCGCTGTAAAAGCTTTGGAAAATTTTGAACAATCCCTGGACCCTTTGATGATGCATTCGATGGAAACAATCGCAGAGAGGCACCCAGTTTTAGCCGGCGCGTTTGCCGCGTTCGCGTCGGGATCGTTCTCCGTCGCCGTCGCGCGGTGGGTGTTTAAGCGAGGGGCGTTGGACGAAGACGATTTGCCGAAAGCGTACGACAGCGAGAAGATTGCGAAATATTGGGCGAGACGGCCGATTGCGGTGATGAAGCGGTCGGCGGGGTTGTTGACGGAAGTGTTGACGTGGGCGACTGCGTTGGTTGGGGACGTGACGTCGAATACGGTGGAACAGAACGCGCCTATTCGGGCGAAAGCGTTGAAAGAGTTGATCGCGAGGCAAGGCGCGGCGTTCGTCAAGGTTGGCCAAGCGGTGGCGATTCGACCAGATTTGTTGCCGCCGGCGTATTTGGAAGAATTCCAGACGTTGTTAGATCAAGTGGAAGCGTTTCCTTCGGAAGATGCGAGAAAATTGATTCAGAAGACGATTGGCGAAAACGTTCGGTTGGAAGACGTTTTCGAGGATGTCTCGTGCTTCGATAAACCCGTCGCCGCGGCGAGCATTGGGCAAGTGTATAAAGCGACGCTGAAAAAAGGCGCGTTGAAGAAATCAGGAGAGGAAACCGAGGAATACGGACGAACTGTGGCGGTTAAAGTGCAACGACCGGACATATTAGAAGCCGTGAGCATTGATTTGTTCGTCATTCGATCCTTCCTGGACATTTTCTCCTCAATCCCGAAAACGGAACAAACTTTTGATTTAGTCAACGGGTGCGAGGGATTCATCCCAGTTCTCGACGTCGCCGCGGAACGGTTTTTGGAAGAATTAGATTACGAAATTGAAGGACGAAACGCGTCTCGATTTGAAAAGGATATGAACTCAATCTCCGTCGTTCGAGGCGCTATTAAAGTCCCGCACGTCTTCCGCGAAATTAGCGATAGACAAGTAATCTGTCAAGAGTGGGTGGTAGGGCAGAAATTGACGGAAATTGCAATGGATAACTCGGAAAAGTCGTTAGCTGTTCGAAAAAAACTCGTCGAAACTTTGCTCAACTCGTACATGGTGCAGTTCTTGGAAACCGGTTTTCTCCACGCGGATCCGCACCCCGGAAACTTCATGTTGATGGAAGACGGAAGATTGGCCATTCTCGATTACGGGATGATGACAGAAATCGGCGAAGAACAACGCATTGCGTTCGTAGAGTACATAGCGCACTTGTCCGCGAAAGAGTACTCAAAAACGCTCGATGATTTGGTAAATTTAGGCTTCATCCCGCGAGCGTTGGCGGATTCCGAGGAGAACAAAAACATCGTCGTCCCGGTTCTCGCGGAGATGCTGGAAACTTTATACGGATCGGGAGGCGGCGCGACGACGAAAATCGCGTCATTACAAGAGCAGCAAAGCTCGAGAGTCGGCGAGTTATCGAACAAGTTAGAGGCTTTATCGAAAGAGTACCCGCTGCAGCTGCCCCCGTATTTCGTTCTGATTTTGAGAGCGTTCGGGACGCTCGAAGGTTTAGGATTGAGCACGGATGAGAACTACGCCATCGTCGATCAGTGTTTTCCGTACATTGCCAGGCGATTATTATCGGACGATTCACCGAGAATGAGGAAAGCGTTGAAATCGTTCATTTACGGGGGATCAGACCGATTACGGGTTTCGAGAGTTCGTTCGATTTCGTCCGGGTTTTCGCAGTTTACCAATAGCATGGGCACCGCGGAAATGAACGCCTCGATGACTGGCGCGAACATCGACCCGGCGACGAAAGACGTCGTCAGACTTTTGTTCAACGAGAATGGAAACTATTTGCAAGAATTAGTCGTAGACGAAGCCGTTCGCGCTGCCGATTCGTTATCGAGGCAATCCGCGACGGCTACGTGGAGAGCGTTGGCGACGTTATCGCCAGTCATCGCCGCCTCGTCCTTGTTATCGGGAGCGATTTTAATCCCCGGCTTAAACTTGCCGTTCCTTCTCTCCGTTTTAGCGGCGAATAATCAAGAAAAAATCACGCTCACGATGGACGATAAGAGAAATTTGGCGTTGTTGAGATCTATTTTAGAGTTATTTGGCGTCCCGTCTCTCGGTAAAGCAATCGAAAGAGCCGCCGAGACGAGACAGTTACCGCAGGCGGAGATCAACAATTTAAGAATGCTCGCGCCGAACGAAATCGAGGCGTTGATGAGTTTGATTCCAGAAGCCGCGCCGGGTATTCAAAACATGTCCTCAAAGTTTGCGAGCAAATTGAGCGCGCGATTGGCGAGTCGAGCGCAGGATGATTTGGGCGGGCTTAACATACCGGAAGTCGCCGGTTTGTTTGGACAAGTCGTTCGACCGAGAGATGCAGTGGTGCCAGATTCGCGATAGCGGACGTTTTTCATTTTGAATACTATTTGTACAACATTACATACAAACGAACTAAAATCCATCGCAGTTAATATTGAAGAACTTCGTTCCCGCGGTTTCGCCAAACGCGCACAGACCGATTCTGTTCTTCGGATCAGACTTATCGTTATTTGCCCAGACCAAATTTCCATAGGTATCTCTCGCCTCTTTGCCGCTTAACGTTCCGTCGGTTAAGGCGGAGGCGACGTTCACCCACTCGTTCGCTTTTTGTTCCAAGCCCTCGATGTTTCCGCCTTTCACCAAGCTGAAAATCTTTGTCGTTAAAAGAAAACTCTTGCCAAATCTCTTCGTATCCACCGCGCCAGGAACGCTGTATTTCGTGTTCCACTTCGCGTACGACTCGTACACGTCCTCGTAATAGTTTTGCTTGGCGATAAACGCCTTGGTCTTTGCGAGCAAATCTAAGGTGTCTTTTTCGTATTCCTCGGAATACGCGTACGCAAACTGTTGCGGTGTTGTGAGCGATAAGTTGCCGCCAAAAAGAAACGCCGCGAACGCGCCAGCCAAGATATCGCGGCGACTGTTCGGCAACTCGCGCATCAGCCCAAAATTGTCTTCCTCGGCTTGCATTGTATTCGCCGCCGGCCCGAGTGCTTGGGACTTTGCGCTGTTATTTTCAAACTATATATATAACGCGTATATATTAAGAATGAAAGAGATGATTGTATTTCTTCGTCAGCGCAGATTCCGAAAGCGATTCGAGTTCTTCTCAAACTTTTTATACGCATCCATCATGAAGAAGAAGAGAGTAGAGCAGAGAGAGAAAGAGAGTGAGGGAGAGAGAAATTAGTTTTGAGACCACAAGTAGTTGCCGAACGCGAATCGACGACAACGACGACAACGAAAACGAAGAATCAGATGCGATCGTCTTCGGAAAATCCATCATCCTCGTACGAATTATTAAACGAACGCACCCTGAATGAAACGCTAGGATCTCTTCGCAACGTCTCTTCCGGCGGCGTCGATTTGAACGCGTTCGTCAAATCGAAAAACAACCGATCGATATCCATGAGTAACAAATTCGGAAAGTCCGACACCATCAACGCCACGTTGCAATCTTTCGGCATTCTCTCGACCAAAGCTTTCGCTGCATTGCACGCCGCTTCGTTTTTCTCGGATTCAAAGAGCATATTTGCCGCCGCGTCACCTTTTTCGCACACTTTGTGCGCTAAAAACGCCTCTCCACCAACCGCCGAACGTATTCTCCTCACGTTCTCGCACACCTCCAACACCGTCTCCTCCTCGCAGAACGCCAGCATTTTCTTCTTATCCGCGCAATACCTGTGCGTCGCAAATACCAAGTTTTCCGCCTCTTCTCTCGTCATCTCGCCTCTACCGGTCAAAACCTCCAACGCCTTTTCGCACCTTTCGCTCGCTCTCGGATCCAACGCCAACCGTAAATCCTTCGCGATCATCTCAGACACGTTCGACCGCAACTCTCGAAACACGGATTTAATCTGAATCGCGTTTCTGGCGACCAATTTTATATCCAGCGACGCTCGATACGCGTCCGCGTTACTCGATAAAGACGACGATGAGAGTTCCGGCAACAAACTTTGCAAATTTTGCAACGTCTTCTTTAACTCTTCTTTCTCCACTCCGGTTTCCTCGCTGACGACTTCCAAGGCTAATTCGTTCGCCATTTGAGAATCAAACACGTGCTTCTCTTTGACCGTCCGCCCCATGAACTTATACGGTTCAGATTTGTTCGGTTTTCCTCGCGAGTGGTTCTCAGAGGAAAGAGACGATGCGGACGTTCTCGCGCCTCCTCGCTTTTGGATCGTCGCGCCTCGTTCGTTTCTTCTTCCGGACGATGAAGACGATGATTTTGATGATGATGTCGATCCTTTGAACAGAGAACACCACCGCGAAGGCGAAGAAAAAGAAGCGACGAAAACGCGCATCTTATTTTCTCACAAACACACACACACACACCTCTCTCTCTCTCTGTGTGTGTGTGTGTGTCGGTTTCTCTCTGAAAACCCTCTCCCTTTGCGTGACTGCTGTAAACGCACTATACTTTATAGAACATCTGACGAGAAACGAAAGAAAGATATTCTCCCGAGAAAAAGAAAGGAAAGAAAGAACTGCACACGTATTAGGGTTGGAGACCCTAAACAAAAAAAACCGCCAAAAATCTCTCTCCGGACGAAAGTGCATCGACGCGCAACAAGAAGAGACCGATTAGTATAAAGAGAGAGAGAGAGATGACGACGAGGATGATGAGAGCTTCTTCGGCGACTGCTTTGTCTCGTTGTTCTTCTTTCTCGTCGTTGTTGTTCTCGCGCGGTTTCTTCGTTTCTTCTTCGTCTTCGTTTCCTCCTCTCGAATCATCATCGTCGTCACCGTTACGACCACCCCGGCGGCGAATTGGAGCGGACGAATCGATTATTCCAATCCCTCTTTTTCCCTCCGAGAGTTTGATGAAGAAGACAAAGACGAAGACGAAGGAGATGAAGAAGGACGTCGCGTTCAATTTTCCGCTCTCCTTCTCCTCCTTTTCCTCCTCCTCGAACAACAACACGAACAACAAACGCTCGTTCGTGGTCACCGGATACGGTTTGGACCGACCGGGAATTTACGGACAATTCTCCCGCGCGATGCTGAACATCCGCGCGGACGTGGAGAGCAGTCGATTGGCGAGACTCGGTCCGGATTTTACAATCACCGCATTGGTGTCCTTCTTTGTAAACAGAACGCGGAAACAACCGAGGAAACGAACGAACGTGAAAACGCACGCGGATCATCATAAAATCAGAAGCAGTGTTTTAGAAGAAGAGGAGGAAGAGGAAGGAGAGGCGACGACATCCGCGGGAACCGAGTGCGAGACGAAGAAGCGGTTACAAGACGCCTTGGATACGAGAATCGATAATTTTACCTTCGACGTTCGCGAGGTACCTCCGGAAACGAGGCAGAACGAGGAGCAATCGAGAGCGCGAGGGTACAAGAAGTTAATCATCCGAGCGACGAATTTTCCGGGCATAACCGCGCGAATCACGGAGACTTTATCCAACTGCGGTTTAAACATCGAAACGTTGAGGATGGACACGAAATCGTCGCCTTTTAGTAATAATAATAATAATAATAATAACAATAACAATACTAATCTAGGTGCAGGCGTAGGCGGCGACGAGATGTACTTTTGCGAGACGACGGTGAGACTCATCGAAGGCGCGTTCGAGGAGGAGAAGTTTACGAGAGAGATGGAAAAGTTGGAGGACGAATTATCCTGCGACGTCGACGTGGAAGATGTGAGCGATATGCAGTAGAAAGAAAGAGAGAGAGAGAGATGTGCGAGAGCTGTATTATGTATGTATATATAACTAAAAATGTCGCGAGCGCGGCGAACACGAACTTAAACACCGATCTCTCATCAATCTCCTTTTGCGACACAAATAAGCGCTCGCGCGCGAAGTAATAAACAAAAAATGGCGTCGCACAGACAGCGCCCCCCCTCGGACGACCATTATTCGTTGAGAAACTACCCACACGTCCGTTTCGCCAAGTCCAGAAAGATTCAAAAAGGTGAAGACTTTGAGTTTTGCGCACCGAACGCGCGATGGGTTTCCAAAAGCATTCTCAACCGTCGTCGTCATCGGATGAATCAAAACGATGCGAAGGAAGACGAAACGAGAATGGAAGACCTCAGCTCGTGCGAATTTTTCTTCCTGTCTGTATTCGACGGCCACGGTGGTAAAGAGTGCGCGGATTTTTGCGCGAAAGAAACGTTATCGTCGCTCTTGAAAGCGCTGAACAGTTTAGAAGCGGAGCTGAAGAAAGAGGAGAAGCAGAAGGTGGTGGAGCAGAACGAGGTAAGTCGTCTTTATAAAATCTCTCCTTTTCTCTCTCTTTCTCCCATATGACTTTGTCGTTTCATCCGCGCGGTTTTGTGACTGACCTCTTTACTCTCTCTCTCTCTCTATCTGTGTGTGTGTGTGTGTGTGTGTTTGACAACAGAATCCGGAAGACGTGTTCGAGTATCTTCTCCCGCAGGCGTTGAAGTTGGCGTTTGAAAATCTAGACGAAAAATTTTTACGGAAAGACATACACTCCGGGTGCACGGCGACGGTCGTTATCGTGAACGGGAGGAACGTGACGACGGCGGCGGTTGGAGATTCGTTGGCAACTTTGGACGTGCCGAATAGGAAAGGGACGTCGAGATTGAGCAACGAACACCGGTTGGATTGTTCGGACGGAGAGAGGAAGCGGATTGTAGAGAGCGGCGGTGAAGTGCGACCGACGGAGTTTGAGGATGGACCAAATGGGGAGAGACGAGGAGTTGGGCCGCTGAGAGTTTGGCCGGGCGGGTTAGCGGTTTCCAGAAGTATCGGCGATCGGGACGGGAAGAAAGGCGGGGTCATCGCGACTCCGGACGTGAGCAGAGTTTTGTTGGAAAGAGGAGCGAATTCTTCTTCGGGAGGGGTCATGGCGTGTAGGATTGTCGTCGCGAGCGATGGCTTGTGGGATGCGGCGACGCCAAAGATGGTCAGTGCGGAGACGAGGAAGATGAACTGTCAAAACGCGGCCGCGGCGTTGGTGAAGTTGTCGCAAAAAGCCAAGTTTGATAATCGAGACGACGTGACCGTTGTTGTTGTAGATTTAGATTACCACGACGACGACGAGGACGTGAAAGCGCACCCGTTCGTGGGTTGCGGACCGAGCAATAATAGCGACGAGGCGAGTCCAAGACCGTTTTGGCCTTTAGCCGCGAAAGGGAACAGAGATCCAGACGAGTACGACGAACTTCCGAGCGAGAGGAACGAAAAAATCCGGAAAGAGATTTTAGAGAAGATTGCGATGGAAAAACAAAGGGAGATTGAAATGGAAAGAGAGCGATTGGCGAGAGAACGGATCGCGTTGGAAGAGAAGAAAAGGAAGGAAAAGGAAGAGGCGATGATGTTTGAAGAGGTTGTACCGAAGAACGCGAAGAATAAAAGTAAGAATAAGAATAACGCTGAAAATAAGAAGAACAAGAAAACCGCGGCGACGACTTTGACGAGAGAAGATGTTGGAGTACAAAAGAATGCAAAAACGAAGAAAGAGAACAACAAGAACATCAAGAACATCAAGAAGAAGGATCCGAACAACAATGATACTACTGGGGTTCTACCGCGCGCGCCGATGAGCATTCCTCCGCCGTTGCCAACGATGAGCATTCCCCCGCCGGCTCAGCATCAGAAAAAGCCGAACAAGAATAAAAAGAACGCCGGGGGGGACGACGACGGAGACGACGAAAAGCAGCGATCAGATTCACCGCCAAAGAAGAAGCGTAATTCGAAAAAGAACATCGTTCGGAAAGAGCCGACGATGATGCAAGGAGGAGAACCGTCGTCGAATAACTACAACAACAATAATAACAACAACTCGGTTGCAGATCCATTGCACGTGATATTTCAAAACGCAGTCAGTCTCCCTCCATCACCCGCACAAGATCATAATCGTCATCATCACCAACAAGCAAACGCTGCTTACGACCATCGTATCGTCGCGCCTACGACGAATAACGCCTTGAACGTCATGCAACAAATCGGGATGATTCAAGGTCCTCCGCAGCAACAGCAACAGCAGCAACAACACCCACAAGTATTTAAACGGAAAGGTAAAAAAGAGCGGCAAAGAAGTAAGGCAAAACTGGCCGCTTCTGAGCTTGCTGGTGCTGGAGCTGCACCTCAGCATACGGCGGCGTGAAGATAGTACAGGCGAGCGCTTATGAGCGAGTAGAGAACAATGCGTGCAGTCAACTTTTTTTATCGCATGATTGTACATAGCAACACCCGTATTTATCAAAAATCAGAAAGTGCTGTCCGCAAACATCTTAAGCTATCGCTATTTCTACTGCTATCCTCCTGTTCTTTCGGCAATCCTAAACTAAATTGCGGCATCCACGCGCGCCGCGTCTCTTCCGACATGTTTTTCCCGCTCGCGTGTAAAACGTCGCTCATAAAAAAGACAACCGAGCCGGCGTTCATGGTCGCTATGGTATCGTCTTCTTCGTCTCGAATCGACGCAACATCGACATCGGGACCGAACCTTTCTTTTTCATTCTTCTTAAACCTCAACGCGCCATTCTCTTCGCTCACGTCGTCTAAGGCCACCCACGCAGAAAGGTACGGCAACGCGACGGATGTTTCGGGAGTTTTCCACGTCTCGTATTGCCCGTCCCGGTGCCACGAAAACTCCACGCCGCGCACGTGCGGTGGTTTCACGATGTACTGGTCGTTAAACATGTACGCTCTATCGCTTTCTTTGCGCGCATCGCCAACGACCCTTCTTCGTTTTCGCGTCGCTTTCAAGCGCTTCTCTTCTCTTTCTTCTTCTTCTTCTTCTTCTTCTTCTTCTTCCTCCTCCTCCTCCTCCTCGATCGCTCTCAACAGAAACTCCGCCGCGTGTCCAATCTTCCCCGTCATCGCCAACTCGCTCACTTCTTTCCCAAAAATGCTCCCCGAGTGAGTATATTTCGAGCACTCTCGATGGTTCCACGTCTCGTGCGCGACCGCTTTTGCGATGATTCTTTTCGCGTTCTCCTCCTCCTCCTCCGCCTTCTCCTTCTCTTTCTTTCTCGTATTTGTCCAACAACTGTTTCTTCTCTCGTCGTTGTTGTAAAAAGCGCAATCACACACGAAGGAAGAGAGCACGCATCCATTCTCGCGCACGATCCATTGCTCGTCGTCTTCTTCGCCCCTTCCTACATGACACCCCGGGATTTGAAGACGACGATGTCTCTCTCGAACGCGTTCGTACTCCTCTCTCACTTTTTCCAATTCACCTCGGGAAAGATACGAATCGATGCAAACGCGGCGGACACGTTTGAACGTTTCTTTCCACTTTTGCAAAGCAGCGACGGAAGAATCGTCGTCGTTACTCATTATTGAACATTATTATGGTGGTAAATGCGTGTAAAGGAGTACTTTTGTTGTGTGCGTTCATGTCAACTCTTACTATAAGGATTTTTAAATTTCAACACTGAGGCGTGAGTTAATATGCGCAAATTTTCTCTCACGCGCTTTGATGATGTACATGGTGATGACGTCTATTTAAATCTCTCTCTGTTCTTTCTCTCCTCTTCTCTTATTTGAATATATGCATTATTCTCGGAGTTCCTTCGTTGTTGTTGTTGTTGTTGTTGTTCTTGTCGTCCTTTTATATATAGTAGCTATTGCGGTATCGTCGCGTCAATGCGCTTCCGGTTCTCCCGGAGCCTCCTCGCCGTCCGGCCCTCCACTCCCTCCTCCTTTATGCTTGCGATACAGCCGTTTTGAACCTAACACGTTCGACCCGTCTGGTCCAGTCACGTTGATTGCTTTCGTCTTTTCGCCTTCGGTCGCGTCCACGTCGTATTCTACCTTTTCGCTCTGTATAGTTGTATTCGTTTGAGGAGCGCCAAAGTGTGTCAGTGCCTCGTATCTCAAAAAAAGAAAAATGCCACCGCAGCAAACAATAAAACGACTCTTCTTGGGGGTTTCCTCCCGTCCTTTCCCCTCCGTTCGCGAGGAGAATACTAATTGCTGATGGACAAAGAACGAGACAAGGAATGAGGAAAAGGAAAAAGTCCTCCTCCTGTTTTCCACGTGGACCTTTGAAGAGGGAAAGCGCGTGGAAAAAAAAACGCCCGCCCTTTTTTCGGGGAAGAAGCCAAAAAGCCATCTCGTACCTCTCGTAAACTGCGAAATCCTTCCGCTTTCAAGTGCGACTGGTGGACGAAGATTTCCTCGCTCCCGTCGTCCGGGATGATAAACCCGAACCCTTTACTCGCGTTGAACCATTTGACTGTTTTTTATTTCATTTTGGAGTCGCGCGAAAGAGACAGAGACGGAAGAGAGAAAGAGGATGACGTGAATGATCGTTCGGATTTTTAGTCCTCGTCAGTTACAAATCGTCGAGAAAAAGGTAAAAAGCGAACGAAAAAGGGAATACGAGATGACGCGAAATGTGCAAACAAAGACCGATGCGAAATTGATTTCAACGTACCAACGCCGGTTTTCTTTGACATCGTTACTTTCGTGCCGAGCAAACGAACGCGACGTTTTGTTATTGGCGCGTTGGAGGGAACAAAAGTGACGCACGATGATATTCGCGCGAGGTTGATTGATTAATTAATTAATCAACTCTCAAAACTTCAAAAAAAAAATCTTCCGTGCATGGATTTTTTGCAAGCGAAAAATAACAGGAAAGTACCAGTTTGTGGTTTGAGTTATCTATCAATAGTTTATTATATACTCTACCACGTGCGCGTGGTATTCGTGCTACCACCGAGAACACCTCTTTGGTATTGTTGATTTTGTTGTTGCTGCAAAATGGACCTCATTTCGCTGGTGACGGATAAGACGACTTTGACGTTTTCGGCGAGTCGTTTCGCGCGAAGAAACGAGCGAGCGTTGGAAGAGAAGATGTACTTGCGCCTTCTCTTGGTGGCTTTGTCGATAGAAGCTAACGCAGCGGAGGAGAGATGGGAGAGCTGTTCGATGTCGTGGCGGCTAAAAGCGGACGTGCGGACGTATTCGTGCGATTCGCGCACGAGGACGTTGTTTAGAACGTTGTGGTGGCGACGACTCGTCGAGAGGAAGTTCGCGTCCTTCTTTTCTCGAGCAAAGGCGGAAGACGCGCTCGAATCCTCCAATCGGCTCGCTTTAGCGTGTAAGAGAACGATTTCTAGACTCGCCTCGAAAGTTTCGAGGAGGATTGCAATCGCACCGTCTTTTGTAGCCAGAACCGATCGTGTTTCGGCGTCGGAAGGTACGAAAGAATTCTTTTCCAGAAGCGCGCCGTGGATGTTTTCGTTTTCATCGTACAACGCATCTTCTCCATCGTCTTCTTCATTATTATTCTCATCTCCGTCTTCTTCTTCTTCTTCGTAAATGCCATCGGCACGTTTCGCTTCTCTAATAATCTCGTCCCTCGCGCGAAGCTCGACGAGTAACTCTCTTCCAACATCCGAAGCTAAGCTCGCAAACATCGACAACGTTGGCGCGGCGCCGGCGTTCATCGAAGAAGAAGTTATCGAGGACACTTGTAACGACGGACGTTTATTGCGTACGAGTAAATCTCGCTGCGCTTTACACGTCGTCGAGCGAACAATGCGCGAACCTCGCAAAAGATTTTCTGCAGATTCGCGAATGATTCGCGTTTGCTTTGCATGCATCGCAATCTTTTCTTGCCTTCGCGCCTCGCGAACGCCGTAATAATCCTGTTCGTTGATGTTATTGTAATCGTCCTCTTTATCATCATCATCATCATCATAAATACGGTTCCCTTTCCCAGTCAATTCTCTTGTTTCTGCGTCTCTGCAATACTTCCAATACTTATCCATCGGCGACTCTGGTCCGCAAAATCGAACCGTCACGTGATCGAGCGTCTCTCGCAATTTGGGCGAATCGTTCGGAGAAATCTTCAAGAGCGAAGAGACGACGCACAAAGATGCCTCGAGCTCGCTCAAATCAGCCACGTGAGGCACCAACGCGCGATCGGCGAGTGCTCGCGCGATAACGTCTCTGTGTCTATCGATGAACTGTTCAGTCTTTTGGACCACGGCGGCGTACACCGCTTCTCTTCTCTGCTGAACGTGCTTGAAAAATTCTTCCCGCTTCCTTTGCTTTTGCTCGTACGTTTGATTCTTTCCGTCAATATTTTCGCCGGCGAGGATGTCGTATTTAGCATTCTTGACGTCTTCATCGTCTTCAACTTGCGCAGACTTCAACAAAGAATGAATCACTCTCAACGCGTTGACGAAAATTTCGTGATGCCGTCTTCTCGAGAGCGGTAAGGGCGCAATCGGCGTACCGGCTTTCGCGCTCGACTCCGCGCACGCCGCTCCGTTCACGTCTGCGTAAGCGTCCAAAGTATCGCAATGTATCAAGGCATCAAACGCGCCAAGGATGTTATTGTTTGGTTCACTGAACGCAATTGCGTTTGGACACGCGATAGATGCAGTCAAGAGTAATTTAATTGAACTCAGCGTCGTTTTAAAGCGACTTTCCGCGTAACTCGTTTCGAGCGCGAGTTCGGACATCTTCGAACTGGCAATGATATCGCACGCTCGAGAGAATATCCCGAGTCGCACGTACTCCCTTTCCAAGTTTGTCGAAGAAGACGTGGAAATGTTCGCACTGCTCGCGAAACCAAAATTCGAAGAGGACGGTTCACTACTTGACGACGTCGTCGTCGTCGTCGTCGTGACGCAAACCGCCGTGAGTATAGCTTCCAAAGCATCAGCCGCTGCCGCTCGAGCCTCTTCGCTGCCGTGAGAAACGTCTCTGGAGAGTTGTTCCAAAATCAAACCGGCTTCGCGACGAATTATATCCGCGTTTGCCTTCTCCACGTCGCCATCGAGAAGTACGGAGTCTGGATAACCCATTGTTCCGTTTTGAAACTCGGAGCTCTCTCGTGCTTTCTTGCTCTCTAGGAAGCTCGAAGACCTCGGGTCCTCGCGAATCCTTCTGCAGTATTCCAAGTATTCTCTCAAGCAATCGATCAACCGCATCCTCGAAGCCGCATTGACGCGAAATCTATGCGTTAAGGATCCAAAGATACCGCGCAAAGTCGTGCGACACGCGGACACCGATAGCGGTGCGGCATCTTCAAGCTTCTCCTTCGCAAAGTATGTCAATTTCTTCATGATCTTTGCAGCGAGCGCGCAGCACGCGATAGATTTGGGAGAATCCGAGCCGCCGCCCCGGTTCGAATCGTTCAAAAGGCGCATGCAACCATCCAAAACTTCGTACGCGAGAAACGCGCGATCGGTTCTCGGACGGCTTCGCAACGCGGTCATCTGGTCTTCTCCACTGCCGCCTTCGATGTTTATGAGTTGATCGTAAGTACCGTTCATAGCTTGCACAAACTCCGCCGACGGCAACGCGCGACAAATAGCCGTCGAGACGCACGTCTCCCACGCCTCAAAAGCGCGACGTCGCGCATTCGAGTCTTCAATCTCTAGATTTTTCGCTATAGCAATTTCCGCTGCAGCTAATATAGCTCGTTCTCGATTTCGCGAAACGAGTCTTGGGACGCTTTGAGCGTACGCATCGCTCTCGTCGATGAGCGCTAAAGATACTCCCGAAAGTCCGTCACCTGGACTATTCGTCATTCGCGATGATCTCCCTTGTCTGTTGGATCCGTCATTGTCGCGCGCAACGGCTTCCGCGAGTAATTTGCGCTTGAGTTTCCCAACATCCGTAACGATATCGCCTCGACTCGAAGTTCTTTCACAGCCTCCGCCTGGTTTCAAATACTTTTCGCAGTCCAACTCGTCGATAGTTTGCTTTACCTCGGACGAGATTCGAGAGATGGTCCGAGAGACCAAAACGTTGTCGATGGATTCACCGAGAGTCAACGCCGCATCGAGCGCAGGTACACGACCGTCGATCGCGTCTTGCTCGTACTGATCGCGTCGACGCAACGCCAACATAGCGTCGACGATATCCACAACCCACGTTGGAACCTCGCCTTCACTTCGTTGGTTTTTGCGCGACGGAGAATCCGCGATGAGCATATTCGTCGCCAATTCGAAAATCCACGCCTTGTGAGCGGCGACGGAGATGCGTTTTTCGAGTACTTTGCAGCTTGCGATTTGATTCGTGTCATTACTCGCCATCGCAGCGCGACATGCATCGTCTACCAACACTGGAAAAGCGTTCCATGATCGAAGAAAATCGAGCGTACTCGGTGCCGTCTCGAACCGTCGAGAACACTCGAACAAAATCTTCATCCCTATTTCAGGCGCCCGCAACGGAACCACGAACGAAGCCGCCATCGATGGCGGACTCGATTCGAGACATTCAATGAGTACGGTCGAGCACGTAAACTCGAGATCCGGTCGCAAAGGCGTCGTTCTACAGGCACCAGTGATGTCAAATCCGAGCAGTAACTCCGCCATGTTCGGTGAAGGATGCGACGCGATGCTTTCGTCGATCAAATTCAAAACGCTTTCGCCACATGCTTCTGCGAAGAGTTCGCGATCGGATCGATACGTGTCACCACTTTCATACATATCGTTAGTTGCAGGAGGTTGTAAGGAAAAGGATTGTTCCAACAACGTCGAACAGCCTTCGATCAATCCCGCTCGCACTTCCGGTCGAAGCATCCTCGGTAAACCGTCGACGCGACGAGAGATTTCCGTGGCAATCTCCAAAGCCGCGAGCGCGAGTGAAGGATTAAAGGGGTATTGACAATAAGACACAATATCCGCAAAGCGTTGACCGTCCTCCCTGAAAACTAAATAGACGTCCAACGCTTTAAATCCAACATCGCGCTTGGCATCGTGTAAACGCTCCAAGTGCTCGAGATCCATAGTTAAAGCCGTGGAAAGGACGTTCAAAGATCGTAACACGGCGTTTTCGAGGGATTCACCGTACGGTTTTGATCGCTCTCGACTCAAGCGCTCTGCGCCGACAGAGATGACGTCCAAGATACCTCGAAACGTGATTCCATCGTGAAGAAAATCGAGAATCAAATCGCGGCCGGGTGGTACGGAGTCTCGAGCTATGAGCTCGAGACGGTCGCGCATCTCACCCGCCGCTGCTAAAGGCAAAGATACGTTGAATCCAATCTCTAACGGTTGCCTGTCATGATCGTTGAATTGTCCCCTGTTTGAACTCGTTTTAATCGGAATGATCTTCTCTTCTTCGTCGGCGACGTCGTAGAGTTCTAAGCACGACTGAAATGCGCGCAAGCACTCGCCAGCTAACATCCATCGTTCTGAATCTTCCAAGTGTCGTCTGCTTTGGAGCTGTCCAAAGACATCAAATCTCAAAAACCTCGCGTGATGCCACGCTGATCGTCCATTAAACGAGCACGCGCCCGCCGAATCCATATCGAGAGCACCGTCCAAATATCCCGCATCTTTTGTCGTCTCCAACGCAAAGTTAAAAAACCTCGCATACGCTAAAGTTCCCTCGTATTGACTATGGTTTCGTTCCGTTTGATAGTAATGATAAGCCACGTCCATGTTTGAGCCTGGAAGTGTGGGCACAATGGTCAAGGCAGAAGAAACGTCTTTGAGATCAACTCTCGCGTCCACTGGCGTGGGAACGTGTAAAGCGCCTTTCATTTCGAGAAATCCCCAAGCATCGTTCGTTTTCTGGACGCACCCTTCGCAAAGCGACTGGATGCAATTCAAGAGCGCTGCTTTCATTTTTGGCGGAACCGGGTCGACGTACAGATTCAAAAGAGCTTCGCACAAATCCATATCCATGCGTTCCTCAAGGTACCGAATCCATCTTCGTCTCGGATCTTCGCCTCTGGCAGCCTCCAAGGCAGCCGCGCCGACTTGATCAAACGAACCGCCTCTAGAGGATGTCCCGATGGTATTATTGCCGTCGTTGTTGTCATTCGAATCGTTTTGTTTGTGTTGTTTGTGTTGCTCTCGCCCAGACGATGATGCTTTCACGCCGGTCTCACCTCTACTTTCCTCGTATTCGCGAGCTTGCGTAGAAAAGCACGCAGCTAATGCTTTCAAATACTTTTCTAAAGCTTTCACGTCGGCGTCGTTCATTTCTGGTTCGCCCATTCGTGGATCGTACTGTTGATTTTCACCCAAGCCTTCAATTTCTTCGCTCACTAGCGATCGCATCGATCCGTCCGCGGTGTTTTCTTCCAAGCCTCGCGATAAATCGTACCTCGCTATGTAGCCGGTGATCCCTTTTAACAATTCGTCCCAATTACACCCGCCGGCGCCTCTCGCTAAAACTTTGAAGGCAATTTTAGATCCAATATCGTGCTTGGAAACCGCAGCACACAAATCGAGAAGCGCCATGAGAGAAACTACGGAGTGCTCGAGATCGATGCACGCGTCTACCAATCGTAAAGCCGGTGATTGTTTACTCATCTCGTAATCGTCCTGTTCTGGGTCGTAATCCGGCGACGTCGTCGCGGCGTTGAAAGCAGCCGCAGACTCTTCGTCACCAACCAACGAAGGATCTTGCGAACACGTTTCTGCCAAAGCAATCATCAAAGACGCCAACGCGCTGGTAGGACACGGTTCTTCGAATTCACTGTCGCCGAGGTCCCCGTTTGAAATCCTATTCGCGGCTTCGAGTTCCATAAACGTCGGCGTACACGTCCCGTCCGTTAACGAAATCGATAGCGTCGGTCTATCTAAAGCTAAACTCGTGAACTCACCTAACACAGCGTTCGCGACGAGATGCAAGTAATTTCTTCTGTTATCTTCCCGATCGTCTTGAAACGCGCCAGTTTGTAAAATGGCCGTCATCGCGTCGAAAGCGCCGTCTCGTATCGCGCTCTTCGCGACCTCCTCGCCGCTCTCAAACCCAAGACGCATGGCAACGCAAGACCACGCCAAGCGAACGATCGCAAACGGCGCGGGAGGATTTGGTGATTTTACCGTCGTCTCGATGGACTTCAAAAACGCTTCCAACTTTTTTCTTTTCGGGTCGTGCACTTGGTCTAAAACGTTCCGCACGTCTTCCAACGGAGACATCAACGCCGTTACCGAGGCGAATAACGTCGAATAACACGTCGGCAAATAATCCGGCGGCGTTTGCGAAGGAAACCGCATTTGCTCTGCGGCCCAACCGGCGAGTGAGAATACTTCTACCGCGTCGCCTTGCGATAACGGCGGCGACAAGGATGCCGCTAAAAATAATAACTCCGCGACTTGCGTCTTTTCCTTGGCTAAAACATCCGAGCGCAAGTTTGCCCGGTTGCGCGAATCATATATAATTTCAAACTTGTCCGCTTGCATTATCTGCACTTGTTGGTTTTGTTGCTGCGATCCAAATCCACCGAAAAGACCACCCCCGATCGCTGGAGGCTGCCCGGTCCTTTGCGCCGGCTGACCGCCCAACGGCCCGCCCGTCGGCGCCGCTCGAATCAACTTTGCCAATCTATTCGCTAAACTCTGCTCGTCCAAAGAAGCCGCCGCCGCGTTCCCATCGCGACCACCATCAAAGCGTTTACCCATCAAAACAACCTCGTCCACGAACCCTGAAAACTCTCGAAACGCGTTTCGACTCGCCTCGTTCGCGCCTCGATAGTTCGAGTCTCTCTCCAACGCTCTCACCGTTTGCCTCGCCCTCAACAAAACGCTCAAACTTTCCAAACAGCTCGCGCGTTCCTGAAAGATGTTCCCGGCGGCAAACAGTCTCGTTGTTTCTGCGTCGTCTTCGTCGCCTCCTCTCGCCGGGGCGATTCTCCCCGCGCTTCCCGCCAACGCCTCTATCGCGTGAAACTCCGAGACGTTGAACTGGTCTGAAATCAAAATCGCATTCTCGACGTCGATATCCCCTAAAGGCACGGTCACACCGGTCGAAGGGATCACCGCCACGCGAGACTGCATCACTTCGTTTCTCTCGCGCGCGTTTTTACCGGAAATTTCCATCGGTCGTTGTAAACACAAAGCGTATTTGTTCAAAATCGGGAACGTCGATTCGAGCGCCGTTGCAAAGTTGTTGATTTCCTCTCCGTCATCGTTTAAAGGTTCTTCTTCTCTTTTCTTGCTTCTTATTAAAAGATACTCGTACGATTGCAAGGATTTCAAGTGCAGGAGTAAGGTTTGGTAGCGCGTGCACACCGAGAGGTTTTCGCTCGTCATCCTTCTTGGTCTTCTTCTTCTTACGCTTCTTCTTCTCCTTTTTCTCTCGCGTTTGCGCGAAGTTTTGAAAAGAGAAACGAGAAGGAAAATGTTTAGGGTATT
>Ga0209505_1001027_pt1 | contig 20265 bp, 10 predicted proteins | sample COGITO_mtgs_1103_2_FD_184794 | JGI IMG/M metagenome (GOLD analysis project Ga0209505, IMG submission 184794) | Pelagic marine microbial communities from North Sea - COGITO_mtgs_110331 (SPAdes) (version 2) | ecosystem: Environmental > Aquatic > Marine > Epipelagic ... | reverse complement strand
GTCGTCGTCGTCGTCGAAGGATCTCCTCCTTTTTCTTCTTCTTCTGCAAACGCGCGCGCTCTCGTTTTATCTCGTTTTGTGCTGATATTATTGAGCGCAGTAAAACCGATTCTTCTTTTCGCTTCACCGTCGTCTTCAGCGAGGACGACGGTGCGTTTTCCCCCACGGGTACAGCATCTCCTTCCCGAAGTCCGCGATTTTGCGTTCATCTTCGAACTCGTGTTGAACGTAGTACTCGCGGCGGCATCTTTTACGCGACGGCAACGACCACCACCCGACGACACAGAGGACGACACAAAAGAGACGTTTTGCGAGAAGAAGCTCATGATGATGACAAAAAGAGAGAGAAAGAGAGAGAGTTTAGTTGCGCATAAAAATGTGGATAAAATGGAAGCATTTGGATGCCTCACTTTTTCCCCGAAGAAGCAGCTTTCTTTGAAACAGAGGGTCGGTTATTCGGTCGCTTTCCTTTTTCCTCCTCGGACGATTCGAAGAACACGACGCAACGCGCGTTCCGTCGTCCCTTCCTCGTTGGACTGCGCAATACTACGCGAATAATTTCTTTCTTTCGCTCAAACAGAGGGTCAGAGTAGAAGTACGCACACGCACACTCCGACCTCTCTCTCGGATTGAACACCATGTCTCTTCTCTCGTCCAAGACGAAGAAGACACCGGGAGGAGGAAAAACGAGCAGCAGATGGGAGAGTTTGAGCACGGACAGACAGTTGTTGGTGTTTTCTTTGCTCACCGTCGTCGGTTTGATCGGGAAATCGATGTCCGAACACGAGAAGTGCGCGCACGCGCACCACCGGATTTCCATTGGTGATTATTCCTCCTCCTCTTTTGCCACTGGAAGGGGTGGTGAAGGCGATGGATACGATGCCGCGAGGACGGGACATTTGTCGTCGTCGTCTGAATCGTGTCCATCCGCGGACGAGTTGTGCCCGTCCAGCGACTCGAAACGACGCGTGAGAGACTCGGCGATACAAATCGAGTTGAAGAGGAAAAAAATAGAAGTGGAGGAGCTTCAGAGAGCGCTGGCGAAGAAAAACGGAAACGGATCCAAAGAGGATCCCTTGGCGAAAGAGTTGGAGACGATGTCCTCGGAACTGGCAAAGTTACGGGCGAAGTTGCGAACGTATAAAGTGAGCGAGCAACAGGCGATATCGGACCGGAAGAATTGCGAGAAGACGCTGGAGTACGGCGGCGACGGATGTCAGCGGCAAGAGTTACCGATCGGGATGGAGTCGTGCGAAAAGCTCGCCGAATATAGAAAAGGGTTGGAGAAGAAAATCATCACTTTGAAAAGAGAGGCGTGGACGAACAGAGATAAGAGCGCGAACCAGTGCGCGGGAAAATTAGCCGCGGAGAGGCTGTTATGGATGGATAGAGCGACGGTAGTGATGACGGCGGCGATTGCAGCCGGGACGGACGAGAGAACGCTGGATTCGACCGGAATTATTCAAACCGAAGCGAGGAGAAGAGTATTAGCCGCGGAAAGAGAAATAGCGTATTCGAAAAAGTATCCCGGGTCGCCGGTATTTAACGGCGTCGGGAGTGCGGCGAATGAAGCGGATTTGTCCATCGTGTTCAAGAGAGCGCTGTTGGAAGCAAGGAACGAGATGTTGGCGGAAGATAAGAAAATCGACGAGGCATGGATCGACGAGTTGTTGCAGATTCCCGAGTTGAACGGTGGGAAGAGAAACGGCGCGAAAAGATGGACGCCAGACGAGCGGCAAAAACACAGCGAAGAATGGGAAGAAGCGGTGAGGAAATTAACGCCGTCCATCGTGGAAGGCGTTCAAGTGAAAACTAAAAATCCGAAAGACGTGATTAACTATTTCGCGAGAACCGTAGAGGCGGAAAGAGCTATGCCGCATGTGTTTGGATTAGTCGAGAGAAAGGGAGGGCCTTTGCAGTGGGAAGGCAAATTCGCTCGATACGCCGCGCGCAAAAACGCGCGAAGGTCGAAAAATGTCAAAGGCGGCGTCGTCAAGAAAGCAGACGGGAATTCAACCGGCGTTTCAAACACATTGTTTCGTTCCGCGTTAGTCGACGATGTGTTACCGGACGTCGCGCCTCCGCCAGAATACAAAAGATGCGCGTTAGTTGGAAACTCGCAAAGAAATTTAATCCATGAGTACGGCGAGGAAATCGATAGCCACGATACCGTATTTCGCATGAACAACGGACCGACTTTAGGATTTGAAAAGTACGTCGGCACGAAAACAACGCATCGAATCGTGAATAATCTCTGGACGAAAGCGTACGGTGCATCGGTGTATAACTTAGCGCGACTTCCACTAGAATGGAACGCCACTTTACTCGTTTCTAGAACCGACGGCGAGGATTTCTACAACGTAGTTTCCGAGTTGAAAAATCGACGACCGGACGTCAATGTCGTTCGCATCAATCCAACCGGGGCAGCTGCGGCGAGCGATTTGTTAGACACCTTGCGCAAACGCATTGAATCGAAGAGAGGTTTAACCTACCCAGGAAGAGGATCTCCCTCCTCCGGTTGGCTCGCCGTCTTCCTCGCTATTCAACTCTGCGAATCCGTGGACGTTTACGGCGTCGGTTTAGGCGGATGTTGGGGCGCCGCCGGAGGCGGGTGCATCGGAGGGAGCGCCTGGCACTACTTCGAGAACGATTTAGCCGAGCTCTACAAAAACTCTCGAGAATTCGGCGAAGATCCGCACCACTCCTTCCAGCTCGAACACGACATGTTGCGAGCCCTCGACGAAGCCAGCCACATCAAACTCCACGCGCCGCAAAAATACGACTCCATGGAGAAAGAAGCTACGTATTTAAGAGCCATGCAACCAACCGTCTTGGACGACGCCCAAGCCACCGCGCGAACTTTATCCGCGAAAGCAGATCTCATCTGCATCGCCTCCGTCGGCCAAACCTGCGGCTGCGAAAAGAGGTGCATGTCGCCGACCGAGTTGCACAATCGAGAGAAAAAATCGAGAATGAAAGAAGCCACGCAGGTCATCAAGTCCTTGGAAAGATACGACGAAAGTAGCGGTAGTAGTAGTAGCGGTACTAGCGGTAAGAGTAGGAGTCACGACGGCGACGAGAATAACGAAGATGATTAATTTGCAATAAAAGTACATAAAAGTAAAGCACAGTACCAGTTACAAGTACATATTCTCACACGCAACATAAACGCGCACTTCTTAAGCTCGGTTCGCGTGCGTATTTTATTTGGAGCGCTAAAGCACCTTTCGGAGTTTTGATGAGGCGTGTGTCTTTTCAATCGAAAAAAGCTTCAAAAAAGAACAGTTTGACTCTTTTATTCCATCACTTTTATTCCACACCCACACAAGGACTCTCTCTCTCTTTATACACACACAGAGTCTCTCGAGATGGCGACGCCGCCGGTGAACGTGAGCGAGGCCATACAGGTACGAATACTGCGACGCAGATAGATCGATGCGAGCGTTTTGTTTTTTGTTTTCTCTCTTTGATGATGGGGCAGTTAATTGACCCAATTGGGTGCCGCCCGTTACGTCTCTTCGATCACCTTTTTTTTTGTAAAGAAGACTACTCTCTCTCGCTCTCTCGCTTTTGGGGAGGTTTTCGCGGATGATCTAATCGTGTTCGAAGTACTGACGATGTGCTTTTCTTTTCTCGCGCGTGTATTCTCGCGTAACAAACACAGCTGACATCTTTGGGCATCAATCCGTCGATGATTTCCTTCACCAACGTGACGATGGAATCGGAAAAGTTTATTTGCGTCCGGGAAACCGGGACGGCGAACGCGGTGGTGATTGTCGACGTCGCGTCGCCGTCGCAACCGTTGAAACGACCGATCACGGCGGATTCCGCTTTGATGAATCCAGAGAAGAGAATTATCGCGTTGAAAGCGACCACGGCGGAGGGCGATGGGAAAGATCACTTGCAAATATTCAACATCGAGCAGAAGGCGAAAATGAAGAGTCACCAGATGGACGAGCCGGTTGTTTTTTGGAAGTGGTTGGATGCGACGATGCTAGGGGTGGTGACGAATACGTCGGTGTATCACTGGTCGATGAGTGGGGACTCGACGCCGGAGAAGGTGTTTGATCGAACGGCAAATTTGGCGGGATCTCAAATTATTTCGTACAAAGCGAGTCAAGACATGCAGTGGTTCGCGTTGATTGGGATCGCGCCTGGCGATGCGTCGAGACCGGCATTAGTTAAAGGGAACATGCAGCTTTATTCCGCGGCGCAACAGAGATCGCAGGCGTTGGAGGCGCACGGCGCGACGTTTGGGACGTTCCACGTGCCCGGGAACGCGAAAGAGAGTCAGATTGTAGCTTTCGCTCAAAAGACGGTCAATCCAGGGGACGGGAGCGTGCAGGCGAAGATGCATATCATCGAGCTCGGGATGCAACCGGGAAACACGAACGCGTTTCAAAAGTGTCAGACGGAATTGTTTTTCCCGCCGGAGTTTGCGGACGATTTCCCGGTGAGCATGCAAATCTCGAAAAAATACGGGTTGATTTACGCCGTCACGAAAGCCGGTTTGTTGTTCGTGAACGACATCGAGACTGGGGCCGCGGTGTATAGGAATAAGATTTCGAATGATCCGGTGTTTATCGCGTGTATTTCGGAAAAGACCGGGGGCATTTATTGCGTCAACAGAAGAGGGCAAGTCATTTTGGCGACCATTAACGAGAGCGCGGTGGTGCCGTTTGTATCTCAGCAGTTGAATAACATGGAATTAGCGCTATCGATCGCTGGAAGGGCGTCGTTACCTGGCGCAGAGGCATTGATTACGCCGAGATTTGACGCATTATTCAACTCTGGCGATTTCAAAGGCGCCGCCGAGTTAGCTGCGAAATACGGGTCCTTGAGAACGATGAACACCATTCAAAAGTTTCAGCAAGCGCCGCAACAACCGGGTTCATCTCCTCCAGCGTTGCAATATTTCGGCGCTTGTTTGCAAATGGGCAAGTTGAACAAAATTGAATCGGTGGAGTTGACGAAGTTGGTATTGAGACAGAATAAGAAACAACTCATCGACCAGTGGTTCGCGGAGGATAAGTTGGAGGCGAGCGAAGAGTTGGGCGATGTCATCTCTCCAGTCGACAGTGACATGGCTTTGAAGCTATACTCAAAGGCACAATCCAATCCGAAAGTGTGCGCGGAGTTGGCGAAAAGAGGTGATTTCGAGACGCTCACGGCTTACTGCGAACGCGTGAACTACACGCCAAACTACATGCACATGTTGCAAAGTTTGATGATGTCGGACCCGCCTTCTGCGGTTTCTTTAGCACAAAGATGCTCGAAAATGACGCCACCGCCGCTTGATATGCAGGGCGTGGCGGATTTGTTCTTACAACGCAACATGATTCGCGAGGCGACGTCGTTGTTGCTTGACATCTTGAAGGATGATAACGAAGAGCAAGCGGCGTTACAAACGAAGGTTTTGGAAATCAACTTGGTCACGTACCCGAACGTCGCCGATGCGATTTTAGCGCAAGGTAAATTATCCCATTACGATCGCCCGAGAATCGCACAATTGTGCGAAAAGGCCGGTTTGTACGGACGCGCCTTACAACACTACACGGAATTGAGCGATTTGAAACGGTGTGTTTCTGCGACGCACGCGATTGAACCGAACGCGTTGGTGGAATTTTTCGGTACCTTATCGAAGGAATGGGCGTTAGAGTGCTTGAAAGAGCTTTTGAATGCCAACCTGAAACAAAACTTACAAGTTGCGGTGACCATTGCCAAAGAGTACACCGAACAACTCGGCGTTCAAGAGATTATGTCGTTGTTTCAAGAACGCGACTCGAACGAGGGGTTGTTCTTTTACTTGGGCGCGTTATTACCAACCTCGGAGAACAAAGAGGTTCACTTTAGATACATCGAAGCCGCGTCGAAGGTTCAGCAAATTAAGGAAGTCGAACGGGTCACGAGAGAGAGTAACTTTTACGACCCGGAACGCGTAAAACTGTTTTTGATGGAGGCGAAATTACCGGACGCGAGACCGTTGATCAACGTGTGCGACCGATTCGAGTTTATTTCCGATTTGACCACCTTCTTATACAACAGCAACATGTTGAGGTATATCGAAGGGTACGTTCAGAAAGTTAATCCGAAGAACGCGCCGAAAGTTGTCGGCACGTTGATCGATTTAGAGTGCAGCGAAGAGTTCATCAAGAACTTGATCTTGTCTGTGCGTTCGTTGTTACCGGTTGGCCCGCTCGTCGAAGAAGTCGAAAAGAGAAACCGTTTAAAAATGCTCTCGGAGTTTTTGGAGCACTTGGTGAACGAAGGTTCGCAAGATCCGGAAGTACACAACGCGCTCGGTAAAATGCTCGTCGATTCCAACAACAACCCGGAACACTTTTTGATGACGAACAAATTTTATCAACACGCGGTTGTCGGTAAATATTGCGAACGACGCGATCCAAACTTGGCGTGTGTGGCGTATAGGTTAGGGAACTGCGACGACGAACTCGTCAAATGCACGAACGTAAATTCCATGTTCAAAGTGCAAGCGCGATACGTGGTTTCGAGAATGGAACCAGAGTTATGGGAGAAAGTCTTGACGGACGAAAACCAATACAGACGCCAATTGATCGACCAAGTCGTCTCTACTGCGTTGCCGGAATCGAAGAACCCAGAGGAAGTTTCCGTGACGGTCAAGGCGTTCATGACGGCGGAAATGCCAGAAGAGTTAATCGAGCTGTTAGAGAAGATTGTTTTGCAAACCTCCGCGTTTTCAAACAATCCAAACTTGCAAAACTTGTTGATTTTGACCGCCATCAAAGCGGACAAGACGAGAGTGATGGAATACGTAAACCGATTGGACGATTTCAACGGCCCGGAAGTTGGCGAAATTGCTGCTGGGAACGAGTTGTACGAAGAAGCGCTGGCGATTTACAAAAAGTTTAACTTACACGTGGACGCGATGAACATTTTGATCGAGTCTATCGAAGACATCGAGAGAGCAATGGAATACGCCGAGCGCGTGGATACGCCAGAGGTGTGGTGCCAGCTCGGTAAAGCGCAACTGTTGCAAGGCGGTAAAGAAGGCGTCAAGGCGGCGATTATTTCGTTAATCAAGGCGAAAGACATTACCACTTTCGATGATGTCGTCGAAGCTGCGAGGAAATTCGACGAGTACGAAGCCATGGTGCCGTATTTGTTGATGGTGCGAAAGAGTTTGAAAGATCCGAAAGTAGACACGGAAATCGTGTACGCGTACGCTCGAACGGATGAACTCTCCGCGTTGGAAGATTTTCTTTCCAAACCAAACGCGGCGAATTTACAAACCGTCGGCGACCGGTGTTTCGAAGAAAACTTGTTGGAAGCTGCCAAGGTATTATACACGTCATTATCTAACTGGGGTGCGTTAGCTTCTACTTTAGTTCGCTTGCGCCAATTCCAAGCCGCAGTGGAAGCCGCGCGAAAAGCGAACACGCCCAAGACGTGGAAAGAAGTTTGCTTTGCGTGCGTAGAAGAGGAAGAGTTCAGGCTCGCGCAGTTGTGCGGCTTGAACATCATTCTCCAAGCGGACGAATTAGAAGCACTCTCGGACTTTTACCAACAACGCGGGAACTTTGAGGAGCTCATTCAGTTGATGGAAGCCGGCATCGGTCTCGATCGCGCGCACATGGGCATCTTCACCGAACTCGGTATTTTGTACGCATATCACAAGCGAGACAAATTACACGAGCACTTGAAGTTATTTTCGCAGCGCATCAACATTCCGAAACTCATCCGCGTTTGCGAGGACGTTCACGCTTGGGACGAGCTCTGTTTCTTGTTTGTCCAATACGACGAATACGACAACGCCGCCGAAGTCATGATGAAACACCCAGACGCCTGGGAACACATCCGCTTCAAAGACGTGTGCGCCAAACTTTCCAACGTGGACGTTTACTACAAAGCGATCAAGTTCTACCTCTCCGACCATCCGAAAGAGTTGAACGACCTCCTCGTCGTTTTACAATCTAGAGTTGACCACGCTCGAGTCGTCGCTTTGATGCGCAAACTCGAAGCGTTAGCGCTGGTGAAACCATATTTAGTCGCGGTTCAACCAGCGAATTTAGCCGCCGTCAACGACGCCATTAACGAGCTCGCCATCGAAGAAGAAGACTTTGAGACTTTGAGAACGTCCATCGACACGTACGATAACTGCGACCAGATTTCCTTAGCCGTCTCTTGCGAAAAGCACGAGTTGATTGAATTCCGCAGAATCGCCAGTCACATTTACCAACGCAACAAGCGATGGCGGCAATCTGTCGCGTTGTCCAAACGGGATAACTTGTTCAAAGACGCCATGGAATGCGCCGCCAAGTCCGGCGAACGCGACATCGCGGAGGAACTCCTCGAATTCTTCATCGAAGAAGGTAAAAAAGAGTGCTTCGCCGCGTGCATATGCACGTGTTACGATTTACTCAAGCCGGATTACGTCCTCGAAAAAGCTTGGATGAACGGTCTCTCCGAATACGTCATGCCGTACATGATCCAAGTCGTTCGAGAATATTCCACCAAAGTCGACGAATTAGTCCAAGATAAAATCGACAAACAAAACGAGAGCAAACAGGAAGAGTTGAACAAAGAGAAGGAGCAGATGCAACAAAATCTGTACGCGCAACTGATGCCGGCGGCGTTGCCGGCGCCGCCGATGGGCGGCGGCGATCAATACGGCGGTATGGGTGGTGCAGACCAGTACGGTGGTGGTGGTGGCATGGGTGACCAAAACGGGTACGCGCCGCAACCTCAGTACTACTAATACACATACTGATGAACAGAGAGAGAGAGAGAGTATCATCACGAGATCACATATTAACATTTTTTTATTCGACACAACGACGAAAATCTTCACTTCTTTTACAGTCGTCATACCTGCTACACTTTTGAAATGATGACTTCGCTGAAAGCAACGTCGTCGTTTACGTCGTCACACTCCTCGATGATGATTAAATACGACAGACGATATTCGTCGCTCTCGGCCTCCTCATCTGAACCATCGTCATCATCATCGCTTCTTCGTCGCTTTACGCGTTCAAGACATCATCGCCAAAAAGTCTTCGCGTCGTCGTCACCGACGACGTCGTCACCCGAACGACGAAAACAACTTCTCTCGCCACCGCACGATATCTCGGTCCCTCTCCCGTCTGCGGGGAAAAACAAACCACCGTTATCGATTGAACGGGCAATAAGCGAGTATCCGTGGAGAGGTGGATTAGAACCGATCGAAAACTCTGCGCATCCCGTCCAATGTGAAACTGTTTTCGGGGCTGTCCCGGAAGAAGTGAAAGGAGGCACGTTATACCGACTCGGGCCGGGGAGATGTCGATTAGGATCGACGAAATACGCGCACTGGTTCGACGGCGACGGGTGCATGCACGAAATTAGGTTTGGGAAAGAGAACGGAGAAGTGACGATGCGTTCGGCGATGGTGGAAACGGAACGGTATAAAGCGCAAGAGACGCGAGCGGCGAAAGGCGACGCCGATATCGTCGGGGCGAGAGGCGCGTGGACGCAAGCGACGGACATCATGGACAATTTAGGAAAGTTTCCAACGAATCCAGGAAATACGAGTCCAGTTGTTTTCAACGGGAGTTTATTAGCCTTGTGCGAAGGCGGACCACCGATTGAGATTGATAAGAAGACGTTAAAGACGAAAGGCGAGTATTCAGGGAAATTTACGGGCGATTTGAGTGGCTTTCCGATGGGTTTTGCCGCACATTCGAAAATAGACGCGAACGATGGGTACATGTACGCGTGGGGTCTAGCAAAGCCACCGGCGTTGGGGCACAGGTTTGCGAAAATCTCGCCGAGTGGGGAGGTTTTGAAAACCACCAACGTGCCTTTACCGGACCCGCTCGGTTTTTTCCTCTTACACGATGCGTGCGATACGGAAAATTATGTCGTTTTTGTCGTCGTTCCGTGGAAAGCGACGGTTGGGGAAATCATGCCAGCGTTAATTGGCGTGGAGAGTTTTGGTCATTCGTTTTCTTACGATTCAAACGCCAAGACACGAATCGTTGTCATGCGCAAATCGGATTTAACCGTCGCGATGGAGGTGGACGTTGAAAACTTCAGTTCCTACCACAATGCCGGGGCTTATGAAGACGAGCAAGGGAACATTCACGCGTTGGTGTGCAAGTTAGAAGGCGATCGAGAGGATCTGGAGAAGAATTTTGCGGACATGTACAATTCCGTGTGGACGTCGAAACAGTATAATCACTTGTACGACGTGTGTTTATCGGTCAAAGAGAAGAAAGTTTTATCGCAAACGAAAATTGGCGGCGACGGTGCTAAACCGATGGAATTTCCGATTTTATCTACGAAGTGGACGCAAACTGCCGCGAAAACGAAATCGATGCCTGCGTTTATCTACACCTTATGTTTCGGTGAAAGCGGCGGCGGTTATTTCGATACCGTCCAAAAAGTAGCGACGACTTTAGGGGCGAACGAAAACCACCTCGAATACCGATCCAAACCTGGATACTTCCCAGCCGAAGTTGCGTTTGTCCCTAAGAAAAACGCGCAAAAAGAAGACGACGGGTATTTAGTCTTCATCGAATACGCCGCCAATCGTCACGCCAGCGACGTGGTCGTTCTCGACGCCGAAACCATGGACGAAGTCTACCGAGCGGAATCGAGCTATCACGTTCCGTATACTTTCCACGGTTGCTGGGAGTCGTCTGCAAACTAAGAAAGCGGCGATAAAAAAGACGACAAAGTGTTCCAACACGTTTAGAGATTTAGAGAAACAACCATTTTAGACGACAGATGAAAATACTTTAAAGATTAGTTCTTCTTTGCGCAGTTGTTTCAAAGCGCTTTCGTCCCCGAGCGTGACAAGTTATTTCCTCTTTTTTCTCTTTTCGAGGCTAAAAATTCCCCTAAAAACGACAGTTCCCCCATTGAAAGGACACGCACCATCATGCGTGCATCCTTCTCTCTCTTCGCTTCTTCCTCCAGCAGCGGCAGCACGGAGAGTCGCGCGAGTCCTTCCTTCAAGTTCACCCCCGCGCCGCACTCTGGCTACCATCGTCGTCGCCTTAATAACACCAACACCAACACCAACAAGAACGATTCGTTCTTCGAAGGGTGGTATTTCCGCCTGTCGATTTCGCGAGAGCAATCCGCCTCTTTGATTTACCACGTGTACGACCCGGACGATAGGAGTTCGAAGAGACACTCCGCCGGGGCACAAATTATTGCACCAGATGGAGAGTACGTGTATAAGGAGACACGCGAGGTGGGGAAGAGTTTCCAGGCGGAAGGACACGAATTGGCGTTACGGTTAGACTTTTTAGACGACGACCACTCCGAGATTACGCCAAAAATAGACGAAAAGAGAAGACGAGCGGATTTTTACCGAGTGAGCGAGAGAGGCACGAAACACGCGGGGTATTTGTCCACGAACGAAAGCAACAGAAACGATATGGAAAGTGAAGATTCGCCGTGGAAAAATTCCGCGGTTTTAAAGTACATCGAATGGGACATCGACGTGACGCCGTTGAAAACGTACGGGTCCGGGAACGGAGGAGGCTCGGCGGGGAAAGAGAAGGAAAACGATGGTGGTGTTTCGCCCGCGGGATGGTTGACATCGTTACCGCTACTCGAACCGCACTATCAGATTTTGTTTGCGCACGCGATAGCTAGTGGGTACGTGGAGTGCGATGGTAAGAGGACGGAGTTTACCGATGTTCCGTTCTACGCGGAGAAAAATTGGGGCGGCGGAGGGTTCCCTCGTAAATGGTTTTGGATGCAATGCAATTCGTTTCCTCAGTATCCAGACTTATCCGTAGTATGCACCGGTGCAAATAGAGGAGTGGTCATCTCTCCAGGCACGTACGAAGACATCGGAATGGTTGCGATTCACTATGGAGATTTATTCGTGCAGTTTTCTCCGGTCGGCGCGAACAAGTCGACAAAAACGAATAGTTCATACGTCGGTGAAAACGTTCTCGTGAAATCGACGACGTTTGAATGGAAAGTACATCCGTGGGGGCGTTGGGAAGTTGTCGCGAAAGGCGACGGCTACGAGTGCATTGTCACGGGCGCGTGCGAGCAAGATTTGACCAAATGTAAAACCACCGTGCTTCGCGCTCCGGCGCCGGATACAGAATCCGGCATGTTACCTTTGTGTCGCGAAACGTTTTCGGGCGACATGACGGTCAGTCTGTATAAAATCAACGCCAAGAAGGAACGAACACCGATATTCGAAAACGCGTCGAGTGGCTCTACCGCCTGTCTGGAAGTCGGCGGCGGCCCCTGGGAAGCGCCGTGGGAAATCCAAGCCGACGTGAAGGATCCTCTCGCCGGCGCTTTAGCGATGACGGACGTAAACGTGGAATTAGTGCAAAGCGTCGGTAAGTTTTTCGGGTTGGACGTCATTCCGGGTTTGTGATAGATAACGATGATGATGTTTCGCCGCCTTTTTTTGTCCTTTTTATGCGCAGCGGCAATAGCGACAATAGCGCTTAGAGTATTTAGATAATGAAAGTTAGTTGGTTATTTCATTTTGCACCTCATTCCAAACACAACACATCACACGCGCAGAATACACCCACCTCTTCGTTTTCGTCACCACACGCGTCCTCGTCATGCGCAGCGTCGTAACCACCGACCCTTTCTTCTCCTTTCGACGCGCTCTTCTCTTCTCGAACGTTGGTGTTCATCCTCGTAAAGTGTCGTCGGCGGCGGCGGCGGCGAATTCCTCTTCCAAATCATCAACGGCAAAGACGACGACAAACTCTTCTTACGACGTCGATTCTATCCTCGAGTTACAGTGTCACGCCATTGCCAGCGATGGGTCCGGAGTGTGCAAACTTCCGGACGAACGGATCTGTCTCGTCGCAGGGGCGACGCCGGACAGAGAAGGGGTGAAAGTTTTAGTGAGAATCACACAAGTGAAGAAAACGGTTGCTTTTGGGGTGAAAGTTTTCGCGAAAACAAAAGGGGAGGAGGAAGTCTCACCCGCGGGGGTGTCGTCGACGCATTATCAGCAACCATTTTGCGCGCATTTTTACACGTGCGGAGGTTGCTCGTGGCAAGACGTGAAATACGAGAGACAGTTGGATTTGAAACGAACGATGGTGGTGGAAGCGTTCGCGAAGAACGGAAAGTTAGGCGTGGACGCCGCGGACGCGTTGATTGAAAAGACGGTTGGATTGTGGGCAAATGATGATAAAAATGGTGATGATAATACTAAAACGGATGCAACGCCGACAAAGTTTCGGAATAAGATGACGTTTGCGTTTGGGGTCGATAACGGTGTGGAGAAAGGCGGCGCGAAGATTGGTTTGCGTCCTCCGAAATCGCACGATGTGGTGGTAGACGTGACGTCGCCGAGCGGGTGTTTGTTGCAGTCGGATAGCGCGAACGAAGCTTTAAAAGCTATTAGTAAGTCGTTGCGAAAAGCGGGGAAATCGTTACCATCGTTCGATAGGAAAACTGGGAATGGGACGTTGCGTTCCGCGACTTTTCGCGAAAACTCGAACGGGAAAATTGACGTGGAGATTGAATCCACGTCGAGAGAGTCCGCGGTGAAGACTGGTCCTTTGAAGGAATTGATGACGGAAACGTTGGCGGTGGCGAACGTAAAATCAGTCACGCACGTCCAAATCGATCGAGTCGCGAACTTAAAACAAGCTGGACGTGGGAGAAAGCAAAGCAACGTGAAGAGTGGGAAACGTCCAGAGAGTAACAGAAAAGCTAAAACGACCATGATTGACGACGAGGAGGAAGATGTCGGAGCAGGGTCAATCGTCGACGACGCGTGGGAGGTATCTTTGGGCGGTTTGAACTTTCGAGCGAGGCCAGAGTCGTTCTTTCAAACTAACACGACGCAGGCGGAAGTTTTGGTGAACGCCGCGGTCGAAGCGTTGCGACCTCTTTTTGAAGAAAAACCGACAAAGCAAAAGAAAATTGTTCTCGATCTCTTCTCCGGCGTCGGCGTGTTCGGCTTAACAGTTGCACATAAAATACCAAACATCTCCAAAGTCATCGGCTACGAGATTGTCAAAGAAGCCGTACTCGACGCGAATGAAAACGCCATCATGAACAATCTATCGAACACGTGCGAGTTTTACGTTCGAGATTTGACCAAACCCGGTCCATTGGAAGGTATCGACGTCGACGACACGAACAACTCAAACGACGAAGGCGACGCAGACTGTATCGTCGAAGCCGTTATCCTCGACCCGGCTCGACCGGGGTGTTCCAAAGACATCCTCTCCGAAATACGAAAGTTACGACCAAAACGAATCGTATACGTTTCGTGTAACCCGGACACGCAAGCGAGAGACGCGAGCATTTTGTTCGGGAACGAAGACGAAACCGGCGGACCATCGTCTCTCCCCACGTATTCCCTCGCCTCCGTGAAGCCTTGCGACATGTTTCCTCACGCCTTGCACGTCGAAACCGTCGCCGTGTTTGACCGCGTTGACTAATAATTTTTAGAATAGTAGCTTTGAACTGTTGCAATAGTAATACCGATAGGACTCGCCGACGCAACTCCATAGCATGTGAGCACTTTTCCTTTCCTTTTTAAAATTGCCACGCTGTCACAACTGTGAGCCACGCATTTTGAGAGCATTAATTGACGACTGCTCTCTAATCATCTCGAAACCATCTTTCATCCACCAATGACGTGCGCGTGCACTCGTTTTCTCAAAATCTGTTCCATTCCATCGCTCGAGTAGACTTTATGCGATGTTTTGGTGTGGTTTTCTCGTGCGATTGAATTCGATGCGTTGCGTTCTTCGCAAAGTAAAGCGTGGAAATGTGCGTGGATTTGGCGACTGCGATGACGTCTCAAAAAGGCAGTTACGAGGCGAAATCCGTCACTTTCGCACACGAATACACCTACACACACAACATAATAAACATGCAATCAATCACCCAATTCTCTCAATCTGCCACTCTCAGAGTGAACGCCAACAAGGCTTCCTTGAACAAATCGTCCAAGAAAGTGTCCGTGCAAGTCCGCGCGGCGGTGAGCATGCCGTCGATGGACTCGCAAGACGAAGGCGACGACGTCGTCGCATCCAATCCGGAAGCGTTCGTTCCGCAAGCGCCGGCGGCGCAAAAGGGCAACGCGGTTTTCTCGTAAGTAATCGTTCTCTCTGATGTTGTGACTTTTGTGTTTTTGTTCCTTTTGAGATCTGTCTCTGCGCGAGAATGATCATCATCATCATCATCCGTTTATGAAACTGACCAACGTTTTTCTCTTCTCTGACGACGTCACCATCTCACGATGTGAACACATTTGAAACAACAGGGAAACCGCGCAGCTCATCAACGGTCGCGCGGCTATGGTCGGCTTCGTCTCCGCCATCGCGGGTGAAGTCATCACCAAGAAGGAAGCCTTCGAGTTGATCTTCCCGGCCAAGATGGTTTCTGGCGTCCCGACGCACGTCATCGACGCGCAAAACTTCTCTTTGTTTGCGTTCACCATCGCCATCGCGACGTTGGGCACCATCACGCCGAAGTTTACGCAAGACAACTTTGACGAGAGCAGAGAGTTTGCCATCTTCAAGACGAACAGTGAAATGTTGAACGGGAGAGCGGCAATGATTGGTATCGTTTCTTTGCTTGTTGCGGAGAACGTCATGGGCCACGCTTTGTTCTAAGATGATGCGTAGCATTGTACCGTGCTTCTCCGCAGCGTACAAAGTGGAACACGTGTTTAGAAATTAGCTCCTTGATAAACGTTTAAATATACCAGCAACACCCTAGTTATTTTTTGTAAGATATAAACATACGGCATACAATATTAATATAAACACGCACACGGAGAATGTAACGTTTCGCTACCGCTAATCTACCTATCTATTGCTATCAGTCGTCGTCATCTTCGTTTTGGTCGCTGGTCAACTTGACTTTACGTCCGCCCACCGAGTATACCCTATTCGAATCCCTATCCTTTCTCGTCCACGCCTCAAGATTTTTCCTTTCAAAACTTTGAATCTGTCTCTTATACCCCCACTCGCTGCACACGATCGGTCTGGCGGTAAAACAGTGCGCCCAGTCGTCTCCGCCGCTCGAGATCCATTCTCGTAAACTCAACTCCCACTTTCGAAAAGGCACGTCGAGCAACGTCAACCTCAAACAGTGCGCGAACGCGGACGGACACTTCTTACACAACGTTTCACACGACACTAAATTCACGTTCACTTTCACCCCTCCGTCTTTCGAAGAAATACTGTACGGGACGATGTTTCGAATCGCTTTTCCAATCGCGCGTTCATCGTATCGCAAAAGTATCGGCGCCTCCACCACGAGAACGCTCAAGTTGTCCTTCGCGAACGGTATCGCACTTTGCAAAACTTTCAGCTGCGTTAACAAAACTTTCGAGTCCGTGGACGAGAGAATCTCCCGGCCTTCTGAAGTGGACAACATCGTGTCCAAGCCTTGGTTGTCCACGCTTAAGAGGATTTTTAAGCGCTCGCGCGTTTGCGGCGAAAGCGTGTGATGCTCCTTCCGTTGTTGTTGTTGCGTTCGGTTCGTTTTGTCTGCGATTTCCCCATCCTCTTCGTCGTTGTTTTTCTTTTCCAAAGAAGAAGAAGAAGAAGAAGAGGCGAACGCGTTCGATTTGAGGCGAGACTTTTCGCTCTTAAAACCGTTCTCCTTCTTTCGACGAAGCGATGAGACGAGACTTTCGCGCAAAAGAAGGCGCGATGATGATACTAAGTGTGCCTTCATTTGATTTAAGTGAAGATTGGTCTATTTAGTACGTTTACAAAAATTTACAGACACACACGCGCTAATACAATGTAGCTGTTGTTTAAGAAGTTTAGTTACCGCTCTCGCACAACCGGACGAAACTCGTGCGCATTTTCCTCACGAACTTGCTCAAATCGTCCGTTCGATTGCACTCTCTCATGTACTCTCCAGCTTCTCTCACCGCGGGTTCGCACTCGATTAACTGGTACCGAGTCGACCCTTCCTCAACGCGAATCGTGAACGAAAACTCTCTGTCCATCTCGAACCGATCGATCAACGTGAACGCGAACTTCATGTCGTCGTCCTCGGTTTTCATGAATTCCAACCCCAGTCGATCTTTGTACATGTCGTTCGCGACTCGCAAACTGTCCACTTGCTTCAGTTGCTTCCCTTCTGACTTTTCCACCGCGCCGGCTTCCTCCTCCGTTTTCCTTCGCTCTTCGCTCACCGTCGCTCTCAAATCCTCCAGCTGTTCCGGTAAATCCGCGGCTAACTCTCTCGCTTGCATCGCTTCCTCTTCCATTTGCTTCAGTTTATGTTCTTGCTCTTCCTTCTCTTCCTCTAACTCTTTCGCTTGATTCGAGAGCTCGTGCTCGCGTTCGACCAATTTTTTGTAAAACTGTTCGCTTTGTTTCATCGCCCCGTCGTGTTGTGATTTCAGCGCTCGTTTCGCGGAGAGACGTTCGGTCGTCCATTCTTGGACGATATCTGAGGCTTCTTTGAGTTCTTTTTCTAAACTGTCCAGTTGGAGGAGTTGGTCCACGTCTACGATCGTATTCCCCGTTTGTTGATTATTGTTCGCCGTGTTACTGCTCATGGTGTTGCTCTTCTTCGTCTACCTAAACGTATATGCAAGAAGCGCGTTGGGGGAGATTTTTGAATTCCAATTTGGATGATTTCCTCAATTCGTTCTTCTTCTTCTTCTTCTTCCTCTTCCTCCGCGTCGTATTTTGGAAGAAGGCGGCGGCGTAAATCTCTCTCTCTCTCTCTTTATCGCTCGGTTTTATGCGTGGGGCGTTTGTGCTTTGAGACAAAAGAGTGCGCGTCCTCGTGTTCTTCCGTTGCGTCTCTTCTTGGCGTGTTCTTTTTTTTGAGGGGAAATTTTGTGCACATGGGGGAGAAAACATCAAAAGCGCGTGCTGTGTATTATGGCGTTCTTTCAATCTACGCGTGCTAGTATCCTAATTTTTCGTTCAAGCGCGTCTTACCGTCACCTCTTTGATCGATAGGGGCGACCCAGTTGTCATCTTCTTCTTTTTCTTTTGCGTTTACTTCTTTGTCTTCGTCGCGTTCATCTTGACCGAAACCGCCGCTCAAGATTTTACGCATCTCTAATTCGACTTTGCGTTCAGCTTCAGAACGGATTTGTTCGTCGGTTTTGACGTTACCGAGGTGAGATGTGGTTGTCGTCGTCGTTCGCGGATTTGACGAGGGATTTTTGGCGACGGTTGGTTTTTTGCGGATTTGGAGACCAAAGCCGCCTTGTTTATCCGCCAAGGCTTTGACTTGAGCCGGCGACAAGAAACCATCTCCCGGATCGTCGAGTTTGATTGCGTCTCTTTTCGGTTCTGATACGATTGTCGCTGGTGGTGGTGGTGGTGGCGATAACGATTTCACGCTTGTTTCCTTTTTGCGCGTCTTTTCCTCTTCGTCAACCACCACGGGCGCCTCGTCTTCCACGCGCTCGATAATTTTTCTCTTCTTTTCCGCCTTTGCATTGTCTTGCCCCGAGCCGCCATTTGCACCGCCGATACCATCAGCACCTCCCGTGAACGTCTTCTTTTCCAACAGTTGGCCTTCTTTTTCCCACTTTTGTACTTTCAGTCGCTCTTCGTGCTCTTTCATTTGTTTCTCTTTTTCTGCTTTCATTTTCTCAATCAACTCTTGCTTGCGCTTTCTTTCCGCTTCCTCTTTCTCTTTCTTCTCCTTCTCGACGACGGCTTTGAGCGCATCGCCTTTACTCGTGCCAGGCTTGAACTCCTCGTGCGGGTCCGCAATCTCCAACAAAGACGCGTGACGTTCCAACTCTTCTTCCTTCTCGTCGATGGATTTTAGCAAGCGTTGGATGGTATCTGCGCACGCCTCTTTTCGAGCGTCCGAGGTGAAAATATCCATCGCATCTGCATCTTCTGTGGCATCTAAGCGTTCTCTTTCGATTCTGGCACTCTCTTGATCTTTTCTCGCTTTTTCCAAAGACGTTTGCAACGATTTTAGCGTCGACTCGGCGTTTAGTTTCTTCTCCCACAGCGACGCCGCGGTTTCCGTTTCGACAAAGATTTTTGCTTTTGCATTCTTCTTTTTCTTCTTGTTGTTCTTCTCTTCTTCCTTCTTACTCGCGCGCTTTTCCGTGCGATCGTAAAACCCGTCTTCCTCCTCGTCCTCGGAATCTATCGCTTTCCTCTTCTTTCTCTTCTCCTTCGTCTTATTTCTACTCGCTAATCCTAAAACTTCCCTCAACGACTCGTTCAACCGCTCGTCCGCTTCATCTATGTGCTCTTGAAGCAACTCAAGCGCGGTTTCGTTTTTGTGCATTTGTTGCACTTGCCCGTGCGTGAGACCACCTTCTTGGGAACTTTCCTTTCGTTTGATGCGTTCAATCTCCGAACGCATGTTCTCCGCTTTCATCTCCTTCTGCCTCACTTTCTCAATCGCCTTGCGCATGTTTTGCGTAAACTTCGCGACGTCGTGCGTTCTCCAATCGATGTCGTCTTCGTCCATATTTTTCTTTTCAAACTCTTCCGAGGCCATCCCCCACGCCACCGCGGCTTCTTCCATCTTCTTTTCCTCCTCGTCTTTCCTCTGTTCCATCTCTCGCCTCTTTTGAATCTCCTTCACCTTCTCTAGCTCTCGGTTCGTCAACCCGCACTCGGGCATTAAAGCCTCGTCTCCTTGCACGATGTAATCTCTCGTGCTCTCCCCAAACTTAATCTGATCGCCGACAAATATTGGCGCGTGTATTCCTTTCTTCAATTTCCGTTTATTCACAAACACCCCGTGCGTCGACCCCGGATCGAACAGGTACATTTCCTTCGTGTTTTTCTTAAATTGCAACACGCAATGCAATCTCGAACTCGACGGGTGCTCGATGACAACGTCGCACAGCGGATGTCGCCCAAACGTGACGCACGAGCGACTCTTAGGAACCACATCATCATCATCCACCTTCGACGTTGTTGTTGCTGTTGTTAAAACGATTAAATCCACAACTTGGCCGCTCTTTAACACTTCCAAACTGAACGACGTTTGTCCTTCTGGCGGCCCCGACCATTCCGGTGCGACGTACACCGGTAACGGCGGCATCATCTCCTCTTCCTCCGGGCCACTTTCACGAACTTTTCGATTTTGTCGTTGTTGTTGTTGTCCTCCTCCTCCTCCTCCTCTCGGTGGTGGTGGTTTTTCTTCGAAGAACGTCGGCACCGGTGGTTTCTCTTTCATCGTAATTTCGCTTTTTCTCGCAACTCGTCGTCCTTCTTCCCAACTGACGTGTGTTTTCTTTGTGTTGTGAGGTGTCAGTTTTTGGTCCATTTTTTAGGGTTTCAAAAAGGGGACGAAAAAAAAAAAAAGCAAAAAAAA
>Ga0209505_1001026_pt1 | contig 20276 bp, 19 predicted proteins | sample COGITO_mtgs_1103_2_FD_184794 | JGI IMG/M metagenome (GOLD analysis project Ga0209505, IMG submission 184794) | Pelagic marine microbial communities from North Sea - COGITO_mtgs_110331 (SPAdes) (version 2) | ecosystem: Environmental > Aquatic > Marine > Epipelagic ... | reverse complement strand
TTTCTTGAAATAGGGCAGGACGTCGTCCCAGCCCCAGCCCTTGGCACCGCGTTCGACCCAGCCATCATAATCGGTCGGCACGCCCCGGATCGAGATCATGCCAATCGGATCAAGGGCGGAAATCTCTGCGATACCTTGCGTGTAGGTGGCACCGTTCAGCGCGCTAATGGGCTCAGACATTCTGCTTCTCCCCGTCTTTATCATAGAAGACTTGATCGACGATTTTCGCTTGCACCGTGGTGCCGTCCACTTTGTTAAACTCAATCACCTCACCCATGCGGTCAGGGCCATGCAGGACCAGACCCATCGCGATTCCGCGCTTAAGCGTTGGTGAATAATAGGTCGAGGTCACGCGCCCTTGGGTGTTGCGTTGGCCGTTGGCATTGGTGCCCTCGGCGATCGCATAGGCCCCATCAGGAATGACCGAGCCGTCAACCGTTTCAAGCCCGACCAGTTTCCAGCGGTTCGGATCGGCCATATGGGACCGTTCCTGCGCGCGTTTCCCAAGGAAGTCTTCTTTCTTCTTCGAGATCGCCCACTGCAGGTTCAAATCCTGCGGAATGACCGTGCCGTCGGTCTCGTCACCGATCATAATAAAGCCCTTCTCGGCACGCATGATGTGCAAGGCCTCGGTGCCATAAGGCATCGCACCGAACTCTTCGCCTGCCGCCAAAAGCGCATCCCAGAAGGCGCGACCTTGGCTGGCTGGCACTGCAATCTCATAGGACAATTCGCCCGAGAACGAGATGCGGTAGACCCGCGCATCAAAGCCGCCAAGTGTGCCGTCGGCCCACTGCATGAACGGCAATGTCTCTTTGCTGACGTCCATGCCACCGAGTTTCTCAAGCACTTTCCGTGCGTTAGGACCAACAACGGCAACTTGCGCCCATTGCTCTGTCACGTTAGCAACGTAGACTTTCCAGTCCCACCACTCGCATTGCAGCCAGTCTTCCATCCACGCATGGATACGCTCTGCGCCACCCGTTGTGGTGTGGCAAAGCCATGTATCCTCGTCGATCCGCGCAACCACGCCATCGTCAGACAGGAAGCCGTTTTCAGAGCACATCAGGCCGTAACGACATTTCCCTACAGCTAGATTCGACATCATGTTTGTATACATCATATCAAGGAATTTGCCCGCATCGGGGCCTTTTACGACCAGCTTACCAAGCGTCGATGCATCCAGCAGACCAAGCTTCTCGCGGGTGTTGACGACCTCACGGTTCACCGCATCATGCACGGTTTCGCCGCTGCGCACATAGGCGTAAGGGCGGCGCCATTGGCCGACAGGTTCATAGTCCGCGCCATTGGCCGTATGCCAATCAGACATCGGTGTTTTGCGGATTGGCTGGAACAGTTCATTCTTGGCCACGCCCGCAATCACCGACATGGAAATCGGCGTGTAAGGTGGACGGAACGTGGTGGTGCCGACGTTTGGAATTTCGGCATTCAAAGACTTGGCAAGTGTTGCTAGTCCGTTGATATTACTCAACTTACCTTGATCTGTCGCCATGCCGATTGTGGTATAACGCTTGGCATGCTCAACGCTTTCATAGCCTTCTTGGGCGGCCAATTGCACGTCGCTGACCTTCACGTCGTTCTGGAAATCGAGCCATGCTTTGGAGCGGAGCGCGTGGCTCGCCCCCTGCGGCATCAGCCAAACAGGCGCAAGCGGGCCTTCGTGGGCATCCTCGCCCATCGGGGCTTGGGCAGCTTTCGCCTTGAAGCCCGCGGCCTTCGCAGCAGAGCGACCAGCGGCGAAACCGTCGGCGATGACTTCTGCGGTGAACAGGTGGCCGTTGGCAACCCCTGCTGTGACGACGAAACCTGCGCCGTCTGCGCCAAGTGGCGGCTTCTCTGGATCGGGGCGGAACATCGCTTGATCTGCGTCCCAGATCAGTTTGCCACCGCAATGAGACCAAAGGTGCACGACAGGCGACCAGCCGCCAGACATGGCGACGCAATCGCAAGAAATCTCTTCAATAACAGCGCCTTCGCCTGCTTGGTTGCAGAGTGCGACACCTGTCACGCGCTTGCCGCCTTTGACCTTGGCGATGCCTTTGCCGAATTCGACGCGGATGCCCAAGGCTTTTGCCTCGTCGATGAGGTCGCCTTCTGCGGAGGTGCGCGCGTCGATGATCGCAGGAATATCGAGGCCCGCTTTTTTCAACGTAATCGCAGTACGGTAGGCGTCGTCGTTATTGGTGACAACCACAGTACGGTCGCCGACGGAAACGCCAAAGTTGATCGCGTAATCACGCACAGCAGCAGCCAAAACCACGCCCGGAATGTCGTTGCCAGCGAAGGACAAAGGACGCTCGATTGCACCTGTTGCGGTCACGATTTGCTTGGCGCGGATGCGCCACAAACGGTGGCGTGGACCGTCGTTTTCGGGCGCGTGATCGGTCAGGCGCTCATAGGCCAAAACGTAGCCGTGGTCGTAAACGCCAGAGCCTTGGGTGCGCAAACGGATCGTGACATTCGGCATGTTTTCAAGAGCTTGCACAGTGTCAGCGACCCAATCCTGAGCGGTCTTTCCGTCAATGCTCGGCATGTCCACAACGGCGCGACCACCCCAATCGGCGGTTTGCTCAACAAGCATGACACGTGCCCCTGACTGACCAGCGGAATGTGCCGCTGCCAGACCTGCAATACCACCACCAACAACCATCACGTCAAAGGATGCGTTGAAGTGTTCGTAGGTGTCGGTGTCGCGGTCTTTGGGGGCCTTCCCAAGGCCTGCCGCTTGGCGGATCATGGGCTCGTAAATGTGCTTCCAGAAGGGACGCGGATGGATGAACATTTTGTAGTAGAAACCAGCAGGCATGAAGCGCGAGAAGTAGGTGTTGATCACACCCACATCAAACTCTAGCGATGGCCAGTGGTTCTGCGATGTGGCGGTCAAACCGTCGAACAATTCGGTGGTTGTGATGCGCTGGTTTGGCTCGAATGTGTTGTCTTTTCCAAGGTTCACAAGGCCGTTTGGCTCTTCCGCGCCAGAGGCCACAACGCCGCGTGGGCGGTGGTATTTGAACGAGCGGCCAACCATCATTTGATCATTGGCAAGCAGCGCAGAGGCGAGCGTATCGCCGTCAAAACCGCGCAGGTTTTTGCCATTAAAAGTGAAGCTTACCGCTTTGTTTTTATTGACCAAACGGCCAGCATTTGCGAGGCGCGTGCTCATGAGAAATCTCCCCACGACCAACCGGGTCGTTTTGCTGTGATGGCGTCTTTGATCGCTTGTGGCGGCTCGTGTGTTTGGGCCGAATAGGTGCCGAAAACTTCCAAGGTGGCGGTGCAGCGGGCGGCGAGGAAATACTTGCCGCAACCATAAACGTGCTTCCACCGTTCAAAGTGGACGCCCTTGGGGTTTTGACGCTGGAACATGTAGTCGTGGAAATCGTCGTCGGATGATCCTGATGCAAAGCGCTTCAAATGCGCCTCGCCTTCCGCGTGAAGGTCGGTTTCATCGGCGTGGACGCCACAATTTGGGCAGTGGAGAGTTAGCATGTTGCAGCTCCAAAATGGGGGTGTGATTTGCGTGCACAGGGCGTGCACCGGGCGTGCACCGATTGGGTCAGGTGATCAAACATCAATGTGCCACCCCTGCTGCGACGGATTCGTCGATGAATTTGCCTTCGCGGAAGCGGAACATGTTGAATTCTTCGGTCAGCGGCGATTGGCCTTTGGCCATCAGCTCGGCCATGGCCCAACCTGATCCGGGGATCGCCTTAAACCCACCAGTGCCCCAGCCGCAGTTCACGAAGATGCCTTCGACAGGTGTTTTCGACAAGATTGGCGAGCGGTCGCCTGTGACGTCCACGATGCCGCCCCATTGGCGCAGCATTTTAAGCCGTGCGATCATTGGGAAGGTTTCCACGAGGGCGCGCACGGTTTCCTCGATGTGGTGGAAAGAGCCGCGTTGTGTGTAGTTGTTGTAGCCGTCGGTGCCGCCGCCGATGACCATTTCGCCCTTGTCGGATTGCGACATATAGCCGTGCACGGTGTTGGCCATGACGACGACGTCCATGCAAGGCTTGATCGGCTCGGAGACCAGCGCCTGAAGGGCCACTGATTCGATGGGGAGACGGAAGCCAGCCTTTTGCGCCAGAACAGACGCGTGGCCTGCAACGACCATACCGAGTTTATCGCAGTCAATCGGCCCTTTGGTGGTGTCAACGCCGACGACTTTGCCTGCATTGGTGCGCACGCCTGTGACTTCGCATTGCTGGATGATGTCCATGCCCATGTCGGAGCAGGCGCGTGCATAGCCCCAAGCGACCGCATCGTGACGGGCTGTGCCGCCGCGTGCTTGGTACAGGCCGCCCAAGACAGGGTAGCGTGGGCCGTCGATGTTCATGATCGGCACGAGTTCTTTGACGCGCTGTGGGCTGATCCATTCGGTTTTGACGCCTTGCAGGGCGTTGGCGTGGGCCGTGCGCTGGTAGCCCCTGATCTCGGACTGGGTTTGGGCGAGCATGATGACGCCACGGGGCGAGAACATGACGTTGTAGTTGAGGTCTTGAGACATCGTCTCATAGAGCGACCGCGCCTTTTCATAGATCGCAGCAGAGCTGTCTTGCAGGTAGTTGGAGCGGATGATCGTTGTGTTCCGCCCGGTGTTGCCGCCGCCAAGCCAGCCCTTTTCAATCACCGCGACATTGGTGATGCCGTAGTTTTTGCCAAGGTGGTAGGCAGTGGCGAGGCCATGTCCGCCCGCGCCCACGATGATCACATCGTATTTCTTTTTCGGCTCTGGTCTGGCCCAAGCCCGTTCCCAACCAGTGTGTTGGCGGAATGCCTCGCGGGCGATGGCGAATGCTGAATACTTTTTCATAGCGGTCCGAATCCCTGTCAGGTGCCTTGAGGCATGCTTGGCTTGTTTCTGAACGACTGCCCAGAAATAAGGATACTGCCAGCGCCTTCTCAGCGTTGTTTTACGACATGCGTCGCAGGATGGAAATGTCCAGTTGTCGCAGGGCCTTTTCTTGTGGCCTCCTGCAGCTTAGGAAGGGGAAACAGCGAAATGGGGTTACATGTTATTCTGGATCATTTGCGTCGTGCTTGCCCTTGTTGTGGCGGGATTGGTTGTGGCCCCACTTGTGCGGGGTGTGCAGGCAGCGGGCGTTGACCCCGATGTCGCGTTTTACCGTGCGCAATTGGACGAATTGGATCGCGATATTGCACGCGGCACGATTGATGCAGCCGAGGGCGAGCGTGCCCGCGTTGAAGTGCAGCGTCGTTTGCTGGCGGCTGATGCGCGGGGTGGTCAAGAGCTAAAGGGTGGCGTGTCGCGTGGCTTGGCGATTGCCGTGGTTGTATTGCTTGGCGCTATTGGTTTGGCTGGCTACCTTTCGCTCGGTGCCCCCGGCTATCCCGATTTGCCGATCAAAGCGCGGATTGCGGCCAGTGACGAGATGCGCGCCAATCGCCCTGATCAGGCCACGATGCAGGCCGCAGCCCTGCCCCCCTTGGCCCCTGATGTTCCTGATGATTATCTGGCCTCTGTGCAGCAATTGCGCACGCTGGTCCCGACCCGCCCCGATGATTTGCGCGGCTGGGAATTGCTTGCCTATCACGAGGCGCAGATGCGCGAGTATCCTGCGGCAGTGGCGGCCCAAGCCCATGTTATTGCACTGAAAGGTGACGCTGCGACCAATGAAGACCGCCGCTTGATCGTCGATTTCATGGTGACCGCCGCAGACGGTTTGGTATCGCCTGAGGCGGAGGTTTATATTCGCCAAATTCTGGATGCCGATGAGACAGATATCGCGGGCCGGTATTACCTTGGCGCTTTGTATTACCAGACGGATCGCTCCGACGTCGCTTTGCGCATGTGGAAGCCGATTGTCGCAGATGGTGACCCTGAGGCGTTTTATGTGGCTGCTGCCCGTCGGCAAATCGAGGATGCCGCGTTTCGGGCGGGCGTGAAGTATAGCTTGCCAGATGTGCGTGGCCCCAATGCCGCCGATATCGCTAATGCGCAGGATATGACCGCAGCTGACCGCCAAGAGATGATCCGTGGCATGGTGGGCCAATTGGCGGCACGGCTTGCAGATGAGGGTGGCCCTGCGTCGGAATGGGCGCGGTTGATTGGCGCTTACGGTGTATTGGGTGAGGTTGATAAAGCCACAGAGGTTTGGTTGGAGGCGCAAGAGGTGTTTGCGGGCTCCGATGCTGATATCGCGAGCTTGCGCGCTGCGGCGGATGCGGCTGGGGTAGCGAAGTGATCTGCGAGGCCGTTGAGGATTTCGCGGCAACCCTGCCCGCCCTTGGCGCTGTGGCGGGGCTTGACCTCGGAACGGTGACGATTGGTGTGGCGATATCGGACCGGATGCGCAATGTGGCCACGCCCGTTTTGACGATCAAGCGCAAGAAGTTTGGGATTGATGCAGCTGCATTGCTCAAGCTTTTAACGGAGCGTGAGGTGAAAGCGATTGTGCTGGGTCTGCCGCGTAATATGGACGGATCGGAAGGCCCGCGTGCCCAAGCGACCCGTGGTTTTGCCCGCAATTTGGAACGCCTGACCGAACTGCCGATCACGTATTGGGATGAGCGGCTGTCGACCGTTGCCGCCGAACGCGCCATGATTGAGGCGGATATGTCACGTAAACGTCGCGCCGAGCTGGTTGATCATGTGGCCGCTGGGTTTATCTTACAAGGGATGCTGGACCGTTTGGGCCATTTGAAGGGCTGAAGTCATGACCAAAGACACCGATGATATCTGGGTCCGCAACGAGGTGGAAAGCCCATGCATCAAGATTTGCGTGATCCACGCAGAAAGCCGACTGTGCACGGGTTGTTTGCGGTCAATTGACGAGATTGGTGCATGGTCGCGGATGACGCCTGAGGCGCGTAGCTCTGTGATGGCGGAACTGCCAAACCGCGCAGGCCAGATCACCAAACGGCGCGGTGGCCGCGCGGCACGGCTCAACCGTTAACGCGGGAACACAAAACACCGATCACGGCGGATCATAATCCAAAGCGGCGTGCCTGCCTTGGGGAGGAACACCGACGGAATCAGCGCCCGCAAGATCGAACCGTCAAAATCCATTTTGAATTCGACAAGGCTCTCGGACCCCATAAATCGTGCGCGTTGCACAAGACCACGCGCGGGCGTGCCGTCGGAGGGTGTCGGATTGGGACCCCGACCCGCACGGTCAAAGTCGATTTTAAGGTGCTGCGGGCGGATCACGATATCAACCTGCGTGCCATCTGGCTGACCAGGCGCGAGGAATTGCCCAAAGGGCGTATCGGTCAAAGCGCCCTGCACTTTGCCACGGATCACGTTGATATCGCTAAAGAAACCTGCGGCCGCCTTATCCACTGGCGCGTTGTAAATGTGATATGGCGCGCCGCGCTGCACAATTTTGCCATCACGCATGAGGGCGATCTCGTCGGCCATGCGCATCGCTTCCTCTGGCTCGTGGGTGACAAGCAAGACGCCTGCGCCTTCTTCTTTCAGAACCGCCAAGGTTTCGTCCCTGATGTCATCGCGCAGACGGTCATCAAGGCCCGAGAACGGCTCGTCCATCAGCATGATTTTCGGGCGTGGCGCAAGGGCGCGGGCCAAGGCTACGCGTTGCTGTTCACCGCCAGAAAGCTCATGTGGGAACGCGTTGAGGAAGCGCGACATGCCGACCCTTTCAAGCAGCTCGCCAATGCGCGCGCCGTTCTTGCGTGCCCCGCCTGTCAGGCCAAAGCCCACGTTATCGGCCACCGAAAGATGCGGAAACAGTGCGAAATCTTGGAACATCAGGCCAATCGAGCGCCCCTCGGGCGGGATGCGTGTGACGGTATCGCAGACCAGTTGTCCGTCCACATGGATCGTGCCTGTGTCCTGCATCTCGACGCCAGCGATAATCCGCAGGGTCGTCGATTTACCACAGCCAGAGGGGCCCAAAAGGCAGGTAACCTGCCCCGGTTGCACGTTGAGGCTCACGTCATCAACGACGCGACGCCCGCCAAAAGACTTGGCGATATTGCGGATCTCTAAGCGAGGCGTGGTCATCGTGACGGGCTATCCCTGACTGAAACGATTGGGTTTAGGCGACCTCTAGCAAGTGAGGTGCAAATGGGCAAGCTTACGACAGAGAAAATGCCTGACTTGCGACGATCCGTCCGTTGATTTGAAGGTGGATTTTATGCGCGCCCGCGTAAAGTTTGAAGGTGGTGGCGGTGTTGTCAAAATGGTGAGCTTTTTCGAGTTGGATCGTTTTGTTAGCTTTGCCGTCTAAGACTTTCATCTTAAATGTTTTTGGCGCTGTTTTTCCATTCGATTTCATGAAGTCAATCACATAGTCCACAATCAATGGCGCATCGGTTTCTGGTGTGAATTCACAAGCGATGATTGGTTTATCCCCGAAGGCTATCTCATTGGGAATATTTATTTTTGCAGCCTCGATCGCCACATCAGGCCTATAGCCAAGATGTGTCATCGCCCCCGCGTGGCCCGATTTCACCAAAGTACGCAACGCATGTTTGCGCATCCATCTGAGTTCAGGTGCGGATTGTTTCGCGGTTTTTTGCCAGTTTGCGAGGCGCCCTATCACAGCAATGGGATCGTCTTTTGTGATGTCGTTCAGATGGTTAGCAACAGATCTTGTCACAAAACGTGTCGGATCATTGTGCAATGCATCAAGGATCGGCAGCGTGTCTTGCACGCTGAGACCAACGTTTTGGCCCCACGGCAATTTGGGCCGCGTGCCCTCGGATGCGAGCCTGCGGACGTGGTAACTTTCGTGCAGCGTCCATGTTTTTGCACGGGCCAGCGTCGCCGCCGCGTCGTGGTTTAGAAACGCCCGCAGCGAGAACTCCATGGAAAAGCGTTGCGTGATCTGCTCAAGAAGATCGAGGCTACTTTCAAAGTGACACACAAGCCCATGATTTTCAACGTAAACACCCAAAGGCGCGTAGATGAAATGGCCAAAGTCATTGTCGGTTTTTGTGGGATCAAGAGGCGCAGGCATCGCCGCTTCAATCGCCTCTTTTGCGGCTAGGAAGTCAGAAGGTAACGATTTTGAAAGATGCTCTGCGATATGGTTGATCCGAGCCTTTAGCGCGAGTGTTGGGAAAGCTTTCAGGGTTTGCGAAACAAAGGGCTTGGCGCTAAAAACGCCAGCCCGTTCAAACCCGTCTGCAAGCAGGTGCAGACTGGTTTCATTAAACAGCTGATCAGCAAGGCTGTCGCCCTTGCCCATCAGATTGTCGCGTTGATTGCGCCACCATCAAGCACGATGTTTTGGCCGACGATGAACCCTGCGTGCTGTGAGCAAAGGAATGCACAGGTGGCGCCGAATTCTGCAGCGGTACCATAGCGACCTGCGGGAATTGTCGCTTGGCGTTGTGCACGTGCAGCGTCCATGTCGATCCCTTTGGCGGCCATGACCCCTTGATCGAGGCTGATTGCGCGGTCTGTGGCGTGGATACCGGGCAGTAGGTTGTTGATGGTCACGCCGTGACCTGCGACCTGACGCGATGTGCCTGCAACGTAACCTGTCAAACCCGCGCGTGCCGCGTTGGATAGGCCCAATTGTGGAATCGGTGATTTGACCGATCCTGAGGTGATGTTCACGACCCTGCCCCAACCTTTGGCGATCATCGCGGGCAACAGGGCTTTCATGAGTGCGATGGGTGCCAGCATATTGGCATCGAGGGCCGCGATAAAATCGTCGCGGTCCCAATCGGACCACAGCCCCGGAGGTGGGCCGCCTGCGTTATTCACAAGGATATCAACATCGCTTGCGGCTTTCAGGAGCGCTGCGCGCCCCTCTTCGGTGGCGACATCGGCGCAGACGGTATCAACTTTGACACCGTATTTCTCACGGATTTCGGCAGCAGTCGCCGCGAGTGTTTCCGCGTTGCGCCCATTCAAGACAAGATCGACGCCAGCGCCCGCAAGTGCCTCGGCACAGCCGCGCCCAAGCCCCTTTGATGAAGCACAAATCAACGCCCGTTTACCTGAAATTCCCAAATCCATCTGTCTATCCTCACCTTTGGTTAAATATTTCATGAAAACCTTGCCCTGACCTATACTTAAAGACAATGGCAAACGCCCTAAGTTGACGTTTCCACCCGCGCGGCCTAAATAAAATCCATTAAAGGTTTGAATTGGTTTCTGATGACAAGCGACGCGATACGCCCGACGATGCAAACCGTAGCGGTGTTGCGGTCAGACGACTTTGTCGTAACTGAAGGCGTGGCCGACGGCGAAGGCATCAGTTTTGCCGACGAATTGGTCATGGATGACATCTATCAATTGTCTTCGCGTGCGACCCGCTCACCTCTGAGCCTTGCGATCCGTGACGAGGGCGGGGGATTTGTGATCGACGAAATCTCGACCATTGGCAAAGCTGGCAATCTGGCTTTTCTGGATAGCTGCATCACGTTGATGGCATCCGATAGCACGACCTACGAGGTTTTAGTGCTGGTTGAGGTCGAAGATGGCGGCTTGGAGGCGACCTATTTGTTGCCTCTTGCCAATCTGGAAAGCGACACAAATTACCGCTTGGTCGGCGTCGACAAAGATGCCGCCACGACCCGCTTTGCCGAAGTGGCATGCGTCTCATTTACCCGTGGCACTCACATCACGATGGCCTCTGGTGAACGGCGCCGGATCGAGGATTTGGCTGTAGGCGATAAGGTTTTGACCCGCGATGACGGCCCGCAGGCTGTGCGCTGGATTGGGCAAACGACATTGCGCGCGTTGGGCGAATTTGCCCCGATTGTGATCACCAAGGGTGCACTGCACAATGAAAACGACCTTTTGGTCAGCCCTGATCACCGCCTCTTTGTCTATCAAAGGCAGGACCGACTGGGCGCTGGCCGTTCGGAAGTTCTGGTGAAGGTCCGCCATTTGATTAATGGCGACACGGTTTACCAGCGCGATGGTGGCTTTGTCGATTATTTCCAGCTGCTTTTTGATGACCACCAGATCATCTATGCAGAAGGCATTGCCGCGGAATCCCTGTTGATTGATCCCCGCACACGCGCCGCCCTGCCCGACCATATGCGCAGTGGCGAGGCGAGGCGGTCAAGCCACGGCCACCGCGCCCATTTGGACTATGAGGTGCAGGAGAAACTCCTGTCCCAAAAAGATGCGATTGGGTTGTTGCGCAAGGCATCGTCGACTTAGTCGGTGCGTGTTGCAGCCATTGATCCATCAAAAATGTCCTGACTATCTGACCCAGTGATCGTGCCACTGACGATCCCAGTTAGCCCGTCTTGATCGCGCCCCCGAAACTCGCCCAGCAGGTTCCCATCAATGTCAAAGGCAGTGCTGCCTGTCTGAAGTGTTCCTGAAAGCGCCCCGTCGAAGGTAAAATCCACGTCGGGATCGGCCCCCCGATTTAAATCTCCGCCTGAGATATCAAGGGTGCCTGTGGTGCCTGAAAAATTTGACACACCCCCTGAGACTTGGTTGCTGGTTGCGCCAAAATCGACCGCGAGGTTGAGGTCGCCGACATTGGCTTGCCGCCCGTCTACGGTGGGTAAGTTAAGGGTCATAAAGCCCGCGTAATTTGCTGTGCCTTCAAGGGGTAACGCGGCAGGGTCAGAGATGTTTTCGCCCGCAAGCGCCGCCTCAAGGGCTGCTGCTTGTGCGGCGCGGTCAATGTTTTCGACGCCAGTGGAAGGCGATGAACAGCCTGCGGTGACCGCCAAAACAAAAGCCATGATGCGCATTATTGAACCCTTTCCGATTGTCTTGGAAAGTGCCTGATCATGCTTAATGGATTGTTAAGAACCATCAACAAAAGGCCGCCTGACTTGCGTCAAACGGCCTCAAGATGCTGAACGCAGTCGTATCGCTTAGTCGCGCTCGACGGTGACGCCGACGATTGACGTGCCTTGATAGCTGCCTATCGTGCTATCGCCAAATCCGATCAGATCGATAGCGCGCGGACTTGGGTTGCCGAGAACAGTGCCATACATATTGCCATTCAGGGAAATCGTATCGCCGTTCCCTCTGATGGTACCCGCGTAGCTGGCTGTCACTGAGTTGTGCGTATCGTCACCGATGTAGCCGTTCCAAACTTAAACAGTACCAGTGTACTCATCAACATTATCATTACTGTCAATGCCGAAAAGATCCGTGATTGACCCGTTAAGCGTTGGCCGGTTGGCCCCGAAATTCACATACAGGTCTGCGTCGCCCAGCAGTGTCGCATCGGCATAGAGTAAGGTTTCCCCAATGAATGTGGGGTTGACGACAATTGACCCTGTCCCAGAATATGTCGCTGTGCCACTTGCGTTGTTCATTGTTGCAGGACCAGATGGATAGAGCGCGCTCACACGATCAAGTTGCTCCAAATAGGCGTCTGTGCGGTTTTGAAGAGTCTGGTAAGGGTTCGTGCTGGTTGAGCCTCCACCGCAAGCCGCGAGCCCCGCAAATGCGGCGAGAGAAAGTGTTGTTTTAAATAAGTTATTCATTTGGGACCTCGGGGCGCTGGTTAATATCGGGCTAACCTATCGCGTTTGGGGGAGAGCTCCAACAAGAATGCACATCGCAACGATGAATTGCCAATGTCGCAACAATGCCCATTTTCACCAATGCCGATTGCCCTTTGCTCAGACACAGATTATGGCTGCGGGCATGACAAATCGCCCAAAACTCCCGCCTGAAATTGCCCGCCGTCGGACCTTTGCGATTATTTCGCACCCCGACGCTGGGAAGACGACGCTGACCGAAAAATTCCTCCTTTATGGTGGCGCTATTCAGATGGCTGGTCAGGTCCGTGCCAAGGGTGAGGCGCGCCGCACCCGCTCCGACTTTATGCAGATGGAAAAGGACCGCGGGATTTCCGTGAGCGCCTCGGCGATGTCGTTTGATTTTGGCGATTACCGTTTCAATCTGGTGGATACTCCCGGCCACTCGGATTTCTCCGAGGATACCTACCGCACGCTGACGGCTGTTGATGCCGCCGTGATGGTGATTGACGGCGCTAAGGGTGTGGAAAGCCAGACCCAGAAGCTGTTTGAGGTGTGCCGCCTGCGCGACCTGCCGATCCTGACGTTTTGTAACAAGATGGACCGCGAGAGCCGCGATACCTTTGAGATCATTGACGAAATTCAAGAGAATTTGGCGATTGACGTGACCCCTGCAAGTTGGCCGATTGGGGTCGGCCGCGAGTTTATCGGCTGCTATGACATTCTGCGCGATAAGCTGGAATTGATGGACCGTGCGGATCGAAACAAGGTCGCCGCGTCGATTTCGATCAAGGGTTTGGATGATCCGAAGCTCAAGGAACATGTGCCGCCTGCGTTGCTGTCCAAGTTCCTTGAAGAGATCGAGATGGCCAAGGAGTTGCTCCCTGCCCTTGATCCGCAGGCCTTGCTTGATGGCACGATGACGCCGATCTGGTTCGGCTCTGCGATGAACAGTTTTGGCGTCAAGGAATTGATGGACGGGATCGCGACCTATGGCCCCGAGCCGCAGGTGCAGAAAGCGACGCCGCGCAATGTGGCCCCTGAAGAGACGGCTGTGACCGGCTTTGTATTCAAGGTGCAGGCCAATATGGACCCGAAACACCGCGACCGCGTGGCGTTTGTGCGTCTGGCGTCGGGGCATTTTGAGCGGGGCATGAAGTTGACCCATGTGCGGTCCAAAAAGGTGATGGCGGTGTCAAACCCTGTGCTGTTTTTGGCCGCCGACCGCGAATTGGCGGAGGAAGCTTGGGCTGGCGACATCATCGGTATTCCGAACCACGGGCAGCTGCGCATTGGTGATACACTGACCGAGGGCGAGGCGATCCGTGTGTCGAACATCCCGTCGTTTGCGCCTGAACTTTTGCAAACCTGCCGTGCTGGCGACCCAATGAAGGCCAAGCATCTTGAGAAAGCCTTGATGCAATTTGCCGAAGAAGGGGCTGCCAAGGTGTTCAAGCCGACCTTTGGCTCTGGTTTCATCGTGGGCGTTGTTGGGGCCTTGCAGTTCGAGGTTCTCGCCAGCCGCATTGAGCTTGAATACGGGCTGCCTGTGCGGTTCGAGAGTTCGCAGTTCACCTCGGCCCGTTGGGTTTTGGGGGCGAAGGTGGCGGTCGAGAAATTCTCGGAAGCAAACAAAGCGCATATTGCCACGGACAACGACGGCGACGTTGTTTTCTTGACGCGATTACAATGGGATATCGACCGCGTGGCCCGCGATTACCCTGATGTGACGCTGTCATCGACGAAGGAAATGATGGTCTGACCTTACAGAACCGCGTCTTGCCTACAGGAGAAATCGTGGCCGATGCAGGCCGCGGTACGCTGACGGGCAATCGCGGGATTTTGCACCGTGAGGGGCGTGTTTTGGGCACGGCCCGTTGGACCCATAAGGCGTGGATTTGTTGCGTGCTGGATTGGCAAGAACGCAAGCGCGAGGTCATGACGGGCCGCAATTGGACCGAGTTGTTTTTCCTTGATGAGGCGGTGGCGTTTTCGGCGGGACACAGGCCTTGCGGCTATTGCAGGCGGGCGGATTATGCGCGCTTTGTGCAGGCTTGGAGCGAGGCTTACCGCGAGCGCCCGAAGGCCCCGCAAATGGACGCCATTTTGCACCCTGCACGTGTGGGGCGTGACCGCGCTCAAGTGACCCATGAGGCCGATTTTGCAAGCCTGCCACGTGGTGCGTTTGTCCACCATGAGGGGCAGCCGCATTTGGTGACCGACCATAGGCTTTACCCATATACGACAGCGGGTTACGGCGCACCCTGCCCGCGTCCGCGATGTGGCAAAACGACGGTATTGACGCCCGCGCCGATAATTAAAGTGATGCAAGCGGGCTACACCCCGCAGCTGCACCCGTCGACTGTTTAAGTTCCGTTAACCTTTACGCCGCAGAGTAAGGTCATGTTGGTCCGACTGGCTTTTATTTTCCCCCTCCTTATCGCTTGTTCGCCGTCTGACCGGCTGCAACGCAGCTATATGCATGAAACGGGCGTTTGGCAGATTGTTTCGCGCGATACGGAAGTGTTCCGCGACCGCGATGTGCATGTTTTGGCCCGTACGATCATTTTGGAAAGCGGTGGAGAAACGCGCTATTATCTGTCGCTGTCGTTCTTACATGGACGCGGCGCGCGGCCCCAGATTACAATCGTGACGCAAAACGGTGATTTGATGCCCTACGAGATGCACGACAGGTTGCGCACCTTTTGCATTGACCATTGCCATAGCGCCGAAGTCGGACAAATCCCGCTTACGATCACGCAGTTTCGCATGGCCGCCAACGAGGGTATGACCCTGAAAGTCGCAGGCAAACGCCGCGATTATCTCTCGCAAATCCCGTCAAAGTTGTTTTATAGCGCATTGCAGACCGCAAATCTGCTGGAACCTGCCACCAAGCCCCTGCCCTGATAGGGTTTCCTTGACCTTTGGACCACTTAGGTCTAAGGCCATGCACAGTCGAACGCCCTGACAATTCGGTCAGGCGGGCCGCGCAATATGAGCGGCCAAACAGCCGTAACATATTGAAAGGGCTAACTTGACCAAATTCTCCGATCTCAACCTTGACGCCAAGGTTCTTAAAGCCATCGCCGAAACAGGCTATGAAACACCGACACCTATTCAGGTTGGCGCGATTGTGCCTGCGCTTGAGGGCCGCGATGTTTTGGGCATTGCGCAGACGGGTACGGGCAAAACTGCCGCCTTTACGCTGCCGATGATTACCCTGTTGGGCCGTGGTCGTGCACGTGCGCGGATGCCGCGTTCCCTTGTGCTGGCACCGACCCGCGAGTTGGCTGCCCAAGTGGCCGAGAACTTTGACACATATGCCAAATACACTAAGCTTTCCAAGGCCTTGCTGATTGGCGGCACGTCCTTCAAGGACCAAGACAAGCTGATCGACAAGGGCGTTGACGTGCTGATCGCGACCCCAGGCCGTTTGCTTGACCACCTTGAGCGCGGCAAATTGATCCTGACTGACGTCAAGATTATGGTCATCGACGAGGCTGACCGCATGCTTGATATGGGCTTTATTCCTGATATCGAAGAGATCTTTAAGCGCACGCCGTTTACCCGTCAGACGCTGTTTTTCTCGGCCACGATGGCCCCTGAAATCGAGCGGATCACCAACACATTCCTGTCGAACCCTGCCAAGATCGAGGTTGCTCGCGCGGCCACGACGAACACGAATATCAAGCAAGGTGTCTTGATGTTTAAGGGCTCTAACAAGGCGAAAGAGCCTGCAGAGAAGCGTGCCGTTTTGCGGGCATTGATCGACCGCGAGGGTGATGCTTGCACCAACGCGATTATCTTTTGCAATCGTAAATCTGACGTCGATGTAGTTGCTAAGTCATTGAATAAATACGGATATCAGGCAGCTCCGATCCATGGCGACTTGGATCAAAGCCACCGCACACGTACCCTCGAATCGTTCCGCGACAACGAGCTGCGATTCCTTGTGGCGTCAGATGTGGCTGCCCGTGGACTTGATATCCCTGCCGTGACCCATGTTTTCAACTTTGATGTGCCATCCCACGCCGAAGATTACGTGCACCGCATTGGTCGCACGGGTCGTGCGGGCCGCTCTGGTGTTGCGATCATGATTTGCGCGACACGCGACGAGAAAAATTTTGCCGATGTTGAACGTCTGGTGAACGAAGAGATTCCACGCCTTGAGAACCCTCTGGGTGCCGGTGCCCCTGCCCCCGAAGGTGATGATGCGCCGAAATCTGAGACCAAGCCGCGCACCCGTAGCCGCACGCGCAAGCCACGTGAGGACAAGCCCGCGGTTGAGGCTGTTGAGGCCGAAGCCAAGGTTGAAGCCCCACGCGAAGACAAACCGCGCGAGGAAAAGCCACGTCGTGAGCGCCAAGAGCGTAAGCCGCGTCAAGACCGCGAGCAAAAAGCAGAGCGTGAGCCAAAAGCCGAACAGCCTGAGCGTCAAGAGCGCCAGCCGCAAGGTGAGCGTCAAGAGCGTCAGCCGCAAGGCGAGCGTCACGAGCGTCATCAGCACGGCGACCGCAATCGCAACGATCGCAACAATAACAACCGTCGCAACGACAACCGCGTCATTGGTTTGGGCGATGATACCCCTGCTTTTATTGCCAAAAGCTTTGAAGAGCGGGCCAAAGATCCCAGCTAAGATGAAGCCTGCGATCCTGTCATTGGTAGTGGCTCTTGCTCCGTCTTTGGCGGCGGCAGAGCTATGCCAGACACGGGTTGAGGCCGCGGATTTGCAGATTGATCCTGAGGTTTTGGATAGTAGTGTGACGTGGCGCGAGAGCCTACTTTCGCTTCCCAATGCGGGTGCATCTGCGATCAGAGGCAATTTACGCCAATGTCATAGCGGCGATATCTACGCGTTTCTTGATGGTTTGGCCGATATGGATGGCAAATGTCTTGTCGAGGCGGATGCAGACACTGGCTATGTCATTCTGACCGGTGAGCGGAACTATCGCGGGCGGTGTACCAAGACGGTTTGCCAGCGCGTGAATGATACCAAAGAGAACCTTGGCGCTGTGACCTCATCGCTGGTCAGTGGTGCTGTCGATGTAGCAGATACAGCAGCGTCACATCCCGCGGGGGCTTTGGTGATCACTGGGGCCGCCGATACGATCGTGGCTTCTGTTGGCACTGCCTCGGCCTCGGCCCTTGCAGTTCTATCGACACCAGCCGTCTTGGCCGCCACGACCGTATCGGCCGTGGCCGTGGGCGGCGCGGTTTACATCTGTTCGGAATAGCAACTGGGTAGGATGGGTTTTAACCCATCCTCTTTTGCTTAGCTCAGACGCGATACAATCACGATCACTTCTGGTTTTTTGCCGATCTCGCCCTGTGCAGATTTGCGTGCGACGTTTTTCAGCTCTTTTTCCAGCTTCACATCATCGCGCAGGGTTTTGTCGTTTGCGCGACCCAAGAACTGTGCGAGATCCGCCTCAACAACTTCCGCGAGGGATGTGTTCGACTTGCCAGTTTCGGACAGACCAGAGATTTCGACCCATGGATCGCCAAGCGGTTCGTCGTTTTCATCCAAGATCAGCGTCACAACCATCTGACCGTTCAGCGCCATACGGATACGGTCGCGCACGACACCGTCCATAGCACCAACCTTGACGGACCCGTCGAGGTAAGTGCGGCCAGTCTCGATGTATTCGGCCACGGATGGACGGTCACCCGTCAGGTCGATCATCATGCCATTTACGGCAACGATGCCTTTGATGCCGCTTTGCTCGCCCAGTTTCACGTGCTCTCGCAAGTGACGGTGTTCACCGTGCATCGGGATCAGCATTTCTGGTTTTACGATCTCATGCATGGTCGCAAGGTCGGGACGGTTCGCGTGTCCAGACACGTGGTATTTGCCGCCAGCGTCGTCGATCACATCCACACCCAACTCGGAAAGCTGGTTCATGATGCGGATCACGCCGCGCTCGTTGCCCGGGATCGTTTTGGACGAGAACAGGAAAGTGTCGCCGTCTTTGAGCGACAACCCAAGGTATTTGCCCTGTGCCAATTGCGCAGAGGCTGCACGGCGTTCGCCTTGCGAGCCAGTGACCAGCAACATGATAGAGTTGCGCGGCATGTTCAGCGCGTCCTCGGGGGACACAATCGGCGGGAAACCTGACAGGATGCCAACTTGCGTCGCAGCCTCCACCATGCGCTGCATGGAGCGACCCAGCAGAACCACGGAGCGGTTCGCCTTTTTCGCGGCCAGTGCCAGTGTTTTCAAACGTGCAATGTTGGACGCGAATGTGGTCGCAACCACAGTACCAGTCGCATTCGACATCATCTCGGCAATCGCGTCGCCGATAGTGTTCTCGGAGCGGCCTGGAAGCGGGCTAAACACATTGGTGGAATCGCAGATCAGCGCCTTGACGCCATCTTTAGAGACCTCTTCCCAAAGCGGGCGGTTGAACGGATCGCCAACAACGGGCGTCTCGTCGATCTTAAAGTCGCCAGAGTGGATCAGGCGGCCAACAGGCGTGTCGATCACAAGGCCTGCGCTTTCGGGGATCGAGTGCGAGATTGGCACGTAGGAGATTTTCAGCGGGCCGCATTCGATAACCTGTGGGTACGGTTCAACCACCGTCACAACGCTATCAGGTAGCCCGTGTTCGGCCAGCTTGCGGCGTGCGATGTTCGCGGTAAAGGCACGTGCGTAAACAGGCGCGCCAAGCGATTGCCAGTAGTGGCCGATGGCCCCTACGTGGTCTTCGTGGGCGTGGGTGATGAAAATGCCTTCGATGTCGGCGCGGCGTGCTTTCAGCCATGCGATATCGGGCAGGATCAGATCCACACCGGGTGTTGTGTCCATGTCTGGGAAGGTCACGCCGAGGTCGACGACGATCAGTTTTTCTTTGCCCGGAAGGCCGTAGCCATAGACGTAGGCGTTCATCCCGATTTCACCAGCCCCACCGAGGGGCAGATAGATCAGGCGTTCAGCTGCTTTTTTGCGGCTCATGTATTTTCCTTGTTGTGTCGGTGGATGACGGTCAAGCCGTGCATCGTCAAATCATCTTCAAAGGCGTCAAAAAGCGCCTCCGTCTGCCCGAATAGGGGGGCAAGTCCGCCTGTAGAGATGATCCGCATCGGCACATCCCTTTCGGCCTTAATCCGAGCGCATATCTCACGCACCAGCCCCACGTAACCCCAAAAAATCCCTGATTGCATGCATGCAACAGTGTTGGTGCCGATCACCTGCTGGGGTTTGGTAATATCGACGTGAGGTAATGCCGCGGCCGCGTTGTGCAAGGCCTCAAGCGAGAGGTTCACACCGGGTGCAATCACCCCGCCAACATAGGCCCCATCTGGTGCCACAACGTCGAAGGTGGTGGCTGTGCCAAAGTCCACGACGATCAGATCGCCGCCATGCCTATCGAACGCGCCTGCCGTATTTACCAAGCGGTCAGGGCCAACGGCGGTGCCGGCATCGACCCGTGGCGCCACAGGCAAGAGGCAGTCAGGCTTGCCCACCACGATGGGCCGACAATTGAAGTAACGGTCCGAAAGCACCCGCAGGTTAAACACCACGCGCGGGACAGTTGAAGAAACAATTACCTCGTCAATCACCACCTCGATTTTGTGGATGTTCATCAGGCTCGAGAGCCAGACGTAATATTGATCCGCCGTGCGCTGCCATTCGGTCGAGGTCCGCCATGTGGCGATGAACTTCGCCCCGTCCCAGATGGAAAACACGGTATTGGTATTGCCGCAATCAATGGCCAAAAGCATGGGGATATTCCTTTAGAAATAGACATCAGCGGCGGGGATGGCTTGCCGCCCTGCCCCTGTGATCAGCACAAGGTTGCCGTTTTCGTCGATGGTGTCAAAGATACCGGTGATCTCGGTCTGGCTGGTAC
>Ga0209505_1001016_pt1 | contig 20341 bp, 12 predicted proteins | sample COGITO_mtgs_1103_2_FD_184794 | JGI IMG/M metagenome (GOLD analysis project Ga0209505, IMG submission 184794) | Pelagic marine microbial communities from North Sea - COGITO_mtgs_110331 (SPAdes) (version 2) | ecosystem: Environmental > Aquatic > Marine > Epipelagic ... | reverse complement strand
TTTGACATTATTATATTGCAACAGAGTTTTCGATGGCATCGCCACCAACAGCACCGAATGTGGTATCGTTCGAACAAATGCCGGAAGGGGCAAAAGTCCAACTCGAATTCGATACCAGCTACGCGAATTTCAAAGTCGAACGAAAAGCGGACGAAATTGGAGACGCGAACTTTCCCTCGAACTTACACAACGTCGCCGAGTTATTCGGTCAATTACACATGTTGAAAAACGTAACCAACTTACACCGATGCGTCGAACGGTTTAAGACAATCTTGAAAGAAGGACCGGATGGGAAACAGAATAATCGCATGGGACAAGCAGCCATCGTGTGTTTCAACTGTGGATGTGTCGCTTTGCCTAAAGGTGGCGACGTTGGGATGGAGTGCGCAAACTGCGGGGAGAAAGAGCAGACGAATAAAGTGGTCTGTAAACGAGAAGATGGATCGATGGTTCCTTGGATTGAAAACGGAGTGAAACCGATGACGGAAGAGGAGAGGAGGAAGAAGATAGAGGCGGACGTGGCGATGGCGAGGAAGTTACAGAGTCTCGATGAAGACGGTAATAAGAATGGGTAGTGGGGAAAGGGAAATGTACTAGCGTAAACTTGCATTAAAAACTTAATCATTCGCCGCGTTCGTATCTTCGCCTTCTCTCCTCACTCTCACCGCTACCACTGCTACTACTACTACTGCTGCTGCTACTACTACTACTCCTATTGCTGCTCCTATTGCTACTTCTACTACTACTACCACCAAATCTACCACCTTGTTCTCTTCTCCTTGTTCTCTCGAATGGCACGTCTTGTCGTCCTCCTTGTCGTCGTCGTTGCTCCCGTTCTTTGAGCTGTTGCGTTCGTTTTGCTTCATCCGCGTTACCATCCGAGTGATTCACGAACCAATCCGGCAAACTCTCTCCGGACTCCATGAAAGCATTTCTTAATTGTTTATAGATTGGCCCGTTTCCAACCTCGTCTTCAAATCCAGCCACGTATAAGCTCGTCGATGTTCCTTTCTTCCCGGCTCGAGCGGTTCTTCCCAATCGATGGACGTACTCTTCAAAGTCTCGTTTATCCGTCGGCAAGTCGAAATTAATCACGTGCTCGACGAGAGGAATATCCAAACCTCTCGAAGCAACGTCCGTGGCAACTAATAACGATATTTTCCCATCTCGAAAAGCTTCTAACGTTCGGACTCTCGCGCCTTGCGTCAAATCTCCGTGTAGCGCTTCGACTGTAATTTTTTTCTTTAAATCCGAATCCGAATCCGACGACGACGATGACATGGACGATAAACGTTCCTTGAGCCAAATTGCCGTTTTCACTTGTTTGCAAAACACCATCGTTTTTTCGTCACTTTTATTTCTACTTTCTATGGCCTCGAGAAGTAACGGGAATTTATACTCCTTCGGTTCCTTCTCATCCGTAGCGTTTGTTTTGACGACTTCTACCAGTTTTTGCGTCACGCCGCGAGCCAACGCACCAACGCGTCCAACAGATATCCTCGCGCGATACGGCGACGGGCGCGTGTATTTAGAGGCCAAAGTGAGCACTTTCGGTGAAAACGTTGCGGAAAACAAAAGCGTTTGTCGTCCATTCTCTTCCGTTGGAATCTTGCCCCGGTTGCCCAACAAATCTCTCAGTTGCGGTTCAAATCCAAGATCCAGCATGCGGTCGGCTTCGTCCAATACTAACAGTCGAACTTCACGCAAGTCAACGTATTCGTCGTCGCAAAAATCGAGCAAACGTCCTGGCGTGCACACCAGAATTTCCGGTCCAAATGCGATGTGTTCGAGCTGTGGCTTACAATTTTCTCCTCCGTGCGCGCACGCGACTCGGAGACCGGTATCGAAACACACTTTGCGCACGTCCAAGTAAATTTGTCGCGCGAGTTCGCGAGTTGGTGCTAATATAACCACCGAAGGTTGACACGGTGTCGATATTGTCGCTATCGTTTTTGTCGTTGCATCAGTATTGTCCCGTTCCTCCTCGTTCGATGATGTTGAAGTCGTCATCGCCGCACTCTCTCTTTTCTCCGCTTTCCTCTTCAAAGCAATTTCAACAGCCGGTATCGCAAAAGCGAGCGTTTTCCCACTCCCAGTGTGCGCGGAACACACTAGATCTAATCCGCTCATCGCTAACGGTATCGCGTGTTTTTGTATCGGCGTCAATTCGGTGAGCCCCATTCTCTTCTCCACGTTGGTGACAACCGCTTTGTCGTGCACGGCCAAAGACGACTCGCTCAAGCGTCGAACGGCAGTTGGCGACGATATCGTGGTGGACTCTGAATCTACCTTTACCTCCACGTCGTCGTACGTCGTAAACAAATCTCGTCGCTCGTTCTCGACTGTTTCTCTCGGAAATAACTCGCTCTCTTGGTCTGGTAAACATCTCCCGTGACTTCTCGCGCCACTCAAGACCTCCCCGCCAGTCTTCGCCGCTTCTACTTCCTTTAAGAAAAACTCCCTCTCTTCTCGTTTCCGGAGTTTGATTTTCTCTCTCTGCTTCGCCGTCAAAAACTGTTGTTGTTGTTGTCGTTGTTCTTTGTGTTCGCGTCGCGAAGACGAGGAAGACGAGGAAGAAAAGGAAGACGAGGAGTTTATTGTTGTTCTCGTTGTTCTCGTGACGACGGCGCATTCTCTCCGCCTCCTCCTCCTCCGATGATGATGATTTTGGTCGCGATGATGATGACCACGACATCGAGAAGAAAAAGAGCAACAATACCCACCAAAACAACTTTTACTAGTATTATTAGTAGTATTAAGCATCGTCGTCTGAATCGTCGTCATCGTATCGCTGCTCTTATTATTATATAGACTCGCGCGTGTCGTGTGTGTAAATTAGTGTCGACAATTGGGTAGACGCCAAAAAGAATTCTCCAGTTCTCACCCGTCTGTCTCAGGGGAACATGACGACGACAGCAGCGAGTGTTGAGTGGTGTTGCGCGTGCTGTCCAAGCAGTCGTCGTAGGAATAGTAGCAGTAGGAGTAGTAGCAGCGATAACAGAAGAAGAAACAACAGACGAGGATCATCATCAATCTCATCATCATCATCATCATCATCATCATCGTCGTCATCAACGACGTCAAAGACGAATTCGAGAAAAAGTGATAAAACTCCTCCTCCTCCTCCTTCTCCTTCTCCAAATTCTCCGAATTCTCAAACTCCGTTTGTAAAAGTGGACGCGAGAGTGTTCATCGTCGGCGCGGGCGTTGGGACGGGTTCTATACAAAACTTAACCATCCGCGCGGCGAACATCTTGAAATCCGCGGATGTGGTCATTTACGACGATTTAGGCGTCGATAGCGAGGAAACTTTATCTCTGTGCGGACAGAAGTGTAAGAAAATATACGTCGGTAAGAGAGGCGGGAGAGCGGAAAAGAACACGTCGCAAGCGGAGATTAACAGTTTGTTGGTGGAGTTGTCGGCGAGCGGGAGATATAAACACGTCGTCCGGTTGAAAGGCGGAGACCCGACTATATTCGGTAGACTAGGAAACGAAATAGAAGCGCTGAAGCGAGCAAAGATAAAGTACGAGATTGTCCCGGGAGTCTCGAGTTTAGTCGCAAGCGCAGCCGCGGTAGGAATGCCGCTCACGGAAACCATGCGAGGTGGGAAACACTTCGCGTGTATTTCCGGCCACGACGCGAAAACAAACCCAGACGCGTTTAGAGATTTAGCCGACGTAGATACGGTCGTCGTATTCATGGGCGGAAAGAACATCGCGAGCGTAGTGGACGCGCTTTTAATGAACCCAACGTTTGGTAGCGAACAAGCAGCCGCGACGACGAAGAGTAGAGGTAGCAAAGCGACCGCGGCTTCCAAGAGAACGAAAAGCACGCCGTGCGCCGTGGTCAGAGACGTAGACGGCGCGAAAGAAAAACGATGGTTAGGTACGCTCGGCGATATCGTCGAGAAAACCGAAGGCGAAAAGTTAAGTCCGTGCGTTTTCATCGTCGGAGAGATTTGCAAATCCGCCACCTTGCACGAGCGTAACGTTTACTTGTGATGAAAGAGAAGAAGAAGATCTCGTAGTAGTAGTCTCAGTCGTCTCTCTCGTGTGATATTTTTAGCTTTTTATTTAATGATTTTTGATGAAAAAACTTTGATTTAAAAATACACGAAAGGCGCACACTTTATACTAATACTACACAAAAGTACGTTTACTCTTCCTCGCGGAAGGATGCACGACGACGACTTTGACGATGAAAATCATCACGGTTCAACAGAAAGACTGTGCAGCGACTCAAATTTCGCCCCGCGAGCTCGACAGCTCCGCGTTTTCGCCGAACGTAAAAACAGAACGAACGATTTTCTTCGCCAACTTCGCGCGACGAAGACACCAGCGGAGCTTTCGTCGCCAGTGAATTCGACGAGAAAAAAAGAAGAAGAAAACAAAGGAAAGAAGTGTACTTCGAAATGGAGCTCGAAAGCGAAAGCGAAAGTGGACACGCGACGACGACGCGAAAAGAAGCGCGAGCTCGATGAGTCGAAGGAAAAGAAGAAAAAGAAGAAGAGCGTCGTCGAAAACGTCGTCGTCGTCGACCACGCCGTTGAGAAGGAGGTGGAGAAAAAAATCGAAGAAGAAAAAAACGCGACAACAATGTCGTTGGATGACGACGACGACGACGACGAAAGAGAACCGTTGGTGACTCGAAGAGCCAAAGAAGCGGTGAACATGTTGAAATCTAATCCGGTGTCGCCGAGAGAAAACGTGGAACGGTATTACGAGTGCATAGAATTATTACGCGAACGGAGGAAACGCGCGGCGAGAGACGCGTTTCAAAAAGCAAAGAGTAAACGAGAGGAACGGCGAAAGCGAAAAGAGGAGGAAAAGGCAGCGAGAATGGCTGCTCTAACTACCGCAGCTGATGGAGATTGCGGGGACGAGGGATGCAAGGACGAAGAAAGCGCGGAGTCCTCCGATAGCGACGAAGGCGAAGAAGACGAGGAAACGCGGAAAAAAATCTTCGAGAAGGAGCTACAGTATGAGTTTAAAACGACTTGGAAAGATATCGCGCACGAATCGAAAGACATGATGAATAAAGAAACACAAAGAAACGCGATTAAAAGTTTAGAGTTGGAATTGAGACGCGCGTACATTTCCGCGCGATTGATTTTCAAGCATTACGCGCTTTTGACGAAACCGTTCGACGAAAATATCGGCGCCGCAGAGCTCGGCTCGATGACGCTAAACGATTGGTTCGCGTTTTTGAAAGATTGCGATTTAATCGGGGCAAACTCAGTGGATGAAAATAATAAAAAGATGCTCAAAAGTAGCGCCGAACTGCTCTTTATTCGATTGAACTGGATTACCGATGCCTCGGGGCGGAAGGTGAAAAACGCAGACACGACGACCAACTCTGATAGATCTTTAGTTATCACGGAATTTTGTGTCGGTATTCTCAGACTCGCGAAAGCTTTGCGTCCGAAGAAGTTTAAGAACGAAATGTTATCGGAAACTCTGGCGAGATTTATGAAAGAACGCATCATTCCTCGCGCGAAATTCGTCGATGTCGAGCCTTTTCGTAGCCGCATGCGAGCGAAGCGAGTTCGTAAAGTTCTAGAGAAGAACAAAACTTTAATCACGCACGTGTTTGAAAAATACGCCGCGATTGGAACCTCGACTTCTATCGGAGCCGCCGGTCTGCGAACGATCGATTTGAACGAACTCGTCGGATTAGTCAAAGATATGGTCGCTCACGTCGCGCGTTCGCAACCAGGAGTTCACGTAAAGTTTCTCGTCATCCAGCGCTGTTTCGGATTGAGTCAGAAAGAAGTCCTCGGCGAGGACGCCGGGGAAATCGATCGAGAAGAATTTGACGAGCTCGTCGGTAGGTTGGCGGAGGAGTTTTACGACGGAACGTGTTTTTCTTTCGCGACGACGACGACGAAGACGACGAGTGAAGTGAACGATATCACCACTACTACGTTTACCTCGTCCTCGCTGGCGGATAAAATTTCCTGGTTCATTGAGACGCATCTCGCGCCCGTGTATTGATTGATAGATACCTTTTGATAGATTGATAGATTTGTGATGATGTGAGAGTATGTTGTGTGAGTAGTAGTAGTAGTAGTAGTAGTAGTAGTAGTAGTATTTTTACGATCGTGTACTGTGCTCGTGTATTTTTTGCTTTTGCAGAAACCAAACAGCTGCCAAAAAACAAGCCCAAAACGAGAGGAAGGAAAAAAAAGAAAAAAGTAGGGTCGGAGGTTGAAAATGTCATCACATAATAGCACGCACTCGACACACAGGAAAGATGTCTTCGCAATCCGTGCAAACTTTCGGACGCAAGTACGTGTATACTATTAGTAGCTGAATCGAATCGAATCGTTCGAGACGCATTTTGTCGTTCGCGAATGGTGGTGAAACCACCTTTTCGCGCGCATCATCTCATTTTTACAACGCAGAAAGGCTCCGCCTTTTGTAGGCGGAAAAGGTGGAAAGGACGATGCGCGCGAGAATTCGTCTCGTTTTAAACGCACACGCGACCATCGCATTCGAACTATGAACTTACCATCGCACGTTTTCTTTTCTTTTCTACCCGTTTACCTTTTCAAACAAACAAACAGAAAAACTGCCGTTGCCGTCGCGCACGTCAAACAAGGGAAAGGTCTCTTGCGCTTGAATGGGTCGCCCATCGAGCTCGAGAAGACGGAATTACTCAGAACTAAAGCTTTGGAGCCGGTGCTCTTGTTGGGCAAGGAGAAGTTTGCCAACGTTGACATCCGCGTTCGCGTGAAGGGTGGTGGTCACGTTTCACAAATGTACGCCGTGAGACAAGCGATTGCGAAAGGGTTAGTGGCGTACACTCAAAAGTACGTCGATGAGGCGACGAAGAAGGAGTTGAAAGACGCGTTGTTGCAGTTTGACAGAACGATGTTGGTCGCCGATCCGAGAAGAATGGAACCGAAGAAGGCGGGTGGTCGTGGTGCGAGAGCGAGATTCCAAAAGTCGTACCGTTAATATATGCGCACGTGTGTATGTTTACGCGTACGAGAGTAAGTAGAATTTGAACCTTAGCAATCATAGAAGAGAGAACCTTATTAATATATAAAACGCAACTATTCACACGGTGTTTTGGACGAAGACGAAAGAAGAAGAGAAAGATGTGTTGTATTCATCATCATCGACCCCGCGTAAAAACGGGTTTGCGCAGACCAGCAGGCACAACCACCCTTCTTGGTGGAACAGTCGTTTTAGTCGTTTCGTCCTCCAATAGCCCCACCACTCTGTCTCTTTTTTCCAGCGCTCTCTCTGCCTCTCTCTCTTTGTTGTTTGTTGTTGTGGGAAGCTGTTATTCGTTGTTGGCTTTTTTCTTCACTTTTCAATCTCATCAGAACATCATGGCGCTGTTAATGAGACGGTCGTGCTGCTTCTTCTCCTCCTCCTCGTCCTCGTCGTGTTCGTACTCCTCCTCTTCGTCCTCTTTCAGACGAGCAAAAGCAGTCGTCGTTGCCACCGTGAGCACCACCACATCGGGTGGGAGTTTTAAAAGTCGTTTCACTTCGTGTCGGCGAGAAAATCATCAGCCTCCTCGCGGAAACAATTTTTACGTTCATAACAACACGCGCATAAACAGAAGAAGACCGACGAGAACGTTTGCGTCTCATAACGACGAAGAACGAGAAGATGACGAAGAAGAGGAAGAGAAATGGTCCGATTTGCTCGAGCAGTTCGATAAAGAAGCCGTCGTGATTGCAGACAGAAACAAAAAAATCATCATCCCACCGCATAAAGTGGCAACGTTGGAACGAGCGTTAGCCGGCGGGAGAAGGACGTTTCGATTGAACGAATTAGCGAACGATTTAGGATTGGAGAGACGAGACGTGACGGCGTGGATGAAAGAGAACCAACACAGACAAAAAGAGTTGGCAGAGAAGTATCCGCAGGAACAGTTTCGAAACGAAGATATAGACGAAGATGAAGTCGTCGGGTTGTTATCGAACAGAGCGAAAGAAACGGTGAGGAGAGACAAATTGCACGACGTGAAAGCGCCGGTCAACAAAGGGAAAAAAGACGGGGGTCCAGGTGGGATGCCGGCGTACAAAGGATTTAAGAAAACGAGACTAGGCGCTTCAAACGTGGCGACGTTGGAGAAAATATGGGAAACCGGGAACCATTACCCGGACGACGCGACGATTCAAGGAATCAGAGACGCGACGAAATTACCGGCGAGTAAGATTGTGAATTGGTTCAAAGAGAAAAGAGACGGGGCGAGGAGTCAAAGACACCGAGACGCGAGGAATAGACAAGCGGAAAAGGAAGGCTTTGAAAGAGGAGGACGAAGACGCGAAGGAAGAGGAGGAGGAGAATACGGGAAACAGAACCACAGAAAACAAAGAGACGTCGTCGAAGATTGGGGAGATGATTACGAGTAATACCCGTCTGTATATGCATACTAGTATGTTCTATTAAATATATATCACTGCTACAACTACAACTACCAACTATTACGTGATGCTCACATCACATTTGAACTGCTCGTAATTCGATTTTGCCCTCCTGGAAAAAGAAGCACTTCGTCGCCTTCGTCGACGTCTTGAGCGGCGTGAAACGAATTGCTCACATTCAGTTCCACTCCATTTTCTTCTTCATCCTCGTCGTCGAATGTTGTCCTGTGTACCGCGCGTACGCTGACCGCAAATTTGGCGCGCTTTAATGCTTGCGTTGTTTTCCATAGCGCGTAGCACGTGCTTCCTAAACATACGAGCGATAACGCGAGCGCGACCGTGAGCGATTGAATGCGATACTGGTCGTTACTGCTTGATGCGACTCCCCCTTCCTCGTCGTCAATCTCAGTAAACGTCAACTTTTCACCACCAATCCCGGTTCCCATTTTCCTAGTCTCGCATTTGTTTTCATTCTTGACGAACACGTGCATATCAACTGCTACATAAGGGTTCTCGCTCTTATCTGGATCTGTTCGACAACTCGAAGCCGACTCACCATCGCGCATCGACCAGTACGTATGATTCAAATCTGTGGTGCCATCTGGATGAACGCACGCGTTTCTTTCCCATTTCCAACTCATGTGCGTATCGTTGTGCACGATTAAAGAACCCGCGCCGAAAGAACCTTCGCGAAATGCCGACCAGGACGGTTGCGGAGTCATCCAGCTCGAGCCGTATGGTCCTTCGTAGTTTCCTCCGTCGCCGACTACTATGTGCGTTATGCCGCACTCGTCGCGTTGATTGTTATATACTGGATAAGAACGCTCGTAACTGTGCACGTGCCCATTCAAGGCAACATCGACGCCAAATTTGTATAAAATCTGTTCGTACTTCAGACGTTGCGGTTCATTCTCTTTGTAATGCGCAGAGTTGGAATTATACCACGGCGCGTGAAAGACGGCGATAATCCAAGGCGTCTGTTTTCTATTTACTCGCGCTAAATCGTTCTCGAGCCATGTTTGAAATGTATCAGCTACGGCGCCATCGAACATTTGTGTCGAGACGGAAGAGTAAGAATCAATGTGCACGACGTGCGCCTTACCGACGTTGAAGGACCAGAAATTTTTGGAATACGAGGCACTTCGTCTCCAAGGTGTCTCGTAGCGTTTCTCAAAAGCCGTATATTCCGCGCCGTTATTCACGACGTCGTGATTCCCGCTCGCGATGACGACTGGAACCGAACTAAACAACGCTTCAGATAACTCAGCAAAGGAATCCCATCTAGGCGCGAAACCATCGGCGTAGGATACATCACCGGTATGAATCACTGCGTGCGGTTTCACCACGTCTTTCACGTGCTGAAAAACTTTCTTCGTCACTTCGGTTTGTCCGGTATCTCCCATGACGGAGAGTATTGTTTCTCCTTCGTTGGTATTACTACTGCCGCGTTTCTTAAACGATCTGTACTTTGTTTCTCCATTCTCATCCTCGTCGTGCGGTAACACATACACGCACGCATCAAAGCCTCTTTCCTTATTGAAATCTTTAATCTTCGCTTTGTGTATAAACGGACTTCGATACCACCCGCCGTTGGCGTTTGCGTACCCCAAACACACCGTCTTTTCCCACGGTTTCTCCATCGTGAACCACGCATCCGGCACGACGTCTTTAAAACTATTCACGACGTTATAATTCGACGCATCTCTATCCGCCCAACTCGACGTATTCGCCAGCTTCGCTAAAACGTCTCTCTTCACCGGCGTTTTCGGCCCGCCCATACTCGGCGCGGTTAAACTCGTCGCCGACGCCAAACACATCTGCTGCGTGTACGAAGACGACTCGAAAACTTTACCTATGTGCCACGTTGTTTGCGTCTTCGAAGAGACCACTCTGTCAATCACATCTTTCTCCTCTTCGTCTTCAGAGTTTCTCTTCGCGCACGCGTATCTCACTTCAAAGTCTTCCTCTAAAGGCTCTCTCGTCGTCCACACGACGGTGACTTCCTCGTCTCCGGATATCGACAAGTGCACTTGCTCTGGTTTTAAATGGGTTTCATCTTCTTCTTCTCGTTCATCAGCAAAAGCGATCAAACGTCTTCTTTCACTTCTTCTTCTTCTTCGCGTTGGTTCCAACTCGACCGGTGCTGACGCGTATTCCGGTCTCGAATAGAACGACGTCCTTCTTCCGACGATGATGATTTCGTCCACATTGCTTTCGTCCACGGTTTCAAAGCCGCCAGAAACACCACCACGCATCATAAAAAGCGCCAACACCAACGCGCGTGGAAAACGGCTTTCAGAGGAGGAAACTACTGAGGCGCTCGTTCTTCTTCTTCGGTCGTTCGTCGTCGTCATCGCGTGTGAGAAAATATTCCTTTCTTCTTCGTTGTTGTTTACAAATCCACACAAAAGAGCGGCTGTTTTTGTAACGAACTTTTCTTCTGCGATGAGAAGATGTCGACTCAGATGTTAGACGATGACGACATATGGGACAACAAACACGAAAAACGCAAGAAGGAACAACAACGAGAGCAGAGAAGACGACGAAAAAGTTTAGTCTCGATTCTTTTAACGCTGTGTCTCTTTCTTCTCGTCTGGTACGTCGAGCACAACGAGAGAGACGCGTTTTACGTTCGGGAAATCGATGATGATGTCTTCGACCCCGAGGACGGGAAAGGAGGAGGAGGGTGGAAACGGTACGCCGTTCCGGCGCACGAAGAAAAAGAGGAAAACGAATGCACGATCGATCGATGTCACATCCGAGACCTTTCCTTGGCAAAATTTAATCGAAAATACCGAGAGAAGAAACCAGTCGTCGTGACGTTCGACACAAAATTCGATGATGAAGAAGAGAAAAACGAGAGGGAGAGTGATTTTTTTTACGAGATGAATAGGAAGGAAAATGTCTTGAAAACGCACGGCGAGAAAACGATTGTTTTATCCTCCGCGAACACGTTTAGCTACGAGAAAAAAGAGGTCAAGTTAAAGGACTATTTGGACGAAAGAGGAAAGTATTTGAAACCAGTCCAATTGCATCAAAGAGCGGATAAGATTTGGTACTGGTTCGGCGATAACGACCACGACGCGTTTGGCGATTTTTTCCCTTCGTTTAAGAGGACGTCATTGATTGGGAAGAAATACGTGCCGGATAATGCGTCGGTGGCGTATTCGTACGGCGTGGGAGGGCCGTTGTCTGGAGTGCCGTACCACATCCACGGACCGGGATGGTCGGAAAGTATTTACGGAAGGAAAAAATGGTTTCTGTCCCCGCCGATGTTTGAACCGGTATTTAACGGGAACGAAACGGCGGCGAGAGCGGCGATGCGATTCAAAGCCAACGGGAATAAGGCGAAGTTTAAGATGAAGACCATGAACATGAACGGTAAAAACGAAAATAAGAAGATGAAGAATAAGAACGGCTTCGATGTGGATAAGTACGGAAACGAGAAGAAAGTGCTCGCGTGCGTGGTTCACCCGAATCAAGCCGTATATTTTCCGGATAGATGGTGGCACGCTACATTAAATTTGGATGAAAGCGTATTCATAAGCTCCTTCGTCAACTACTAATAAATTAGTGTGTGTGAACAAAGTAGCGATAGGAAATAGGAAATAAGTAGTAATAAATATAGTGACATGACCTTTCTTTTATTTAAAAATCCTTTACTTTTCCGTGAGTGCCCGGAAACCGCTCCAATCGTTCGGCGCTCGATAGTTTGTTCGTTCCATGACGGCCAAAAGACTCTTCGTAGGTCCATCTTCAATCTCTTCTCCGTTGTGCGAAACTCTTTTTTTTATTTTTTGAAGCAAATTCCTCGCTTCGTTCCATTCGCCGCGTTCGTATTTTTGAAACGCACGTTCGAAATCGGTCAAAAACTCCTCCGAAACGCGTTTTCGCATGAGCGCGACGTCCGGATGTTCCAAGAAAGGATTCTCGTAGAGTTGGAACGAATTCGTTTCGTCTTCGTAAGAGCGGCCAGATAAAATCTCTTCTTGCGTCGGCACAGGAATTGCCTCTACATCCACGTCGCACGTGTATAATTTCAACGGCTGCTCCGAACCTTTCACCGTCACGTGGTCTATTTGTCGGCACTTCGTTCTCGTGCTCTCGGATAAAATGTTCGCAAACTGACCGGTGAACAACAGAGGCGTTTCAAATTGTTTCGTCGCCGCCTCTAAACGCGCAGAAATGTTTACGTTCGGTGATAAGTAACTCGCATCGACTTTGTATTCCGAGCCAATCGCGCCTTCAATGGCCCATCCGACGTGTAATCCAAAACCCATTTGCGTTTGGAAATTCGGCATGCGTTTATTCAGCTTCTTGTTCGATTTATACGAGGAAAGTTTCGCGCTTCGTCGTAAACCTGCCATGACGGCTAAGAAGCTCACTAAAGCACCGTCGGCGATTTGCTCCAAAACAAACAACTTCTCTTCGTCCTTCAACAGTCCTTCGCTCGCTAACTCGACGTCTCGTGTTGTTATATTCGGAGGAAACTTCCACACGAGAAGGAACGCGTCGCCGATATTTTTGTTCGCGCTGCCTCCGTGTAAGTGCGCCTCCATGTGCACGATTTTACCGATCGTGTTTACGTATTCCATGACTTCTTCTTGCAAAACTTCCGTGGAATCTGTGAATTGGCGAATGTCGCAAAAGCCGAAAATAGCGACGACTTTCCGTCCCGGAATCATCGGATTAATCTCGCCGCCTCTCTTCATATTTTCCGCGATCACTTCCGTCCCAGCCTCGCCGAAACCGACCGATAATAACGAACAGATTCGCGCGATACTATTTTCGAGCATTCGCGTTTCCAGCTGCTCGCCTTCAGATTCTAATTCGTCGTCGTGTGGCCGGATAGAAAATTTCGTCAGCGGATTGGCTGCCATGGCTTGAACTTTTAAAACCATGCGTTCGATTGGTCGCAAGACTAACACGTTAGCGTCTTTAGAGAATAAGAGCGCGCCAAGGAGCAAGACGATGCACACGAAGATTGTTTTTGCAATGTTCAACACGGACTGCAACTTGTAAACTTTCGACACGTCAAAGAACGCGAAGGAGAGCTTATCGTACTGTTCGTTTTCGCCGTCACCAGAGTACATGGCGAACTCAAACGCCTCGCACCTGAGTTTCGGATATTGAACACCGGAAAGATTCAAATATAAATACGACAACGGGTCATCGTCATTCAAGGCTCCGATGGAGTTGGAAAAGTTCCCATTTTGTTCGTAGGAGGTGCCGTTGATGACCAATCGATACATTTTTTCGCCCGTATCTTCGTAATATCGATTCAGAGCTTGAAAAAACCCAAGTCTCGCTTGGTCGTCGTTGGGGTCGAATCGCGCCGAGTCGTGGACGATTTTCAAGCCGCCGTCGATCAGAGTGTTCGTTTCGCCGGCATCGAAGAAATCTGCCGCAAAGATTGGCATCATGAATAACATCAATAGAACACCAATAATCACGCGTCTCGTTGAGAGCTCGGAAAGTCGCTCTCCGACTCTCGATTGCTCCAAATCGTCGTCGGACATGTCGTCAAACTCTTCCGCTTGCGTCAGCGAGTTCTTCTTCACCAGGGGCGTCTCGAAATCACCACCACTTCCTTTCGCGCTAACTCCAGTAGACGAAGAGTTCACAGACTCTAACGATTGCACGGATGATTTACGCACCTGCAACATTTCTTCCCGAATGTCTTGATTGTGAATTGATGACGAAATTGACGACGAAGATGAAATCATAGAACTTCGAGCGATTGAAGCCCGTCGCTCCTTTTGCTCTTTTGCGTTTTTCTTCTGTTGCAAAGAAGAGTACAACTTTACGACTCGAATCAATCGAACGACGCGAACGAGTCTTCCTGCTCTCGTCCCCGCTCTCGATGCTCTACCAGCTCTGGCGATATCACCAGAATTCTCCGATTTCGTCCCGTATCTCTCGTCGTACGCTTCGCCTTCCAAACCGGTGCCGTACGAATCCGTTCCCTCGCACGGATCCATGCCGACGAATGCCATGAACTCGGGCACGTCCATAAACAGAGACAAACACGCGACGACGTCCAACCAAAAGTAAAAACCAAAAACATACTTTTTGCCTTTTGCAAAACACGACATGGTCGTCTCCAGCGCGAACAAAACAATCAACGCGATCGCGACGCCGACGAAAATCTCGTCGTACTCCATCGGAAAGGCCAACACTCGCACGTCGTCGCCGAACAACGCCCAAATAGTCGCCAGAGTCATAAAGATAGAAGTGCATTTGTTATCCAGAATCTTTCGACAGACTTCTTTCCCTCGTCTCCGAAACGTGCGCCAGGAGGAAGCGTGAGATTGGGAATAATAGGAGGAAGAGGAGGAAAGTTTTTGATGATCTCGTTCTTTTTTCTCTCTCTTGAGGTCCTCCTCTTCTTCTTGTCCTTTTCCTCCGGTCGTGGTTTCCACCATGGACGCGCGCGACCCCAACGCTCTCCTCGTAAACGACGACATGGTATTCATCGCGTTTCTCTTACTCTTTTCTTTCTCGTCGTGGTCGTCAACGGTTTTTTCTTCGAGTTGCATCGCATTATTCACTCTTTGGTCTTCGAAACCACCTTGCGTGGACGCGTCGGCGAAAGTCACCGATCTCCTATTACCACGATTAGATCGAGAAGACGTCGACAGACGTTTAATCGCATCGTCATCGATGTATTCTTGTTCTTGGACCGACGGCGTTTCGACCGTCACCGCGCGTAAAGAGGAGTCCATCTGTGAGGAAAAGAAAACGAGAGAATATCTAAAAATAAAAAAAAACGTTTTTGTTCGAAAAAGAAGCGTTTTTGCTTTTTTTCCTTTTCCTACGAAAACTTCTGCTCCTACCACTACTCAATCTACTTTTTTATTACATGCGCTATGACTAATGTATTCTGTTTCTGACGTGATGTTCGTTGATCAACTGCAGAGTGATGTTGGTGACGACGTGGGAGAGCATGGCCCCGGATGGAGTGTCCAACGCGCTCGCCTCGGCGTGGTCTCTGACGTCTGGATCTTCGCACGCGACTTTCAAACATCTTAACACGGCGTCGGCGCCGAGAACTTCGCCGGCGGACAACGCCAAATTTTCCAAGGATTTTGAAAGCGCTTTGATGTTTTCATCGTCCGAGAAGACGTCTTGAATGAGTCGGACGAATAACGCGCGGGAAGATTCGATGACGATGGTTTTTGCCGCAATCGAAGGGACGGCTTGTAACGCTAAAGTCATGTCTTGTCGAGTGGAGGAAGGATCGCAACATTCTCGAGAGACGTTTAAGATTTCGTGGCTGGTGAGAACGTCGTCGGTTGTTTTCGGCGTGCGAGGAGTTTCCGGTTGTTCGTGGTGGTTTTCCTTCAAGCGATGGATGGGAGATTTTGTGTTTGTCGTTCCACTTCGAGAAGAAGAAGAAGGATGTTTCCTCGAATCGTCCTCGTCCATTTTGTTGCCTTCTCCATTTTTCTCGGCGAGGAGATTCTGTTCGTGCATTGCCATCGCCGCCGCCGCGTGTCCAGTCGAAGCGCGAGTCATTTCTGCACGTTGATCGTAATTTCGCGTCGGGTCCAAACCGAGCAAGTCTAAACTCTCGAACAGTTCCATCAACTCTGGGTCCTCCGAGAAGCAGTTAAATTCGCTGTCCAGCAACCCCGAGACGATGGCTTTAGCACATATTTTCTCATCTTGAGCTTCGCGTTTTCGAGATTTCCCGCTTGGATTGTAGAAGAAAATCGCGTTCACATCGCTCGCATTGGATATTTTCGGGTATACTTCTTCGTCGTACAACACTTCTTCGGAATCTGAGTTTGCTTCTAAAGAGTGTTGTTGTTTCAAAAGCTCCAGTTTCGATGGCGGTTTCGGTTTTACTTCCTTCGCCAATTTCGCGAGGATTGCCGCTTTCTCTTCGATATTTGCCGCGTGCGCGTTGCCAGAAACGACGACAGACGACGAAGACGATACCATCGGTTGCTCACTCGTATCCACTTTACATAATTCGCGAACCTCCTTTCGCTTCGTCGAATCTTCATCGCTCGAGACCTCGAAGCACCAGACAATCGAACCAACGCTAGATTCTGCTTCAATCGTAGGTTCAGTCGCTGATTTAGTGAGAAAGAAAACAGATCGCCCAGAAACTGCAAAATCTGAAAAACCAGACGCGAAATTTCCTCGAGCAATTGTTTCTGGTTCGCGCAAAGGAAACCACTCCGCGACGGTTGCGCGCGCAACGTCTACGATGGCGACAGATTTTTGTGCCACGGATAAACACATTCTGTTATCGTCACCAAAGGGCGTCAACGTACCAAACTCGAATCGCTTTTGCATGCGTTTGATTCGGTCTGAATTCGACTTAAACTCGAAGCAGCTTTCGGGATAGCCGAGGATGGTCGGCGTCGTTGGCCAAGGAAGATCCGGGCGTAAAGTCGCGACAACATCAACTTTTGGAACCACCTCATCACCTTCGTTGACTTCGACGGTTGTTATCCATAGTCGTCTTCCCGGTCGCGAACAAAGTGCCCACTCTCGTTTCTTTTCCACTCCTTCTTCTCCGTAGTCCATACCAATCGCAGATTTGCACATCTCGTGAAAGCATGCGCCAAACGAACCGTCTCTCGGTTTCGTTCCAATCACCTCTTGTTCTCCTGAATTCACCGCCAATACGCTCGCCTTTGAACGCGAGGAAAGTAAAGTCGATAGATTTGATTTTGAGCAATCAATCTGATAACACGCTTCTGAACCATCCTCCATGCCTGGAAGAAGCGAATCGCACTTCACAAACTTCGCGCAGAAAATCGGTTCAAACTCGAGAAGCTGAGACTCGTTTTGTCCGACGCTGTTGCTATTGTCTTTATTCCCACCACCCCCGCTTTTGTTCTTGTTATTACTGCTACCGCTACCCGTGGATGTTCCCGCGATTGCGTCATCCTTCTTCTTTTTCAAAACATCGCTTCCGTCCCCGGTTTTAAAATATTTTGTAAACGCCGATACGTCCGTCAAAGTCACCATCCCGGCGTCGTCGCCGCAATACACAACGTTCCCATCGTTAGACCACGTCAAAGCTGTTATAATTTGACTCGCGTGCGCTTTTCTCAATAAAGCAATCGTTCGCCCAGCTGGCGGCGTGCTACTATTACTACTATTATTGCTACTACCGCTTTTAAAAGAAATCACGTGCAGCACGCCGCTCGCGTACGCAATCGCAGCCATGTTTCCATCCGGACTCAATTTTACCTTCTGTATGACTTGCGATGTCACCATCGTTCGGCCAGTTTGTGCGTCTGTTCTTTTGATCGATTGCGGAGAAATCACGGCGAGAAATCGTAATCGGCCTTCTTCGGTTGAAGAAACAGAGGAATTTTTCTTTTCCTCTTCCTCCTTGTCTCCATCTTTCTTCTTCTTGGTCTTCTTCTCAACGTACGTTCTCGCGAAGCAATACACGCTCCCGGTATTCGCGCCCAACGCAACCACTCTCTCGTTGCAATCTATGCACGTGAATCGGACTCTCGGTCCGCACACGTCCGAGATGTCTTTGGACGTTGAATAAAAAACGTTGCGGAATTCGGTTTTGATTTTCACTTCTTCTTCTTCCAATTGGTCTTCTTTTTCTTGTCGTTGTTCGCCGCCAACCCCGCGAGGATTTTGGATCTTCGCCTTCTTTGACGACAAAGACGAGGGAGACGACACGTCGGAGGACATGGTGTTTGCCTTCTCTCTCGAGAGATTTGTCAGAGAGAGAGAGAGAGAGAAAAGTAAAGAAAAAGAATTTGATTGAAGCACCTACCTAAGAAGCACGAAACGAGGAAAAGGGAGACGGCGGCGAGCGTTCGTTTGTTTGCGAGGTATTCCTGATCGGATGTTAGTATCTCTCTACTCTTTGCGTATATCTGTGTTTATTATATTAATGAGTCTGCTCTACTGTATCAATTACCACCTCCGATGAACTTCCAATTCGCCACGAGCAATTTCTGCACGCACACGAGACTCTTCGCTTTGACTTCTTCGTCCTCGTGGACCATCAACGCCATCGCGGCTGTTTTAGCGCCTAAATCGCAGGCTAAAAATCTCCCGGCTGGGTAGTGCGTGGCAAATTCGCCGACGTCGTGACAGGCGACGGCTAACGTGCGCGGATCGACGTCGCGACTGGACATCATGGCGATTAAGTTTCTCAAAACGAAACAGTTGTTGTCGGTGAGTTTTGAGCACTCGTTTCGCCAGAACCCCTCGTCGGTGTGCGACGGGGACCAATCCAAGGAGCCACTTCTGACTTCGGTCAAATAGCGTTCCCAGGATGACGCAACGACGCGACGTTTGGCTAAGCCTTTCGCGAGTTGTTCTAAGTTGTCCACGAGCTCGGCGTCTTCAAAACCTCGGTGGGCGAGGTTTTCGCACACTTTTTGGAGCGATTCGCGCTCGATGCAGGTTTCCGCAATCGGGCCGAGCTCGTCGTCTTCATCGTCTTTGTCGTCGTCTCTTTTGCCGCCGACGTGAGCAGCAGCTGCTGCATTTTCTTTGTTGCTATGTCGATCTCCTTCCCCAGACTTCATCGAAGGAACTTTTTTCGCGTCGTCGATACCGCTATCTGCTAATCCGATGAGTATGTTCTTCAACGCCATGATGGCGACGCGAACGACTTTTTCCTTCGTCGCGGTTTTCGCCGCGTTGATTAATTTTTTCACCACAATAGCGTTATCTATTTTCAAAGCTTGTTTCCTAGCCTTAGCATCAAACGAAAGCAGCCACGCGCACAACGCAGCCTCGTACAACACTTGCACGCGCGAGTTCGGGTTGAATTTTTCCGAATCCAATAAAGGTGCGATCAACTTATACGCGCCTAAATTTCTCGCCAACGGTCTCGTTTTTCTGTGCTGCAAAACAGATGCCAAGGCGTGAATGGCTGTTGGAATAACTCTCTCTTCGTTTTCTTCGTGGTTCTCGTCTCCTCCTCCTCCTCTTTGTATCGTCATCGTCCCTCCCGGGCCGTCGCCGCCGCTAGCATCGACTAAACTCCCGTCGCCGCCGCCGAGTAAATCTATCGACCACCTTACCACCGTCCTGGCCGTTTGCATTTCTTCCGAGCATCGCTGCTCCTCTCCTCCTTCTTGTTCTTCTCCTTCCTCGCCGCTAAAAAACGATTCGTTGCGCAAACTTTCGCTCTTGCTTAACAAAACGCCCAATATAAAACTCGCCTTCTCTCTCACGAACCATCCGTTCTTCGCGTTCAACATCAACCTCGTCAACGCTTTATACGCGTCGATGTTCGATAACGTCACCGTCTTGTTAATCTCCGGCATGAAGTACTCGCTCGAGACTTTCGCCAGTTGAGGGTCACCGAGCATTTTGCACACGTTCGCCAGCGCTCTTTCCACCGCCTCTCGTCTCGAAACGTTTCTAAACACGTCCAAGAATGCGTTCGCGATTAACTTTCCATCCGACGATTCCATCAAACTTTTTGCCGTGTTCATCGACGAACCACCACTCGCACCATCTCTTCTCCACGTCTCCTCGTATTTTACGATCAAATTACAATCCGTCGGCGACACCAAGCGTCCGTGTTCGTACGCTTTCCAATCGAAGTTTGCCTCCAACTTTTCTTTGATCTGTCGGTCGTTGCAAAACGAGAACAACGTTTTCGCCGTCGTCGTCGTCGCGTGATGATTCGTATTAAAATTCGTCGTCGTCGTCGTCGTTTCTTCCATCTCGACTTCTTCTTCTTCAAAGTAAGATCCACTTCCTCCTCCTCCTCCACCGCGCATTTAAGTATACGTATAAAAGCGTGTGTGTTTATATGCGCGTTTTACTAATGTGTTCTTCTTCTTAAGTGCGTGTATCAACAAAGAGCTAATCTGTTTTGTTGTTTGCTTCCAGAGAGAGAGAGATTATCTCTTTATCTTTCGTTGGTTCGAAGAGAGTCTCGCGTGATTTCTGACTGAGGTTTTTTTTGAGCTGCCGAGACAGAAAAAAAAAACGTAA
>Ga0209505_1001012_pt1 | contig 20407 bp, 8 predicted proteins | sample COGITO_mtgs_1103_2_FD_184794 | JGI IMG/M metagenome (GOLD analysis project Ga0209505, IMG submission 184794) | Pelagic marine microbial communities from North Sea - COGITO_mtgs_110331 (SPAdes) (version 2) | ecosystem: Environmental > Aquatic > Marine > Epipelagic ... | reverse complement strand
TGTATGCATAGTTTAAAAAACCAGTAATAGTAGAGTTAGTCTCCTGCATAGCAGTATTTAGGGTAACATATAAAACCCTAAACTATTTTTTTGTTTATCACCCCAAAAAAAAAGGGCGCGTCCCTTCAAAGAAAAGAGCGCGCTTTCGTGCGCACTCTAACATCAATCAATCAAAGCAACACCACGACATCATCAATAATGAGTGCATCATCAAAAGCAGCAGAGCGCGATCCTCTCCTCCCGTACGCCAGACAGTTCGGGTCCATAAACGACGAAGACGAGAACGATGACGGGAAGAGATTCGAGCGAAGAGGCGCCTCATCGGACGACGTCGAAAACGGGAGAAAGAAGACGTTCTTCCTCTTCGACCACGGGGGGGCGCATTCATCTCGAGACGCGTCGAGTAGGGCGAAAATACACGCTTCGTTTTTATACGTTTTACTGGCGTGCGTTTTGTTCTTCTCCGGCGCGATGGTTGGTTCCTCCTCCTCGCCGTTGTCAAAGATGATTTTGATGTCGAAGGAAGATGGTGTCGCTTCGGCAAAAGGACAACCGCGAAATCAACACCATCGGCTCGGGACGATGGCGACGATCGAAAACGCTCCCGGTCAGAAGACTTTATCATCAACGTTGATGAACAACAACAATAAGAACAAGAATAATAATAATAACAACAACAACAAGAACAAGAACAACGGCACTGCACAGTCTTCTGATGTGGACGACTCGTCTTCGTCTTCGGAATCTTCGTCGGGAGGGCAGGAAGGCGCGAGCGAGGAGGACGCGTACCAGTCTCTGATGGAGATGTTTGGGATTTTCGGCGGCGCGGCGCCACCGACGAGAGAGGCGATCGAGGAACCGGAACCGAGCTTATCGGAGGAGAATCAAGATTTGTTGAAAGAAGAAGAGAATCACTATTCGAGGATTGGATCGGATTTGGGGTACTTCAGAGCGCCGTCGGTGAGGAACGATACTTTAGTGTTCGTTTCGGAAGGGTCAATTTGGCTTTCGCATCTGAGAGGAGGTCCAGCGGCGAGGATTTCGAGCAGTTATTCGTACGAATCGGTGCCAAAGCTCTCGCCCGACGGGAAACGAATCGCGTTTTTAGCGGAAGCTGCGGACGGGTTCGAAGTCTTTGAGCTCCCCATCGCCGGAGGCGTGGCGAGACAAGTCACGCACGGCGCGCAGGCGTACGGGTTGTCGCAATGGTCCGGCGACCACGAGCTTTTGATTTTAACGACGCAATTTTCCGATCTCGGAAATCCGCAGTTGGCGAAAGTCGACGCTTTAACCGGGAAGGTTTCGGTGTTGCCGTTTGAAAAAGCGCACGGAGGCTCGAAAGATCCCAAAGGATGCTACTTGTTTTATCCTTTGAGACAATCGTCCTCGACGAAACGGTACGAAGGTGGCGAACAGGCGAGAATTTGGAGATGGTGCGGTGAAGGTGCCGTCGGCGCGAACGGAACCGCTTGGTCAGAGGCGAAAGAGTTGACGCCAGAATCGTGGTCCATGCGAGGCGCGTGGTCGCCGCAAACCACGGACAAGCTCAGCGGCAAGGTATTTTTCATCAGCGACAAAACCGGCGTGGCCAACTTGTGGGTGATGAACGACGACGGCTCGAAAAAGACGCAACTGACGTTCGAGTGCGAGTTCGACGTGATGGAGTATGCCATCGACGGTACTCGCATCGTCATGCGCGTTGGCGCGGATTTGAAATCAGCGACGTTGAGCGCGGCTCAAATCGAAGGCGGCGTGATCATTTCCGAGGCGACGACGTTGAAGATTAATCTTTTATCCGAATTCCGCGAGGCGCAGCCCATGTTGCTTTCCGATCCGCTTTATGAAATGTCCGAACTCGCCATCTCAGACGATGGCATTTACGGCGCTTTTATCGTGAGAGGTCAGGTTTACTTTTCGCCGCTCGTCGCGCAACTCGGGACGAGAATCGAAAAAGTTACCCAGTACGAAGGCATGGTTCGATACAAGCACGTGCAGTTCATTCCAAACTCGCATCCGAGTGATCCAATTAAGTTACTCGCGTTGAGCGACGCCAGTGGTGAATACGACTACGTCGTTCTGGAAAGAGACGAGGACAACGGAGTCAGCTATTGGTCGGAAGCGCAAGTCACGCAAGACGGGGCCATTCAAGGAGGTTTGTCGTATTCGCAAATTTCTCCCGATGGCACCTCGCTCGCTTTCGATGATACCAACGGCCACGTCAAGTTGGTGAATTTCACCAACACCATCGTCAACACGGAGGAGTTCCGAACGCCAATTTCGCCGGAGGATGACCCCATCGGTGCCGGAGGACTCGGCGGCGCCGAGGACTTTTCTTCGGAAATGCCGCTGTTGTCGCGAATGCAGAACAGCGGCGCGGACGAGGAAGAGGTGCTCGACGCGGCGTCGATTTTGATCAAACGTCAACGCGTGTTGGATAAACGCACGAAGAAGATGCAAGCTGGTCGAAAGTTTGTCAAGGCGGACATGCGCGCGCCAAACTTTCGAGAGACGTCGACGTCGTCGTCGTCGTCCTCTCCGAACGTGGCGTCGCTCGGTAACCCTCAGCAGCAGCAACAGAGTGCCAACGTAAACGCAAACAAGAAGAAGGTGAACAACAACAAGCCGCCTTCCTCGTCCGCGAAACTCTCCGCGTCTGATAACAATCAAGCGAACGTCCGCAACATCGTCTCTGGTTTACAACCCGAATCCGCGGGAGAATACGCCTGGTCTCCAGACGGCACTTGGCTCGCCTACGTCTCTCTCTACCAAGACACTGACTTTGAAGTTATTTATGCTTGGAACACGAAGACGAACGAACGAGTGCGCATCACGCCGCCGTCCTCGAACTCGAGATCGCCGACGTTTTCCCCGGACGGTTTGTTCCTCTACTACTTCAACGACGCGCAGTTTTCCTCCGGGTCAAATTCACCGTACGGCTCCAGAGGGTCTGAACCGGTCTACGAAGACGGAGAAAGTTTGTACTGTTTGCCTTTGAGAGAAGGTTTGGCGTGTCCGTTCTTCTCCGGCGACGAGATGAATGCAGCGGGCACGGTGTTTGATCCTACTTTGGGGCAAAAATACCCGACGAAAATTTCGATGAAGAACATCGAAAAGAGATCCGAGGTGGTTCCTTTTGTCGATCGCGCGAGATACGAAAGCATGTACATCATCGGTAGCGGCGCTACGATTTTGTTAAACATGTACGATTCCATGGGAAGCTATCTCATCGCTGTCGACATCATGCAAGGCTACGTTACGCCAATTTATCCGGACGCTTACGACGTTTTGGTGTCTCGCGACTTGCAAGTTGTCGTTTTGTTCACAGAAGAAGGCGTCGCGCTCATGTCTGCGCAGACCATCGCGGAAACTCCGGATCAAGATGCGATTCTCGCTCAAGCCTTGTTGTGGTTACCGCCGGAGACATGGACGGTGAAACTCAACCCGAGAGAAGAGTGGATGCAAATGTACGACGAGGCCATGCGCACGATGCGAGACAACTTTTACGATCCGAACCTCCACGGTGTCGATTGGCCGGCTGTTACGGAACGGTATCGTCCGTTGGTAAAAAGATTGACCTCCAAGAATGAGTTACGAGACGTTCTCGAGCAAGCTTTGGGAGAATTGTCCGTCTTACACGTCTTTGTCGACGTCGAAGGCGGCGAGGCTTTTGAAAAAATTGGCATGGGACAGAGTTCGGCCTGCTTGGGCGCTAAATTTGAGCAAGTTCCTCAAGGTTTGCGCATTACGAAGATCTACGACACCTCCGAAGTGTTGATGGCCCCGAACTCACCTCTGTCGGCGATGGCTGTGGATTTGAGACCCGGCGATATCATCACTCGAATCGATGGCGTTTTGGTCAACGCTTTGTCCGATCCTCTCCCGAAACTTTTAATGGGTAAAGCGTATTCGCAAGTGCTCTTGGAAGTCATTCGCGGCCCGAGAACGAAGGAAGAGATGGCAGAGTTGGAAGAGTTGCAAGAAATGATTGAAAGCGTGCAACAATCGAGCTCGAGTTTGGGCGTCGCTCAATCAAACGCGCTCCGAAGGTCGTCCCTTTCGTCTTCTTCCATGGCATCAAAAAGGTCGCGCACAAGTACCGCCGCGGCTCCCAGTGGCGATGGTCAACAAAATAGCCCGAAAAGATCCGGCGAGCAATATTTCAACGGCGGGACTTTGAATGCGTTCAATCCGTTGACGGATATCGCACGATCGGCTTTGAAATCGAATCGATTGGGGTCGCACTCGTCGTCGGCGAAACCCTCCAAAGACGCGGACAGTAGCAAATCATCAGACGGCGCTTCTAAAAGTTCTTCCTCGGGTAAGATGGGCGAAGAAGAGGAGGAAGAACTAGTCATGCTCGACAGAGTCGTCGTCGTTCCTCTCGACGTCGGGACGTGCTCCGCGCTTCAAAAAGCGGACGCTTTGAACAGAAGAAAAGCGAAGGTTCGCCACGACTCTAACGACACCATCGGTTACGTCTATCTCGAAGACATGGTCCAAGAAGGACCGGAAACGCATTCCATGGATGACTTTGCCAGTCAATTTTATCCGAACTTGCGAAAAGGTGGCTTGATCATTGACGTGAGAAGAAACCATGGCGGGAACATCGATACGTGGGTGTTGGAACGCTTGAGAAGAGTGGCTTGGATGTTTGAGTCCCACCGCAGCGGCCCGGGAGAGACGACCATGCAATACTCTTTCCGAGGCAAAGTCGTCGTATTGATCGACGAAATGTCCTCTTCAGATGCGGAACTTTTTGCCGCTGGTTTCCAAACCATGAAGCTCGGTAAGGTGATTGGCGCCAGATCCTGGGGCGGCGCGGTCGGGTACTCTGGCAACCCGGAGTGCTCCTTAGTCGACGGCGGCTCGTTCACCATCCCTTCGTTTGGTCCGTACCTCGGTAACGAGTGGTTAATCGAGCAAAAAGGTGTCATCCCGGATATTCCAGTAGCAAACTTACCCATCGAATCCTTCCACGGCACCGACAAGCAACTCGACGCCGCCATCCGAGAAGTTTTGAAGGAAATCAAGGCGTCGCCGGATGTGAAAATTCCAGAGCACCCGCAGTTTCCCGTGAGAGCGTACGACAACGCGAAGTGTTTGGCGGATCAACAAGAGGAAGGAGCGAAGACCGAGTTGTAAGAACGGAGGAGGGCAGGTATTAGAAGAAGAAGAAGAAGAGAAAGAGAAAGCGAAACCGAAACCGAGAAGGAGAGAGAGAGAGGGAGAAGAGAATATAGAAAAGAGAAATTAAACTGTTTTAGAGTGAGTGAGAGAGAGAGAGAGAGAGAGAGAGAGAGATGTGCGCGTAATGCGTTCACGCGCGTTGTAATTTACTTTTGGTACCATTTATTATTATTATTATTATTATTATTATTATATGCGCGTGAATAGAGTCTCCGCGTCGTCTTCTACTACCGAGAAGCGAACACCCTTCAATGTTTCTTCATTTGCTGACTCACGTGTTCTTTTCTCTCCAAAAAGCGTCAGAAAAAAACGCATAAAACTTTCTTAGTGCGCTTGGTAATGTTGCCATCCTCTCCGTCGCTCGCGACTCCGAATTGGGGTGGTTCTCGTTGTCATTCGACGACGACGACGAGGACCTTATTGTCGAGGACGAGGACGACGACGGGTAAGGCACCATCGTTCGTACGCCGAGGACGACGACGACGACGAAACGACAACCTTAACGGCTTTTTTGTCCTCCGATTCTCTTCTTGTTCTCGTTCTTTGAGGACGACGACGACGACGACGACGGGCGGCTCGCTTCTTCTTTCTTCTCCGCGAGAAAGAGGAGGAGAACGCGAGCGACGAGCGATGAGGATGCGCGTCGTCCCGTCTTCTTCGTCGTCGTCGTCTTCTTCTTCTCGAAAAGGCGGCGATTCGGATGACGATGATTTTAACGAGAAGGTTGCCGAAGTGAGCGAAAATTTGACCACGAACGAAGAAGCGTTGCGAGCGAAGATTGGACAGTTGCAAGAACGCGTGAAAGCGTTGAGGAGGACTCAATCGACGCCAAGAAAAGAAAACTTTCCCGCGACCGCCACTGCCGCGGTTTCTGTCGCGGGCGGCGCGGCGATCGACGAGAGAAGAGGCGGCGCGGCGACGACGAGGAGCGGAGGCGACGAGAGGAGAGAAGGAGAGGGCCAAGGGGCGGATGTTGAAGGAGCAGTGGATGCGGATGGGACGGGTACTTTCTGGGAAGACATTTTACGAGCGTCCGTGAGTACGTTGGAGGATATATTCAGCGGCGCGTCGTCCTCTTCCTGGGACGAAGACGAAGACGACGTCGAAGAAGAAGAACGAGAGAAAACTTCGCTGACGGTTGGAATCGAGAAGGGTGCGGAGACCGTGGACGTGGACGGTGGAAAAAGGGAGAAGACGAGAAGAGATGGTAATAGTAGCGGTAGTAGTAACAGTGGTGATATTGAGGGCAGGAAAAAGAACCAGGACAGCAGGTGGGAATGGCAAAGACAGTTTGATACTCCGAATCAGTTCATGGGGCATTTCAAGAAAGCGCCGGCCGAGAAAGGAGAAGAGAAGAGGCTCACTACCACCGCGGCAAATAGTACTACTACAACTGACTCCACCACTCCAGTGATAACGACAACTACAACGACGACGACGACAAAAGAAGAAGAAGAAGAAGAAGATTCAACGAATGCTGGCTCAAACTGGATCCCAGACGCGAGCGCGTTTCTTTCGCGTCTTCCGCTTCCGCCTTTGATCGGGAATTTGTTTTCTGGATCATCTTCATCCTCGACTGCAACGGCGACTACTTTTGCTGCTAATGCTGCTGCTGATTTAAGCATAGCTGAGCAAAGTGAGGAAGTAAACGCAGAAGACGACGAACGAATAATCGATGAACAACTTCGCGACGCGAACGTAAACGCCGTCGCGGTTGCAAACAACGCCTTGCAAAAATTAACAGCCGCTATTCAAGAGATTGACTTACAAATCGATAGAGAATCGCCGCCGCGCACGCCAAGATCACCATCATCATCACCACCACCATCAACAGCGCAAGAAGGCGGGGCTTTCATCACCGCCGAAAATCAAAGTGAAGAGGATACGTTCAACGATTTAAAGGAGGCGCTCTCCGAGGCGATTAAAAATGCAGACAAAGCAAAAGCAAAGCTTGGAGACGTCGAAGTAGCGGCAAATGACGTTTTGAAAGTGCGCGAACGCATCGAAACGTATCGTCAAAGCGCGACGTATAAGAAGAACGTTTCTTTGACATCTTCCGAAAATGGTAAACGCGGCTTGAGTGAAAGTCAGCCGGAAAATATTCAAGCTTTGCGTCAAGCGCTCGAAGCTGCCCAGGTCAAATTAAAAGAAGCTTCAGCTTCCTCGCGTAAACAAACTGTCGTTGTTGCCAGACAAGTTTTGGTATTGAGAGAACTTTTCGAGCCAGGAGCACAAAAGTCTGCAGAGAAGAGTAGTGAGAATGACGCCGATACCGATATTCAACGAGAACAACAACAAGAGGGACTGGTAGAAACGAAAAGAATCGACGAAGGTTTGTACAGTAAAATCAACTCGGCTCGTAAAGTAGCCGAAGATGCGATTGTTGCGTCGAATATTACCGAAACTTTAGCGAAACTAACGTCGTGGCCAGGCGCAAAACTTTCGCAAATTGTGACGAGGCAACTCGAAGAGATGGCGGCGATTGATGAAGACGCGGAAGATTTTGTCGGGTCAACAACATCAACCGGTGAAACCGACAGAAGCGATAACTTGGATAGCATTCTCCAGCCTGCTTTAAGAAACATGGTTTCCTCGTCCTTATATCGAGCGTCCGAAGAAGATACGAAGAATGCTAGGATTGCTTGTTCTCTTTCCTCTTGGATTTATAATTTTCCGGACCAAACGACAAAGGATGGTTTAACTCGAAACGGTTTGACCATGTTATGGAATTCGCACGAGCACGAAGAAGCTCTTTCGGAGGATGAAATTAGTGGCAACGACAGTCAACAACAACAACAACGACTCGTCCAAACCTCGAGTGTTGAGAATATCAACTTCACCGATGCCGAAGCCGCCGACTCGGAGATGAACAACGCAATTCTTTTAGAAAATTTGAAAAAGGAAAGACACAATCGAGAAGAATCGATTCGCTTAGCTTCTGCGGCGGCGGATGAAGCCATCAAAGCGTTGGCATCGGTGAAGAGAATGCGAGAATTAAAACCTGACGATCCAAACGCGGCCGAGGCTGCAAGAAAAGCCACGGAGCTCGCTAATTTGGTTTCTCAAGAGCTCACCAGAGTTTCGGAGTCTCAGAAAACGTTGAAGAAAGAACGCTCGGCGTTGTTACGCGAAAGCGAGAAAATAAGCGAGTTACAAAAACAAAGAGCAAAATCGAAAGCGTCTTCGGAAAACGGATTACAAAAGAAAAAGAAGAAGAATGGTAATAACAAAGAAGCCGGTGAGAATGCGGTGATGCCGGTGAACTATTGCGTGGGCGTAGACAAGGAAAACGCAACGTTATGGATTGTCGTCGAAGGATCGACCAACTTTGCCTCGTGGCAAACCAATTTAACTTGGACACCCACGACGTTTGAGGATAAAGAAATCAGAGTCCATCAAGGAGCGTACGCTTGCGCGCAAAGAATGTACGATCGCGTTGAAAAATTGTGTAAAGACCATTTGAAGACGTTTGGCTCTAAGAAGGCTCGGATAAAATTAACTGGTCATTCAATCGGTGGATCTCTGGCGTATTTGCTCGGTCTGATGCTCATTCTGAGAAATGGAGTTCCTCGATACGCGCTCGATGATATCTGGACGTTCGGGTCGCCGTACGTTTTCGATCGCGGTGCGGAAGATTTGATGCAAAGGATTGGGCTGCAGCGAGATTTCATTAAAGGCGTCATCATGGGCAAAGATATCGTACCTCGATCGTTTTCGTGCTATTATCCTCCGTGGACGCGTTCTATTTTGGGCTCGGCTCCCTGTCCTCGGCCGTTCAAATGCGTGAACATGCCTACGCTCTTAAACGAAGAAATGATGTACGCACCTTTGGGTGACATGTATCTTTTACAACCCGTACACGGTTCGGCGCATCCACTTTTACCAGAAGGACCGGGATTCTATAAGCTCCAAGGAGAAGAAATGTACGACATAATCGCCGCTAAAGCTCGCGAAAGTAGTTCGATATCGACGATGAGTCTAGATGCGAGTTTCGACGAAGAATCGCATTGGCTCGATGCGCAAAAAGACGAGCGTAAACTTGATTTTTACGCCGATGAAGTAGCTCAAACGCGAGGGTCAACAACAACTTCAACGACGAAGACTCTGTCTGAGAATTTAAACAAGATTGCGTGCTTAACGCAAGCGGATGCAGCATTAACGGCGTCCTTGATAATTTCCCAGATTGATAGAGAGCTTTTGACCAAAGCGAAAGAAGGCGTCGGCGGTGATCTATCGGTGATAATGCGAGAACAAACTCGAGATGCGGCGCAGAGAGTGATACTCAACACGCCACATCCACTCACAGTTTTGTCGGATCCGAGAAGTTACGGTTCGCAAGGTTCAATCAGTCGTCACCATAATCCGTACTCATATCAAAAAGCTTTGTCCAGAGCTGCGAAAGCTTCGGCGGGAGAAAATAAAGAATATTCATAAACACGTGAACAGTAGCAGTGAGCTTGTAAAATAAAATTTGTATGTACAACAGATAATGATAGTATATTTACGCGGCTTTCGCGAAGCCGACTCTGGACCCGCCGTGATCAAATACCGTGTGATACGGTCCCAAAAACACGTCACCTAGAATCCACAGAGGACCCATTGGTTTAGGAACATCTAAACCCATGAAACCGCTAATGCACGTGTTTGAGCCTTGTCCATCATCAATCTCTAAGACGTACTGTTTCGGCGTCAATTCGAAAGATTTACCGGCTATTGTAAACGAAATATTTGGCATTTCATCGATGGCGTTGCAATCGACTCCGGCTTGTCCACCCGGCTGCGCCGGGACAAAGTCACAAACCTTCTCGAGTTCATTCAAAACAACCGTACGAGTCACGTTCGCTTGCAATAACTCCTTCGCGTAATCCACGGCCATTTCACACGCCGAGCACGCAACTTTACTCTTTTTCGTTTCTTTTTCCTCATTCTTCTTTGACGGTTTGAAAAGATCGCCCAAAAGCGAGAGACCCCCGCGAAGACTGCGATGTTTCTTTTCCTCTCTCGTCGTCATCAATAATTTTCGAGACGTAGCCAACACCCCGGTTGGCTCACTTATTTCTTTTTCAATCGCATTTGTTTCAGCGGCAGCTGGACAGATGTTCAAACTCTCGCAGATTTGACTCGAATCGTACGTTTCGATGTCGTCCAAAAATTCTTCGCCGTAACGTTTAATGGCAATCTTACACTCTTGAATCATCAAGTTTTCGGCGCCGATTGCGTCGTTAATTTTATCGATGACGGCGGAAGGTCCGGCGAGCAACGATGTTCCTGTATCTGCAATCGCTTGATGCTTAGTAGAGGAGGAGAACGACACCGTCGTCTTGTCGTTTTTGTCGTCGATGAATGAAAACTCACCAACTTTCACGTCATCCAAATCGAATTGCCAGTAGCCTTTCTTCGTCAAATCCACCCAGACGTGCTCGCCGACGAAGTGCTTCTCGTCGACGCCACCAAAGACGAGTTCACCACCATCAACCACACCGTCTCCGTCTTGATCTCTGTTTAACCAAAACGAAAACTGATCTTTCTCGACTTGATTTTGCGCGACGGCGTTATCAAACACCGGCGTGACCCCGTCGACGGCGATTTCCTTAAATCCCAATCCTAAGATCCCGTCAAACTTAGCGAAAAGGAACGTCAATCCCGGCTCTTTCGTCGCTTCCGCAAACGTCTGATCTTTAATTTCAATCGAATTTCCCAAACGCACCGTATCCGAGCTCAAGAACCCGCTCAACGACCCAGATCCGTATTGAATTGCAAAATCCTCACCGTTCGGCTCGTACGACCTGCTCTTCTCGCTGTCGTACTTTTCGTGCGCGTCGCAGGGAATTTGAGAAAACTTGCACTTTGACGACGGCACCCACAAATTCGAGCTCCCGGTATCGAAACACACCTGAAATTTCTGCCCTGGCGTTCCGATTTCCACCGGACCGTAATATTGCGCGTCCATGTAATTCGCGATGGGCACCGACGACGTCGCTCCTCCTTCTCCTCCGATCGACGCGTCTTCAGACGATTCCATCTTCTTGTCCTCCATTAAACTCGTTTCGGCGTTTCTCGTGTACTTCTCCACCATTTGCTTCTTCTTCATCTCCGCGTGTTTCGCGCGCAGCTTGGACGCTTTCATCTTCGTTTGCCAGTTTTCGCTCATCGCTTCCTTGTCCTCGTTTGCTTTCATCAAAGGCACCTTTTTTTGCAAGGACACGCGGTGAAGAACTCCTTGGACGTTATTACTCTTATTACGTTGATGATGATACCGAAGACCACCAAAACCATCATAAAACAGCATCAGCATCGCTCCTCCTACTAAAGCGAGCGTTATCGTCAACGAACGAGGACGTACGCGACGTTTGTCTTCTTCTTCTTCTTCTTTAGGGAACATGATGAAGAATTCTTCTTCTTCGCACAAAATTCGTGATGAAGAAGATGATGACGATGCTTTTGGTATGTAAAAGATGAAAGAAGACCAACGAAGTTTAGTAAAACGAACACTTTTAGAAGACAAAACCAAACGAAGTCTCGACGAATTCTCTTCTTCTTCTTACGGTACACGTCTTCTTCCTTTATTATTAGTATTATTAAACAATATATGAGCGAGAAATTATGATTGAATTTTGGGCAAATTTATTCCTTTGTTTGACCAAAAAACGACTACTGTGGTACTACTCTAAAATACTAAATTTTACCTCTTTCTCCTCTTTGTCTTTCTTTCGAAAACGACGTCGGTACGCGCGACGAATTTACAAGAAGAAGAAGAAGAAGAAGAAGAGTCCCCGTCGTCGTCGTGTTTTGAGGAAGAAAACAGTCTCGAGCCTTCGTGAACGGGAGAGTTCTTCGCGTTTCCGTGAGGGAAGCACAAGACCGCGCCGACTCGCGGCGCGACGGCGTTACCGACGATGACTTTTTTCTTCTGTTCTTCTTCGTTAGTATGATCGTCATCATCGACGGAATAGAACGTCGTCTCGCCACCTCGAAAGGTATCGGTCAAGTAGATGAGAAACGTGAGGCGCGTCGTCCGCTGGTTTTCTTTATTATTAGTGTTGTTACCGTCGAGGAGCGCGTTCGCGTCGACGACGAATTCGTTGGTTTGTTCGTCGAGCATACCGCACGGCCAAGCGCCGTCGAGATGTCTGCGATAGACGCTCTTATCGTCGTATTTGAATATTCGAAACCGCGGGTTTATGCCGACAGGAAGCCAATAATGGTGGACAGAATTATCGTCGTCGTCCTCGTCGTCGTCGTCTTCGAACGCATCTTCTTCGTCGGCGTGGAAATGGTCGCGAATTCGTTGCCAAATATTTTCTACGACAGCATTATACACGCATATTTCGCAATACTCCATCGACTCTTGGTCGTTCTCGTCGTCTTTAACGAGTCCACACGCCAAAGCGCTTCGAACGAATAACTCACACTCTGCTTTCGCGAAAACAGACGTCAACGCGAATATCCCGGGTCCAACCGTTTGACTCAAATCGACGCGATTTACTCTCGGCGCTCGAAAGCCTGCCGGCGCGAGTACCAAAGCGTTTGGAGAGACTGGTCGAAAGAGTTTCAACGGTAAACGATTTGCCGGTCGCCGTCGACCGTCGTCCTCGCAACAAACGATGAAGCGTAAGCTATTATTGTTGTTACGCAAAGCGGCGGCGTGTATTTTTTCCTCTTCCTCTTCCTCTTCCGAACGCGCGGGTAACTCAACTCTGTTTCTAATTTCCACGCGAACTCTTTCGCGACGAGGAGAAGCATCATCATCGCTCACCATCCACGCACGAATCATTTCTCGTTTTTTCATCTCGAGACTAGGCGCGAGTCTTCCCGCGCTCTTCTTCCTCGTTTTTTTCTCCTCGTCGTCTTCGTCGTCGCTGCTTTTGCGAATTAATTTCAATACCCGCCACAAAAGCTCGTCCTCTTTCTCCTCTTCGCCGACGACGACCATGTTACCACCACCGACGCCGTTGAAACTCTTCCTCGCGAACGAACACCCTCGCACTAAATTCTCCTTACCAATCTTCTCGATCGTCTTCTCGACGCCGCTCACGTTCTCGCCCTTTCCGCTCTTTCCGCTCTCGTCAACGACGTCCTCCTCCCCGTCCTCGTTATTCTCAATCAGGAGTAACTCTGCGGCTGCGTTTGCATCTCCCGCCGCGCAAAACGTAAAATACGCGCATCGCAAAGACGCGTTCGTCAAACGAAGAAGTTGATGAGTCGTCGTCGTCGTCGCAGTAAACACTCGTCGACGACGACGCCCTTCAACATTTTTGGTGTTCAACTGCTTGACTTTTCCCAGGACTTTCTTCACCGCTTTCGCGTTCGCGCGGAGTTGACACAACGCGAGCACTCTCTCCAACAGTTGAGAGAGATTGCGAAAAGAAAAGAGTTGTTCCTCCGAGGAGAACAAACACACTTTGTCGTCGTCTGAATCGTCCCCCGTGTGATCGTCTGAGATCAAAAGCAAGTCGTCCAAGACGTGCAAAAACGCTTTCACCGAGGAGGTCAGATTTCCCGCTCGCAACGCGACGTCGCACACGCGCTTCTGTTTGTTCGTTTCGACGACAACGTTTAACGAAGAGGATGCGTCGACGTTTTTTCTTACGGCGCTACCAGCGAGCGAGGTGTTTATCTCCTTTGTCTTTGTCTTCTTCTTCTTCTTCTTTGACATGATGATGAGGATGCAAAAGCCGTTGAAGACGAGCGTGTGTGTGTTCTGAAGCGCGAGCGTTATGCGTGTTCATGTTTATAAATCATAATGAAGGCAAAGTTATTACTCTGTGCGATGCAAAATTAGTATTAAGTAGTGCGTGTTTTACTAAACTCTCTCTCTAACTCTCTTTTGTCTCTCTCATTTCGCGCGATGACGTTATTCTTCTTCTCAACTAAACGTACGCTCTCTCGTTTTCTCGCTCTCGACTACTTCGCGGCGGCGGCTCGAACGTTGAAGACGAAGGCGTCGCACTTTTCTTTCGACTTTACGACGCCGCTCTCGTCGCAGACGCCCGAGGCGACGTCCACACCGTTCGGACGTAACACCATGACCGCTTCGGAGCAGTTTTCCGGCGTCAATCCACCGGCTAAAATCCATCCTTTCCTGGAACATCCTTTGGGAACTTTTAAGTTTTCCCACTCGAATTTCTCCCCCGATCCGGCGTTGACGCCGTCGATTAACACGTAATCTACCGTTTTCCTCGGTCCATTTACCCAATCAATCGGTGCTTTCCACCCTTTCTCCCCGGATAACATTTCTTTCCTTCTCGAGGCTAACTCCTCTTCGCTCTCCCCCGGCATTTCCGTCACGATTTTCCCGCTCTCGTCCGCCGAGCACACCCAAATAACTTTGATCTTTTGCGGAATATCCTTCAGAGATTGTCTGGCCAAATCGCCGTGTAACTGCGCGTGCGTGTTATATCCAAGCTCTTCGCATATCTTCGCTATCGTCGCTCCGTCTTCGTCCACGAACACCGCGACTGGCGTTATCACTCTTTCTTTACTCTTTTCGCACTCCTTTACGATCTTTTTCGCTCGTTCGATATCGACCGACCTTTTACTCTTGGGCCATAAGATCATCCCAACGTGTGAGGCGCCGCTGTCGATGGCGACGCGACAATCTTCCGCGGTGGTGATGCCGCAAATTTTCACCACTTTAGGTACATCGAAATTCATCGCATTCTTCTTATTAGGGGTATTCGTTTTTCGCTCTTCTTGTTCTTGTTCTCGTTCTGATGATGATGTTGCGCGAGGAGGATCGAAAGAAGATATCTTCTTCCTCGTGCCTCTCGCGAAACTTCTTCTTTCTCTTCCTCCTCCTCCTCTCGTTGCTTCCAAACGACGACAACTTTTCGAAGAAGAGAACAACGCGTTATTATTCGTGGTGGTGGTGGTCGAAACCATTTTCATCATCATCATCCTCGTCGATGATGCAATCGTCGTCGCCGTCATCTCTTCTCTCTTTTTGCTTCTTTTGTCTGAGAGAGGAAAGAAATTTTTTTGTGAAGAAGAGCTTTTTCACGTGTGAGTTTTGTTGTTTTTTTTTGCAGAGACGACAGACAGACAGACGGACGAAACTTTAGAAGACTCGTGTCTCAAAAAAAGCACTTCTCTTTGTTGTTTGCTTCTCGCGAGAGATGAGAAAATCAAAAATCTCTTCTTCTCTCTCTCTCTTAACTTCTCTCTCTTTTCTTGAGAAAAAACGAAGACCACAAAAAGCTCTTCGCAGGTTCTCTCTTTTTTTCTCTAAAAGTTCTCTCTCTCTTTCGTTCGGTTGGTTCATTGGTTAAAGTTGTTTCGTTTTGAGGAGAGCTCGAACCTTCGCAGGTAAAGCGTTTTGTGCGCTCCAAAAAACCCACACCTTTTCTGTAACAGAGAGAGAGAGAGAGAGAGAACGAGAGAGAGAACGAAGAGTTTCTTATTAGAAGAACGAGAGAAAAAGAGATTCCAACAACAACAACAACAACAACAACAACAACAACAACAACCCAGAAGGAGAAGAAGAAGAAGAAGAAGAAGAAGAAGAAGAAGAAGAAGATGACGACGACGACGAGAACAACAACATCAATGTTGTTCTCGCTGACACGCTCAACGGTCTCTTCCGTGATGACACTCCTCGCAGCGGGTTTGACCGTGACGTTCTCCCAAGCGATGTTTTTGCACTACAGTTACGAACCCATCGAAGAAGAGCCGACGAGAGGGACGTCGTTTAAAGGACTGGCGAGATGTGGATTCGTCGAAGAAGACGAAGAAGTGAAAGAAGAAGAGGAACAGAATGAGAGTACTTTTGTTTCTGCGACAAAGATGATGCTTTCGAGGACAAAAAGGACGACGACGACGACAAAAGAAAGAAGAGGTAAAAGTAAGGAGAGGAAACGCGTGGTGATTGTGGGCGATTCGCTCGCCACCGGCGTGGGTTGCACGACGAATACGCCGGCGCTGGCGAGAATCGTCGCGGAGCGATTGGCGGAGCTTTTATCGGTGGAGATCGAATGGATTGCGGTTGGAAAGAAAGGCGCAGCGTTGAGCGATATTTCGTCGTGCGTGCTTCCCGAGCTCAGAGAGAGTAACAACAGTAGAAGAAGCGTTAGTAACAGTAACGATAGCGGCGGTAGCAGCAGAAGTAGGAGTAGTAATAGCAGTGGTCATGATTCAGTCGAAAACGAGGTGGAGGAGAAGGAGGAGGATGAAAACGCACAGAACGAGTTTTTTCTCCAACAACAACAATTTCAACAACAACAACAACAACAACAAGCGTCGTCGTCGTGTGCGAGGAAAGCGGACGCGGTGATAATTCTGTGCGGGATTAATGACGTGAAAACGTGCTTTCTTCACGGAAAAATCTTTTTTCGGGAGAATTTCGAGAACGAGTTGGAAAACGTGATCAAAGAAATCAAGAGCGTCGTCGGGAGCGACGCGCTCGTCGTGTTGCCGGGGAATCCCTTGCACATCGCGCCTTTATTTCCGAATCCACTTCGCGAAGTTATTTTGAAACTGAACGACTGTTGGGACGACAAAAAAGAAAAAGTCGCGAATAAGCTAGGGAAACGTAAAGCTTTGTTTATCAATTCTCCCACGCTACAAGCGCTGAGAGATGCCGTCCGAATGCATGGGGGGGATAGCGGTGATGGTATTCGAGAAGGCGAGTTTACCGCGAGAGACGGCGTGCATCCAAACGATATGGGCTACAAGGCGTGGGCAAACATCATCGCCGCGGAAGTAGCCAAGGTATTAAAGGATAACGAAGTACAATGATCTCTTCCTTTTCCTCTCGAGCGTGTTGTTTAATACATATTTTTGTTTAATGTTAGTAGCACATATGTAGTACGACTTCCAAAAGCACGCTTTCTTTTTAACTAGTTTTATGGGATGATGACTTTAAAAGCTATTATTATTTAATATTTTAGTTCGTCAACGGCGGGATGACTCCTTCGTTGGAATCAAAAACGGCCGGGATGAATTTTATTCCGAGTTTTTCCATGATGAGCGCGTTTTCCGGGTTGGAGTTTGATATTCGCAAAGTCTTCCCGAGAGCGAGATACCTATCGCACAAGGAGTTCATAGCTGCTAAGCCGGAGTAGTCGCACACTCTGCAATTATCGATGTTTAGGACGATATCGTTTGGATCGACGCGAAGCGCAAACTCGTTTTTAAACGCGCGATCCGTTCCAAAGAATAATTCCCCGGAGCATCGATACACCGCTCTCTCCGTTCCATCGCTTAAAGTTTCAGTTGTACGTACTACATCGAGCGCATTGAATGAATTATCCCACGCGTACAATAGTGCCGCGAAAACTACCCCGGTACCAGTCGCGATGGCTAAGTTTGTGCGCTCCGTCAAGATCGTTACCAACAATATTAAAAACGTGTCTTGCAAACGCACGCGATCGGTCGTATCCGCGAAACATTTACGACGGCGACGACCGGCGTAATCCACCCTGTACGAGTTGTTCTTTGCCGATTGCTCGTCATTTCCCGTGGTTTCTTGCTGCGCGTCTTCTCCTTCTCTTCTACCTGGAATACAAAGAGATCGAACGTTTCCCGTCATGAGGGATAAGCAACTCCAATCAAAGGTGTAAATAACAACCATGAACAACACACCCGTGAGCGCGGCGACGGGGACTAACTCGATAACTTTTGAAGCCGCAACTACGAATATTAAAAACATGGTCGCCGCAAAAGCGGTCGATAATCTTCCGATTCCTCCTGATTTCACGTTAATTGTACTTTGGCCAATCATCGCGTCCCCGCCCATAGACTTGAACATTCCACTCAAGAGATTTGCGACGCCCTGCGCGACGCACTCTTGCGTGCATCTACCAGTCGCATCGGACGTATCCTCCAAGATTTCATCCACGAGCTGTAAGGTTAATACAGATTCAATCAACCCGACCGCCGCCAAGGAAAATATCAACGGAGCGATAATTCCAAACGACTCCGTCGTTAAATCCACATCCGGAGTGTGGTACGTCGGAAACGCTCCTTTTACCGGAGATAAATCTACTACGGTGGGTGTGTCTGCTCCTATGGCCGTTCTGTTTATAGCGTGCTCGAAAATCAAGCACGAAAGAATAGATACGAGTGAACTTGGGACCATTTTGGTCAAGCGCGGTAAATAATGGACGATTAACATAGACCCAAACACGTACAGCAGCATAATCCACGTCGATGCTTCAGATGCACTTCTCCACGTTTTCTGTTCCTCGTAACCAGTGTGAATGAGAAAATCTTTGTCTGACTTGAATTCACTCAAAGAAATCGTCGATGAGTTATCCGCGTCTGCTTCGCTCAGAATCGCGCCGACGTAAGTGTTCAACTGATCCGCAGATAAATCCGGCAACTCTTCGGCAAAGACGCGCGTAATGTCCGCGGATGAAATTTCCCCTGCTCCGGTCGAATCAAACACTTTGAATCCTTTTTTCCAGTCCACTTCTTGAAAAGACTCCAGCTGCGCTTTGAAAATTATAATCGCCAAACCGTTTACGAAACCGGTCATGACCGTGTTGGGAATGAGACGCACCAAGCGACCGGCTTGAATGAGACCGAGAACTATTTGCAAAATGCCGCACAGAATCATGACCATAAACAGATATTCCACGCGTTTATCGTACGCTTGATCTCTTAACGATTTGCACGAATCTGTAATCTCCGTGCATCCCGCAATTTCCCCTAAAGAGACGAGTTTCTCCACCGGCAATAAGCCGTTCGGTTCCATGATTTGGACGGCGACAACCGCCATCGCGCCCGCCGCCCCAGAAACCATTCCTGGACGCCCCCCGATGAGAGCGGTGATTATTCCTAGAAAAAACGTTGCGTATAATCCAACTAACGGATCTACTTTCGCCACGAAACTAAACGCCACCGATTCTGGCACCTGCGCTATCGACACCGTCAAACCAGACAAGATTTCATTTTTCAATCGTAACTTGTTCTTTTTGTAAAAGTTGAAAGATTCCTTCGCGTACGCGAGGCCGCACAACGGCGTGTCCGAGAACCCGTGATTCGCGTGAAAGCGCTGCATGAAGTTCATCTCCTCCGAACTTTTTTGGTTCTCGTCTCTTTCTTCCCGTCGTTCCTCTCGTTTTGTCTCAGTGGCGGCCATTCTTTATCCTTTAAACTCTTTTGAGTATATCTAAAAGAGAAGAGAGAAGAGCTTTTGGGAGAGATGAGAGAGTCGAGTTGAGTGCGAATAGAAGACTACGTGCGATTCTCTCGATGTATTCTTCTCTGTTATATATATCTCGTTTGTTTGTTTTCTTTTTGCCCTTCACGCGCTTCTTCTTCTTCGCGAGTGATTATGTGAACGTAAATTATCTCAATAAGTTGTTGTGTGAGTGAAAAAGTGCAGCATGGGGACACAAAAACGAATACTAATACTACGAGTTGGTTCGTTCTCGTTCTTTTTTCTAAAATGTTTTAGTACTCCTTGCATTACAAATCAATCAATCTCTCTCTCTCTCTCTCTCTCAGAACACAAAACCAAAACCTCTCTACTTCTTCGCTCTCGCGACGCGTCCAGCTTTGTGCACGGCCGAAACTCTCGCTAACGCCTTCTTTCGTAAATCCGAGCGATTCGCGCACGCGGCGTCCACCGCCTTGGCTTGGTTTCGAAAGATGCCTTTGTTGTTCGCGCCGTTCAAGGTGGAGGACGGCGTCTTCGCGCCGGCCAATTCTTGGATGTCCACCGTGTTGTTCATGTTGGCGATGCCTGTTGTTGTTGTTTAATAATAATAATAATAGTGTGTGTTGCGTAATAAAAGAAAGGAAAGTGTTTGGTCAGTTTCTCGTTTCGGTCGTTTCTTTTTTGTTGGTTCTTCTTTTTTGTTTGTTTTGTTTGAGTCAAAAATTTCCTTCTCTTTTCTTTGTTTTTTTTGCTCTTCTCTTCGAGACAAACTCTTTTCAGCCAGCGCGCACGAGCACCAAAGAAATCCATAAATTCATTTTTCTAGGGCTTTTCCGAGACCTTGAACAGCCTAAACCGGTCTCGTTTTGTCTCTCACTCCCTCTCTCTTCCAAGGAAGGAAGGAGGAGCGCATTCACAACATCATTGACACCGTCACCCCCTCTCCCTTCTCTTTTTTCTCATCAATTTTGACGACTCCAATAAAAAAGTGTTTCGCGACTCTTCACCCTCTCTCTCTCTCTCTTTCTCTCTCTCTCTTTCTCCTCTTCCTCCTCCTTCTTTCGTCCGTCGTCATCGCAATAATAAAAAAGAGAAGAATTGAAGAAGAAAAGACGATTC
>Ga0209505_1001008_pt1 | contig 20443 bp, 20 predicted proteins | sample COGITO_mtgs_1103_2_FD_184794 | JGI IMG/M metagenome (GOLD analysis project Ga0209505, IMG submission 184794) | Pelagic marine microbial communities from North Sea - COGITO_mtgs_110331 (SPAdes) (version 2) | ecosystem: Environmental > Aquatic > Marine > Epipelagic ... | reverse complement strand
ATCCTGCAGTCCAACATCATCGGCGCCTATAACGTCTGGGAAGCAGCCTACCGCAATGGCGTCAAGCGGGTGGTCTACGCATCCTCCGTGCACGCGGTCGGCATGCACTTGAAGACCGACACGATCGGCCTTGATGCGCCGCACAAGCCCGACACCTATTACGGGCTGGCCAAGTGCTTCGCCGAAGACCTCGCTTCGCTCTACTGGGACAAACGCGGCGTTGAGGCGGTCTGCCTGCGCATCTTCTCGGCGGCCCCACCGTCCAACGCCCGCGCCATCGGCACATGGCTCTCGACAGGCGATCTGATTCACCTTGTGGAACGCGCGATTGATAGCCCTGTTGTTGGTTTCACCACCATCTACGGCATCTCCAACAATGACCGCGCCGTGGTGGATAATTCCAAAGCGGGGCACTTGGGCTTCCGCCCCAAAGACAACGCCGAAGACTTCGCCAAAGACGTCTTCGCCAAATCCCCGCCTGTGAACAACAAAGACCCGATGCACCTGTGTATCGGCGGACCGTTCGCCTCCATTTCCTTGGGTGAATCCGGCGTCGCGCAAATCAAAAAGATGAACACATAATGTCAGCACTTTTCACACCGCTTAAGATCAAAGACGTCACTCTACGCAACCGCCTCGGCATGGCGCCGATGTGCCAATACTCCTCCGTCGATGGCGTGGCCCAACCGTGGCACATGACCCACATCGGCGCACGTGCCGTGGGCGGTGCGGGCCTCATTATCGCAGAGGCTACCGCCGTCACACCCGACGGGCGCATCACGCCAGCCTGTGCTGGTCTTTGGAACGACGCGCAGGTCGAAGCCCTAATCCCGATCAACGCCTACGCCAAATCCCAAGGCGCGGTCATCGGCGTGCAAATCGGCCACGCAGGGCGCAAAGGATCGTCGTCACGGCCATGGGATGGTGGTGCACATTTGAAGGATGACGAGGGCGGCTGGCAAACCATCAGCCCAACGGATGAGGTCTTTGACCAAGACGGCACGCGTCTGTTTAAAGCACCGCACGCCATGTCAGTGGCCGAGATCAAAGCGATGCAAGACGCTTTTGTTGCCAGCACCAAACGCGCCCTTGCCGCAGGCTACGAGCTGCTCGAACTGCACGGCGCGCATGGCTACCTGCTGCACAGCTTCTTCACGCCCTTGGTCAACACCCGCACCGATCAATACGGCGGCGATTTTGAAGGGCGCAGCCGCATGATGCGCGAGACTGTGGAGGCAGTGCGCAAAGCCTGGCCAGAGCGCCTGCCGCTTGCCGTGCGCCTGTCCGTTACTGACTGGATCGACGGTGGCCTGACCATCGACGACAACATCCAGTTGATGAAAGTCCTACGCGACCTCGGCGTCGATATGGTCGATTGCTCTGGTGGCGGTGCGACCCCTGCGGCGCGTGCCTCCATCGGCACACGCACGGCGGATCAGGTTGGACTAGCCGCCCAAATGCGCAAAGAGACGGGCCTGATTACGGCGGCTGTTGGGTGTATCGACACTGCGGCAAAGGCCGAAGGCGTCATCGCATCAGGTCAAGCCGACATCGCCCTGATGGCGCGTCAGTTCCTGCGTGATCCGTTTGCGGCGATGCACTTTGCCCAAGAGCTTGGCGCAGACGCCAAATCGCAGGTCTCAATCCCTGTCGGGCATTTCGTGGCCTAAGACTTCACCTTGGCGGCGCGTGTCACCCACATGCCGCCAAGGATCAACGTAACCCCAAGGGCGCGCGCGCAAAGGTTCCCGTCAACGCCCATCGCAGCATCAAGCAGAACGCTTGAAATCATCTGCCCCGCGATAATCAGCATCGCAGTTTGCGCCGCCCCAATGCGGTTAATCGCCCAGCTCCCTGCGGCGATAAACAGAAACCCAATAGGCCCGCCAAGATAGGCCCACCAAGGGGCCTGCATCGGCGCACCTTCAAACATGCCGCCAATTGCCAGCGCAGCAATACTGACAAAAACCAGCCCGACGATGTGATTCCAAAACGACGATTCCATTGCGTTTGTGGACAGGGCCAAACGCCCGTTCAATTGACGGCTGAGGCCCACCAGAACACCTGCGCCGACGGCCACGGAGATAACAAAAATCATGGCGTACCTCCGAAAAAGATAATCACCAACGCACCCGCGATGATCAACGAAAGCCCCGCCAGATCACGCAACGTCGGCATCCGCTGCGGCAATCCAAACAAGCCACGCGCATCGGCAACCAGCGAGAACATGATCTGCCCCGCCAACCCCAAGGCAATCGTGCCAGACAACGCCAAAGCGGAATTCATCGCAGCCGAGGACGCAATCACCGTCAAACCACCCGAAACACCACCCAAATAGGCCCAAAGCGGCGGGCGCTGTGGCGTTGCGCGGGCAGGGCGCAGGATCAACAAGATTACAATCGCCAGCACAGTCCCCGTCAAATGCGGCACAAAGCTTGAGAATAACAGCGTGCCATATTGTGCCAACGTCCCATTCGTGAGCAACATCAGCGTGATCAATCCACCCGCAGCAAACGCGCCAAGGAAGTGGATAAAACGGGGGGCAGGGGTATCTGTCATAGCACCCCTTTTGCCCTTTATTCCCAGCATTGCAACCCACCTGTTGACTCTGCCAGCCACCCCCGTATAAGCCGCAAATTCATTGGTGTTGGTGGACCGCGCAAGCGGAACCCTGTCAGGCTTCGGCAAAAGGACAACGCCCTTCATGTTCCCACTTTGGGGACGCACGACAACGAAGGAGATCAGCGTATGACTAAACGTACAGCTGCCAAATACAAAATTGACCGCCGCATGGGCGAAAACATCTGGGGCCGTCCAAAGTCACCAGTAAATCGTCGTGAATACGGCCCAGGCCAGCACGGTCAGCGCCGTAAGGGTAAACTGTCCGACTTCGGTCTGCAGCTTCGTGCAAAGCAGAAGTTGAAAGGTTACTACGGCGACCTGACAGAAAAGCAATTCCGCCGCATCTATGGCGAAGCTGAGCGTGTTAAGGGTGATACAGGCGAGAACCTGATTGGTTTGCTTGAGCGCCGCTTGGACGCAGTTGTTTACCGCGCTAAGTTCGTGCCAACAATCTTTGCTGCGCGCCAGTTCGTGAACCACGGCCACGTCACAGTCAACGGCCAGAAGGTTAACATCCCTTCCTACCGCGTGAAAGAAGGCGACGTGATCGAAGTGCGTCAGAAGTCCAAGCAGATGGAACTTGTTCTCGTGGCAACACAATTGCCAGAGCGCGACGTGCCTGACTACATGGACGTTGATCACAACAAGATGACAGCGACATTCACACGCACACCACAACTCGGCGACGTTCCATACCCAGTCACAATGGAACCAAACCTCGTGGTCGAATTCTACGCTAAGAACTAAGGTTCTTAGTCAATCGATACGAAAAGGGCTGCACTTCGGTGTGGCCCTTTTTGCATTTGTGGGCAAAGATCGGACAAATTCGGAGGCACAAATGCATCACGATTATTCGTAAAGTTGGACCCCATCAAAAAATGTTGGTCGATCCATATTGGTAATCCTTATTATCGACATTCACGTGTAATAGAGCGATCTAATTGATCAGCCTGCGAAAAATCCATTTTGTAAAGAATACACTTCACGAGCGGCAAATCATAGTCTGAGAGCCAGTCAAGCGGGTAATGCACGCCCTTGGTGGCGGCTCCGTAAAAATCCGGGAGCATCTCAAATGGGACATCAACATATTCGTCAAAGATGGTTGCAAGAGCATAGCGCCGCCCAACGTAAATGAAGAACTGGACCAAATCGTCGTCACAGATGTTTGCTTGATTTAACTTTATACTCGCCGTTTCTAAATTTGTGATGGCCCAAAATGGCTGTCCCATCTCGAACGCTTGGTATCCAAGCAGCAAATGAAAGAGCGGGTTTTGCCTCCCCGGCCCAACATGAAATGTGTATTTAGTCCAAACGTCTTTAAACGCCTCAGCGTTAGACGTCGAACCAATCAACTCAGCCTTGAATTCTTCAATCGAACCCGTTGGAAAATCTGTCGTCGATAATTTGTTGCAATCATCAGCCGCCGCATAGCTGGCACACATACAGCACAAAAATGGTATAACTCTTAACATCGCCGCGCTCCTAAAGTGGTGCAAGTATTCTTACCCATTATTGTGGCCTACCTATTGTATCCAAGCACGATGAAACGGGAAACTTTTGATTTCAGCCCATAATTGTAGTTTCGGTCCTGACCTCGCCGTAACGCTCTACCGCGCTAATGCGACGGCCGTAGCGCTATTGGGATAGCAAGTTATAGGCATCCCGTTCTGCTCTTGCCAGAGCCCAATCGACCGACGAGTCTTATTCCCGATCAACCCGTCAGCCCCGCCAACATCATGCCCCGCCGCCTCTAATGCGCGTTGCATCGCCAAAACATCCGTGCGCGAAATCTTATCAAGATCACCCCAAGCACCGCTGAAATCTCTGACCCCAAACTTGCTCCGATCCCCCACGTGCCCCACGAAAAGGGCATAGGCATCGCTCTCGTTATAATCCTTCAAAACGTAGAAATTCGAGGTGACAATAAACGCAGGACCAGACCGCCCCGCAGGCATCATCAGATAGCCTTCCTCAGCGGATTCCGCTTGCGGGAACGGCTGGCCAGAGACACGGGTAACGCCTCTCGCAGCCCAATCCGCCACCGCTAACCCCTGATCTGGCCCCTCCAAATAGCAGGGCACATCGGCAGGCAGGTTCACCTCAAACCCCCAATCCCGCCCCGCCTTCCAGCCGTGTGCTGCCAGATAAGCGCCAATAGACGCAAGCGTATCGGCCTCCGAATGCCAAATATCGACCCGCCCATCAGCATCACCATCAACAGCATATTTTAGGTAACTGCTCGGCATGAATTGCGGCTGGCCGAGTGCGCCCGCCCAACTGCTGCGCATCGCATCACGACTGGCAAATCCCTGTGCGACAATCTGCAAAGCCGCGATCAATTCGTCGGTAAAATAAGGCGCACGCGTGCTCATAAACCCCTTCGTGCCGAGAATACGAAAGGCGTCATGCGGAATGTTGGCCGCCCCGAAACTGCTCTCACGACCCCAGATCGACACGATAATCTGCGCAGGCACGCCTGTCCTCGCCTCAATTTCCGCCAAAACCGCTGCATGTTTGCGCATCAAAGCCGCCCCCGCATCTGATGCATAGACCAACCCATCGGCGTTAAAATAGCGGGCAGGGTGGCGGAACTCGGCCTGATACTGCGATGTATCCTCGGGCGCACCCTCAATGACCAAATTCGGCAAATCCCAATTCAACGTCACCCCAGACATCGCGGCATCAAACGTCGCACGGGTCACACCCGCCGCTTGGGCGCGTGGCCAAACAGTCTGCTCAATCCAGCCGTGGAACTTGCCCTCAATCGCCGCGCGGTCTTGGGCATTCGCAACACAAGGCTGGAGCAGAGCGGCAGCCAAAAGGAACGGGGCGATTTTCATTGGGGGTAACATCCTGACACAAACTTGCAACTTTCATACCATAGCTTACCCGCCACCAAGCATGTATGCAAAACGTACGCCACAAACGAAAGCTCTCCATGATCGCCTACACCTCTCTGTTCCTCTCGGCCCTGATCGCCGCGACGATCTTGCCGATGCAGTCAGAGGCCGTGCTCGTGGGGCTGATCTCGGCCACCGACCACCCCGTCTGGGCACTACTTACCGTGGCGACCATCGGCAACGTACTGGGGGCAATCATCAACTGGGTGCTTGGCCGTTACATCCTGCGGTTTCAATCCGCCAAATGGTTCCCCGCATCACCCGCACAACTGGAGCGCGCCCAAGGCTGGTATCGGCGCTACGGACGCTGGTCGCTCTTGGGCAGCTGGCTGCCGATCATCGGCGACCCGATCACCGTCGTGGCAGGGGTGATGCGCGAACCTATCGTGCCATTCGTCGTGCTTGTAACGATAGCCAAAGGGGCACGATATATCGTGCTTGCGTGGGCGACATTGGCGGTGGTTTGAAGCGAAGTTGCTGTTTTGTGGAGGGCCGCTTTGCGGACCTTGCCGCCGTTGGGTTCAATTTGCGACAGCGTGTTTAGTCTAAAGCTAAGTTCTTGTGAAACGCAGATATGCAATGAAGATACCCAAGACCAATAGCAAAACCGACACCACAATTTGAATAAATGATATCATTAGGTTGTTGGATTTCCGCTCAAGGTACTTTCTTGAAAAACGTCCGAAAAGGGCTCGAAGTCCCGTCATACTGGTTCGCTCCAAACTCAAGTTTTTCTGACACGGAGCTTAAAATATGACTTAGGTTACAGTCAACAAGGGCTCTTAGAAGACATCCCCCCTCAATCCTTCCGCGTCACAAGGGGCGTTTTTTGCATCCTTTCCGCGTCAAAATTCGCAGGGTCTAGCCATGCCTCATACCCCGCCTTGATCCCCTCCCAATCCTTGTCCAAAACCGAGAACCACGCCGTGTCGCGGTTGCGTCCCTTATAGATTGTCGCCTGCGGGAACATGCCGTCATAGGTAAATCCAAACCTGCGGGCCGCCTTCTTCGACGGACCATTCAGGTTGTCGCATTTCCACTCATAGCGGCGATATCCCAGATCATCGAAAATATGCGCCATCATCAGATACATCGCCTCCGTGGCGATCCGCGTCTTTTGCAACAGGGGCGACATGGCTATAAATCCGACCTCGATCACGCCCGCATTGGGCTCGATCCGCAGGTAACTGGCAAAGCCAAGCGCGCGACCACTTAGCGCGTCGACAATGGTGTAAAATAGCGGATCGGTGCTGGCCTCGGCGGTCTTGAGAAACGTAGCAAGGCTGTCTTTATCGGCGAATGGCCCGTTGGGCATATAGGTCCACATTTGCCCTGTCGTGTCGGTGGCAAAAGCGGCGTTCAAATCCTCCAGATGGGCTGCGGCATTTAGAGGCACGACATGGGCGTATGTGCCTAATAGTGGAACCTGCGGCGGGCGCGGGCAACTGACCCAGCCGTCCACGTCATGGCCGATAGGTTGTCCAAATTCATTGATCCGTTGAGCCATTTTGCACACCTTTCTGCGCTATGGCCCAAGCCTAGCAATTCGTTGCAGGTGGCACAATCTCGGTGCACGCGCGGTGCACGTATGGTGCACGGGTTGCACAGCCCGTTTTTTCGTCTCTGCTCACTGGTCATGGTGAATAGGGCAGGCTAGAACAAGCCAACCTCGGGGAAGTTTTTGATATGACCAGTAAGATTAAACCGCAAAAAGGGATCATGGATATCGCGCTTTATGTGGGCGGTGCCTCCCATGTTGAAGGCGCGTCAAACGTGCTTAAACTCTCTTCAAACGAGAACCCGATGGGACCTTCCGACGTTGTGAAAGAGGCGTTTTCGCGCGCTGTTCACAGCCTGCACCGCTATCCGAATACCGACCACTCTGGACTGCGCCACGCCATTGGCGAGGTCTGGCAGCTTGACCCCGATCGGGTGATTTGTGGTGTGGGCTCCGACGAGATTATCCACTTCCTTTGCCAAGCCTATGTTGGCGCGGGCGACGAAGTTATCTTTACAGAACATGGGTTTGCCATGTACCGCATATCGACCCTTGCTGCTGGCGGCACGCCCGTCGAGGTCAAAGAACGTGAGCGTGTCACGGACGTTGACGCGATCCTTGCGGCCTGCACCAAGAAAACCAAGATCGTGTTTTTGGCCAATCCAAACAACCCAACTGGCACGATGATCGGGCAAGCCGACCTTGCGCGATTGGCCGAGGGTATCCCGCCGCAAACGATCCTTGTGATCGACGGTGCTTATGCCGAATACGTCGAGGGATATGATGCTGGTCTTAAGTTGATCGAAGCGCGCAGCAACGTCGTGATGACTCGCACCTTCTCGAAAATCTACGGTCTTGGCGGTCTGCGCGTCGGCTGGGGCTACGGTCCCCGCGAGATCATTGACGTCCTCAACCGCATCCGCGGCCCTTTCAACCTCTCCACCGCAGCCCTCGCTGCAGCCGAAGCCGCGGTGCGCGATACGGCTTATGTTGCGAAGTGCAGGGCGGACAACGCCCGCTGGCGCGACTGGCTGGCCACGGGGTTGGCAGAGATCGGGGTGCCGACAGATACTTCGACCGCGAACTTCATTCTCGCGCGATTTGGCTCCGAAGAAGAGGCCAACGCTTGCGACGATCACTTGCGCGCCGAAGGTATTTTGGTGCGCCGCGTGGCCGGTTACAAACTGCCGAACTGCCTGCGGATTACGGTTGGTGACGAGAGTGCCTGTCGCCGCATCGTGCATGCCGTAGCGCAGTTCAAAGGGCTGCGCACATGACGCAAATCTATGACCGCGTGGCATTGATCGGCCTTGGACTTATTGCCTCGTCAATGGCGCATGCGATGAAACGTGCAGGGCTTGCAGGTGAAATCGTTGGCTATGCCCGCTCGGCCGAAACCCGCGACATTGCGCGGGAAATCGGGTTCTGCGACCAAATTTGCGACAGCGCGACTGAGGCTGCTCAGGGCGCTGATCTTATTGTGCTTTGTGTGCCTGTTGGTGCCATGGAAAGCGTCGCCGTCGAGATCGCACCTGTCCTAAAAGCCGGCGCGACGGTTAGCGACGTCGGGTCCGTCAAACGGGCCGTCATTGACGCCGTTGCCAAACACCTGCCCGAAGGCGTGCATTTTGTCCCAGCCCACCCCTTGGCTGGGACCGAGCATTCGGGGCCGCGCTCTGGCTTTGCCGAACTTTTTGACAACCGTTGGTGCATCATCGTGCCCGATCTTTGCGATGATGAGACCGTCATTGCGCAGCTCGAAAACCTCTGGCGCGCAATGGGGTCCAACGTGGACCGCATGGACGCTGACCACCACGATCTGGTGCTCGCAGTCACCAGCCACACGCCGCATCTGATCGCTTACACGATGGTTGGCGTTGCCGATGATCTGAGCCGCGTTACCGATAGCGAAGTGATCAAATACTCGGCTGCGGGTTTTCGTGATTTTACCCGTATTGCTGCCTCTGACCCGACGATGTGGCGCGATGTGTTCCTGAATAACAAAGAGGCGACGCTCGAAATATTGGGTCGTTTCACCGAGGAACTATTCGTTCTCCAGCGTGCCATTCGCGAAGGCAACGGCGAGCATTTGCACGACTATTTCACCCGTACGCGCTCGATCCGCCGCTCAATCATTGAAGCGGGCCAAGATACTGCTGCGCCAAACTTTGGCCGGACATCATCGACAAAGCCATGATCCGCTGGCTTGTTTTGTTTCTGGTTTTTGCTGGGCCTGCTACTGCGCAAGAGACATCATTGCGCCCCGTCGCGCGGCCCGAACAGCAAGTGGCTGAACCCGAGGCCGATGAAAACACCGCAAGCGACAGCGCAGTTGCAACCTCCTTGCGCCCCCAGCCGCGGACGGCAGCTGTGGCGCAAGCCGCCGAGACCGCCCGCATCGCTCGGGTTAAGGGGCAAATCTGCGGCGACCCTGACTTGCAAGGCGATGTGCTTGGCACGGTGGCAGGACGTGGTGCTTGTGGCGTCGAGAATGCGGTGCGCGTCAAGTCAGTTGCGGGCATCAGGTTTCCAGCCAATCCGACGATGAATTGCAGACTGCGATTGCGCTCAAAATCTGGGTGCAGCGCGGCGCGATCCCGCAGGTCGGTGGTGAGGGCGGCGGTATTCGATCCATCAGAACCGCGTCGGATTACGCCTGCCGAAACCGCAACAATCAATCGGGTGAAAAGCTGTCTGAACACGCTCAGGGCCGCGCGATTGACATAGCAGGGATCAAACTGAACTCTGGTCGTGAGATCACGGTTTTACAGGGCTGGGGCAGCGGCGACGACGGCAAGCAGTTGCGCGGGATGTGGCAGGCGGCTTGCGGACCTTTTGGGACGGTGCTGGGACCAGAGGCGAACCGCTATCACCGCGACCATTTCCACTTTGACACCGCAAGCTATCGTAGTGGACCGTACTGCCGTTAAACGCCGCGCATCGGGTTGACCATGCTGCCGCAGACAATCGCGGTCAGCAGTTTTGGGATCGGCTGGATTTGCGAAGCAGGGAACAAGAACCTGTCACGCAAAATCGGTAAAACGCGGCTATCAGATTGATATTGCGGTGTGAAAATGGCGCTCATCGCTTGATAAATGCCGACATGTAACCTGCGAGACTTGGCGTAAAGCATCAGGGCGTCTTGCCCCTTTGCCACGCGCAACGCCTTTGCTAAGGCCAGTGCGTCGAGCAAGGCCATGTTCGCCCCTTGGCCCAATTGCGGGCTGGCGCGGTGGGCAGCATCGCCGATATGCACAAGGCCCGTGCCGTAGGGCTTGCGCAACGTACCGTGCGAATAGCGGGCCATTGTCATCTGGGAGGGGGCGGTGATTTGTGTGGCGAACGGTGCAAATTCGGGCCAAAGGCCTACGGCCTCCGCCTTCCATTTTTCCAATCCAGACGCCAACCAGTCGTCGTATTTATCACGCGGTAGCGACCAGAAGATCGCTGCCTTTTGCGCGGCGTCATTGGGCATTTTCCCGATTGGTAAGGCCCCGATCATGCGGTCAGCACGGCGATAGCATTGCGACAGTTGGGTGATCGGCAGCGCTGTTTCAGGCCAGTCCACCGTGCCCCAAATCGCGCCGTATGGGAGCGGCCTTGATGTGAGTGGAGAGAGCGGCAAAGTGACCCCCGCCGCGTCAATGATCAGATCAAAGGGCCCGTGTTCGGTGCCATCTTGCAGGGTCAGAATGCCGTCCTTTGCGCTTTGCACGGCGGCGCTTTGATGCAGTGCAATGCCCTGCCGTTGGACTGTGTTCCAAATCGCGGTGAAAAGGCTGGCGCGGTGAATGGCGAGGCCGAACCGAGGGCCACCGTCGTTGTCGTACCGCACGTTCAAAACAGGGCGACCTGCTTCGGCCTCAAACCCAAGCATGTGATAGACCGAGTTGCCCAATTTCAGCGCCTCATCCAAGGCATCGATTTCGGCCAAGACCGCCTGCCCGACAGGCTGGATCACAAGGCCAGAGCCGACGGGGCGGGGGCTGTCGAACTGGTCAAACACCGCGACATCATGGCCGTCCTGTCCTAGCAATGCAGCGACCGTCAACCCGCCAATCCCTGCGCCTGCAACTGCGATTTTCATAACCGTGACCACCCCTTAAATGCCTCTTGGCACTATAAGAAAACATGGGGTGAGGGCTAGGCCTTGTTCTGGCTTTTGCACAGGTCTATAAGCCGTTTTATGAATTTCTGGGCGCACATACGAATTATGTCCCCGGCGCGCTGACGTCAGCGCCGCCGGGCCAATGGTGCAGACTTTCTCGCGCCGCCCAACTCCTTGAAAAGATGATGAAAAGGACGCCCCTTATGTGCGCCGACACCCCTGAATACAAAGATACACTGAACCTGCCGAAAACGGATTTTCCGATGCGTGCGGGCCTGCCGCAGCGCGAGCCTGAATGGCTTGATCGTTGGGTCAAGATGGACGTTTACGGCCAGCTGCGCGCAAAGACAGGCCGTCAGCCTTTCACACTGCACGATGGCCCTCCCTATGCGAACGGTCATTTGCACATCGGTCACGCGCTGAACAAAATCCTTAAGGATATGGTTGTCCGCTCCCAGCAGATGATGGGCAAAGACGCGCGTTATATCCCTGGATGGGATTGTCACGGTCTGCCGATCGAGTGGAAGATCGAAGAGAAATACCGCGAGAAGGGCCGCAACAAGGACGACGTGCCTGTTGTTGAATTCCGTCAAGAATGCCGCGAGTTTGCCGCAGGTTGGGTCGATATTCAGCGTGAAGAGTTCAAGCGCCTTGGCGTGCAAGGCAACTGGGCCGATCCGTATCTGACGATGAATTTCCACGCCGAGCGCGTGATCGCGGAAGAATTCCAAAAGTTCCTGATGAACGGCACGCTGTATCAAGGCTCCAAGCCTGTGATGTGGTCGCCTGTCGAGCAGACCGCCTTGGCCGAGGCCGAGGTCGAGTATGCCGATAAAGAGAGCTTTGCGATCTGGGTGAAGTTCACGGTGCAAAATGCGGAAAGCGAATTGCAAGGCGCGAAGGTTGTGATCTGGACAACAACGCCTTGGACGATCCCGTCGAACAAAGCTGTCGTTTATAGCGATGACATTGAGTACGGCCTTTATGAGGTCACGGGCACGCCTGATGAATGCTGGCTGAATGTCGGTGAGCGTTTTATCCTTTCGGATAAAATGGCGAATGCGGTGTTTGCGAAGGCGCGGCTGGAAGAGGGCATGTGGACACGTGTTCGCAGCGTGACGTCGGAAGAATTGTCGGGCCTTGCTTTGTCGCATCCGTTGGCTGGTGCTGAAGGTGGTAACGGCGAGTGGGATGGTTTGCGCGATTTCCGCGCGGCCCCGTTTGTGACAAATGAAGAAGGCACCGGCTTTGTGCATTGCGCCCCGTCGCATGGTATGGACGAATTCGAACTTTACCGCGATCTGGGTATGTTGGAGCAGGTCATCACCTATAACGTGATGGAAGATGGTCGTTTCCGCGATGATTTGCCGTTCTTTGGTGGTGCTGCGATCCTGCGCGATAAGCCGAACAAAAAGAACAAGAACAACCCTTGGGAAGGTGATGCGAACACGGCTGTTATGACCAAACTGGTTGAGGTTGGCGGGCTTTTCGCGCGCGGCGTCATCAAGCACAGCTATCCGCATTCTTGGCGCTCGAAAGCGCCGATCATCTTCCGCAATACGCCGCAATGGTTTGCAGCGATTGATAAAGCGGTGGGCGACGGGCAGGACACTTATGGCACCACAATCCGTGAACGTGCGCTGCGGTCCATCGACGAGCTTGTTACTTGGACCCCGCAAAAGGGCCGCAACCGCCTGTTCGCCATGATCGAGCAGCGCCCGGATTGGGTGCTGTCGCGTCAACGTGCGTGGGGCGTGCCGCTGACCTGTTTCACCAAGGTGGGTGCCTTGCCGACGGATGATGATTTCTTGCTGCGCAACACCGATGTGAACGCGCGGATTGTAGAGGCCTTTGAGGTCGAAGGTGCGGATGCTTGGTATAAGGACGGCGCGAAAGAGCGGTTCCTGAGCGGTATCGTGGACGTTGATGCTTACGATCAAGTCACGGACATCTTGGACGTTTGGTTCGATAGTGGCTCGACCCACGCCTTTACCCTGCGCGACCGTGCGGATGGATCAGAGGACGGCATGGCTGACCTTTATCTTGAGGGAACTGATCAACACCGCGGTTGGTTCCACTCCTCGCTTTTGCAGGCCTGTGGCACCATGGGTCATGCGCCTTATCGGGGTGTTTTGACCCACGGGTTTACGCTGGATGCGAAGGGCATGAAGATGTCCAAATCCATCGGCAACACCATCGTGCCCGAGAAGATCGTACAGCAATATGGCGCGGATATCTTGCGTCTTTGGGTGGCGCAGACCGATTATACCAACGATCAGCGGATCGGTGATGAGATCCTGAAAGGGACAGCGGATAGCTATCGCCGTTTGCGCAACACGCTGCGGTTTATGCTGGGTTCGCTCTCTGATTTCACAGAAGCAGATCGCGTCGCTGTGGCGGATATGCCTGAGCTGGAGCAAGTGATCTTGCACCGTTTGAGCGAGCTTGATGAGGTCGTGCGCAAGGGCTATGCGGCGTATGATTTCCAAGGTGTGTTCAGTGCTGTGTTTACGTTCGCGACCGTTGATCTGTCGGCGTTCTACTTCGATATCCGCAAGGATGCGCTGTATTGTGATGGCGACACGGCACGCCGTAAGGCTGCGCGCACCGTGCTTGATATCTTGTTCCACCGTCTGACAAAGTGGCTGGCCCCTGTGCTGGTGTTCACGATGGAAGAGGTTTGGTTGGAGCGCTTCCCGGGTGACGCAAGCTCGGTCCACTTGGTCGATTTCGACGAGACCCCAAGCGATTGGCGCAACGATGCGCTGGCCGCGAAATGGGCGACGGTGCGTTCTGTGCGCCGTGTTGTGACGGGCGCGTTGGAGGTCGAGCGGACGGCGAAGGTCATTGGTGCATCGTTGGAAGCAGCGCCAACGGTTTACGTGACTGCGGAGACTGCGAAGCTGTTGGAAACCGTGGCGTTTGACGATTTGAGCATCACGTCGGGCATCTATGTCTCGACTGACGCAGCCCCCGCGGGTGCGTTCAAATTGGACGATGTGGCGGATGTTGCGGTGGTCTTTGCCAAGGCGGAAGGCGAGAAGTGCCAGCGTTGCTGGAAGATCTTGCCAGATGTCGGCACGCATTCCCATGCGGGTGTGTGTGGTCGTTGTAACGAGGCGCTCAAGTAAGATGGGTCAAGACCCATGCTACGCCGCCTCACTGCCTAATAGCCCGCTTGGGCCTTTGTCAGTGGTCGTGCAGGATGGGGCGGTTGTCAGGCTGGAATGGTCTGTGGTGGACGGGGTCAGTGATCCCGTTTCCACAGATGCCATAGCACAGCTGGAGCAATATTTTGCAGGCGAGCGGCAGGTGTTTGATCTGCCGCTTGGCCCGCAGGTCAGTGATTTTCAAAAGAAGTTCGGCGCGGCCCTATGCGCAATTCGCTTTGGCGAAACCCGCACCTACGGCGAGCTTGCCCGCGAGATGGGTGTACCCGCGCAAGCGATTGGGCAGGCCTGCGGCGCCAATCCGATCCCGATCATTATCCCGTGCCACCGCGTGCTTGGTGCAAAGACTCTTGGCGGGTTTTCGGGCGCTGGTGGTGTTGAGGGAAAGGTGCAATTGTTGCGCCATGAGAGCGCGGCAGGCCTTTTGATTTGATGCAGGATTTCGCATGACGGTTTGCGTTTTAGTGGCGGTGATGGCAGCGGCCTTTATGCATGCCACGTGGAACGCGCTGATCAAGCTGGGCACGTCAAAGCTCACTTCAATGTTGATCTTAACGGTGGTGCAGGGCGGTTTTGGACTGATCATCGCACTGACACGGCCCATGCCAGACCCTCATGTTTGGTTATGGCTATTGGCCTCTGGCGTGTTTCATTCGGCCTATAAACTGTTCCTCGCCTATGCCTATGAGCAAGGCGATTTGAGCCGTGTTTACCCGATTGCCAGAGGGACAGCACCGATGGTTGTCCTCGTGATCTCGGCCCTGTTTTTGGCGGATAAAATCGCAGGCTGGGAATATGTTGGGATCATCATTTTGGGTCTTGGCATATTGCTCATGGCGCGCGGCGTTTTCTCGTCTGGCGAAAGCCGAAAGCTACTGCCCTTCGCGCTTGGTTCCGCGATGGCCACGGCGGGGTATTCGATTGTTGACGGTCTTGGCGCGCGTGAGGCGGGGGATGCTGTGGCCTATGTCGGCTGGCTTTTTGCACTCGATGCGGTGTTCTTTACGCCGTGTTGTTTGGCCCTGCGTGGACGGTCAGTTTTGCAAGCCAACCGTAAGGCGTGGATCATGGGAAGCATTGCAGCTGTGTTCAGCTATGGCGCCTATGCAATCGCGGTTTGGGCGATGACAGTCGCGCCTATCGCCTTGGTGGCAGCTCTGCGAGAGACCTCGATCCTGTTTGCCGTGCTGATTGGTGCGGTGGCCTTTGGCGAAAAGATGAACCTGCAAAAAGGGATCGCCGCCGCGTTGATCGTCGCGGGCGTCATTGTGACCCGCTTTTAGCCGTCTTTACCGTAGATGATCTGCTGAGCGGCCCCTGCACATAGCAGGTAAACCGATGTGATCGTCAGGCCGTAATGCGCCCAACTTGCGGCATCAAAATCCACCCAAGCGGCCCAGCCAGCAAAGAACGTCCACGCCACTGCCATTGGCAACGTGACTTCGCGCCAGCGCTGGGTGCGCACTGGATGCACAAAGCGGATGGGGAAGAACATTGCTGCTGCAAGCACGGCGACAAGTGCCAGAATAACCCAGAAATTCGGGTGAAGCGCAAAGAGCACCAACACCAGCATGTTCCAGCATCCAGGGAAGCCGGAAAAGGAGTAATCCTTTGTTTTCATGCGGCTATCTGCGAAATACATGGCAGAAGCGAATGTAATGATAATGATCGCAATCCAACCCGTCCACCCCGGCAAGAGGTCTGATTTAAACAGCGCATAGGCGGGGACAAAGACGTAGGTCAGATAGTCGATAATCAGATCGAGCAAAACGCCGTCAAAGATCGGCGCATTGGTTTTTGTGTCATAGCGCCGCGCCAAAGGTCCGTCGATCCCGTCCACAAAGAACGCGACAACCAGCCACACGAACATCATCGACCATTGCTCATCCACCGCGGCCAACATTGCCAACATAGCGAAAACAGCGCCGGTGGCGGTTAGGAGATGGACGAGAAGGGCTTTGGTTTGAATATTCATGACGACTTCTTGTTCTATTTTGCCGACCGTTGCAATCGAATGAGCGTGTTAATTACGCGGGTGTGCCTTGTTGTAGACATCCATCAGATGGGCCGTGTCGACAGCCGTATAGGCTTGGGTGGTGGACAGGCTGGCGTGGCCAAGCAGTTCTTGGATCGCCCGCAGGTCACCGCCAGCCGTCAGCAAATGAGTGGCAAAGCTATGGCGCATCGCGTGCGGTGTGGCGGTGGCAGGCAAGCCAAGCTGCATCCGCGACCGTTCCATGACTTTCTGTATCGCCCGCGGGTTTAGTGGGCCACCACGCGCACCGCGAAACAGCGGCGCATTGGGTTCCATCGGATGCGGGCAAAGGCGCAAGTAGCTGGCGACAGCCTCGCGGGCGGCGTCAATCACAGGCACAATGCGTTCCTTGCCACCCTTACCCGTGATCCGCATCACTTGGGGCAGGGGAACGTCAGCACCTGTCAGGCTCAAGGCCTCGGAGATACGCAGGCCACAGCCGTAAAGCAGGGTCACGACCGCACTATCACGCGCTGCAACCCAAGGATCGGTTGCTTGCATCTCGACCGTGTCGATCATCGCGGTGGCAGCATCTTCGGCCAGAGGGCGGGGGAGCTTTTTTGTGAACTTCGGGCTGCGGGTTGAGAGAACAGCCGTCGGCTCGAACCCTTCACGCTCAGACAGCCAGCGATAGAATGTTTTGACCGCCGAAAGTTGCCGCGCAAGCGATCTCGCCCCCACGCCGCGCGTGCGCTCGGACGCCATCCATGCCCGCATATCGCTCACGGTGATCTTTGATAGCGGGCCTAGCCCCTGCGCTGCGCCATGGTGCTGGGTCATAAATGCGAGAAAGCCTAAAACGTCCGATTGATAGGCCTTCACCGTATTTTCAGCAGCACCACCAAGCGCACGACAATGGTCTAGCCAAGAGGCCAGCGCATGTGTCAGAGCAGGAGCAATCATTGGACTAAGATAACCAGCGGCGCATCGCGCGTTCAAACACACCCGCAAAGAACGTCAGCAAATCAGTGCCTTGTTGCGGGGTGAACTGATGTGGGTCTTCTGATCCAAGCACCAACATGCCGGGCAAACGACCTGCGCCGAAATCGAGTTTGAGACAGGCCTCAGAGCGGATGAATGCGGATTTGTCAGCATATAGACCCGCATCCTCGGACTGGATCTGGCGCAATGTGACCTGACGCACGGGGGCGGAGCGACCACGGTTCACGTAAGTATCAATGAACCCCGGCTCGACGACACCCAGCACATTGCCCATTTGGGTGATGGCTGGTTCTTCGCCCGTTTGCGCGGTCTCTAACACAAGGCGCACCTTATCGACGCGCAATGTATCGGCCACATCGGTGGATAGATCATGCAGGAATGTTTCGAATTTCGTGGCATCCATCATACGCAAAACGGCGCGGTGAACTTGATTTGTACCCGCCAAATTTTCGTAAGCGGCTGCAATCACAGAGCGGTGGGTGTCTTCCAGACGGTCAAGACGGGCCTCAAGGCGCTCCATCGCGATTCCCCGCAGATCGACAATATTGCCGCCCATGGATTGCTCGTTTGCGGCGACTAATGCGCGCATAATATCTTGATCTTCAAGGAGAACCTCTGGGTCCGCAATGATCTTGTCACGGACATGGCTGTCCATCTGTGGTTTGCTTGTCATATGCCTGCTCGTTCTTTTAATTTTGCTCATCTATAGCAGGTGAGGCCGCTCATTTCTCCCCTAAATTTGCGTTTGGGCAAGGTTTTGCAGAACTGTGTCAGATTTGGGGATGCCGCGATTGTGGGCCACTATCTGTAGTAGGGGGCTGAAAAACTTTGTTTCATTTATGTGGCAATGCTTGGCCTTTGGTGGTGCAGGGGTTACCTCATTGGAGAGGGTATATTGCCCAAACGGATGAGGCCCGATGACAGCAGAATTTTTCCATGAAGGCGAGTTGGTGGCGGTGCTGACGGCGCAGCCAATCGACCGATTTCTGGATTATAAAGCGCCAGTGGGCGGCTGCCATTTGGGCGCATTTGTCGAGGTCCCACTTGGGCCGCGCAAGGTGTTGGGTGTCGTTTGGCGCGAGGGGGCGGGCGACTACGACTACGCCAAAATTCGTCCTGTGATCCGCGTGTTGGATGTCGCCCCGATGCGCGACGAGATGAAGGAATTCCTGACCCGCGCTGCCGATTATACACTGACGCCGATGTCCGCGATGTTGCGGCTTGCGACACGTGCGCCGGGCCTTGGTGATGCGCCGTCAATGCGGAAGGTCTACCGTTTAGGAACAGCTGATCCTGACCGTATGACGCCCGCTCGCACCAAGGTTTTAGAGGTGTTGCGTGACTATGGCGGGTTGTCGTTTACGCTTGGGGAACTGGCCGAAATGGCGGGTGTTGGCACCTCTGTTGTCAAAGGGCTGGTGAAGCAAGGCGCTGTTTTGGAAGAAGATTCCCCGCGCGATATGCCATATGGTGCGCTTGATGCCGACTATGGCGGCAAGGCGTTAAGCGCTGATCAAGCGGCGGGGGCAGAGGTGCTGCGGGCGGCTTTGCGAACTGACAAATACGGCACGACTTTGCTCAAGGGCGTGACGGGGTCTGGCAAGACCGAGGTCTATCTGGAGGCCGTGGCCGAATGTCTGCGCATGGGGCGTCAGGCGCTGGTGCTGCTGCCCGAGATTGCGCTGTCTGGCGAGTTCATAACCCGCGTCGAGGCGCGGTTCGGGATGAAGCCTGCCGAGTGGCATTCTGGCGTGACGATGACCGAGCGGCGGCGCTGCTGGCGCATGGTTGGCGAGGGTGCGGCGCAGATGGTTGTGGGGGCGAGGTCGGCACTATTTTTGCCGTTCCAAAACCTCGGTCTGATCGTTGTCGATGAGGAGCACGACACGTCCTATAAGCAGGAAGATGGCGTGCTTTATAATGCCCGCGATATGGCCGTTTTGCGGGCTGCGATTAATGGGGCGCAAGTGGTGCTGGCGTCTGCCACGCCAAGCCTTGAGAGTTGGGCGAATGTGGAGGCGGGCAAGTATCAGCGGCTCGTTTTGAACTCCCGATTTGGCCCTGCGGTGATGCCTGAAATGACCGCAATCGATATGCGTGTCGAGGATGTGCCGAACGGGAAATGGGTGTCGCCGACGCTGCGTGACGGGATAACGGATCGGTTGGAAAAGGGGCAGCAAAGCCTGATCTTTTTGAACCGTCGCGGCTATGCGCCGATTACACTATGTCGCGCCTGTGGGCATCAGATTGGCTGCGATCATTGCGACGCGCGAATGGTCGAACACAGGTTCCAAAATCGCCTTATGTGCCACCAATGCGGCGAGACGAAACCGATGCCAACTGTCTGTCCTCATTGCGAAGTTGAGGGAAAGATGTCGCCTGTCGGGCCGGGTGTCGAGCGCATGGCCGAGGAGGTCACAGCGCTGTTCCCAGAAGCGCGTGTTGTGGTGTTGTCGTCCGATCTTTATGGCTCGGCACGGGCGATGAAGGCGCATATCGAAGAGATCGCGCAAGGCGGTGCGGACATTATTATCGGCACGCAATTGGTGGCCAAGGGGCACAACTTTCCGAATCTCACTTTGGTCGGTGTGATTGATGCGGATTTGGGGCTTCAGGGGTCTGATTTGCGGGCCGCGGAGCGAACGTTTCAGTTGATGCGGCAGGTTGCTGGACGGGCAGGGCGCGCGGAGGTTGCGGGGGCTGCGATGTTGCAGACGTTCCAGCCAGAGCACCCCGTTATTCGGGCGATTTTGGCGGGTGATGAGGAGAGTTTCTGGGCGGCAGAAGCGGCAGAGCGCAAGGCCGCTGGCGTGCCCCCGTATGGGCGCATGGCGGGGATCATTTTGAGCAGTACAAATGCGCAAGAAGTGTTTGATCTTGGCACCGATATGGCGCGGCGAGATGGGCCTTTGCGCAAGATTGGCGCACAGGTTTTTGGACCCGCACCTGCACCGATTGCAAGGGTGCGCGGACGCCACCGCGTGCGGCTATTGGTGAAGGCGGATAAGGCCGCACCGTTGCAGCAGGCGCTGGCCGAATGGGCGGGGCAGTTTCGGCTGAAAGGCGAGCTGCGGATGGCGATCGATATCGATCCGCAAAGCTTTTATTGAGGGTGTGATTTGCGTGCACCGAGCGTGCACAGGGCGTGCACCGAATTTACGCCAGCCG
>Ga0209505_1000981_pt1 | contig 20691 bp, 8 predicted proteins | sample COGITO_mtgs_1103_2_FD_184794 | JGI IMG/M metagenome (GOLD analysis project Ga0209505, IMG submission 184794) | Pelagic marine microbial communities from North Sea - COGITO_mtgs_110331 (SPAdes) (version 2) | ecosystem: Environmental > Aquatic > Marine > Epipelagic ... | reverse complement strand
CACCGGGAACATCACCGTGTGTTCCATCGTCCCGGCGAACGCGCCCGCGAACATGTGCTGCGTGTATTCCATCGACGACTTCGTCTGTTGTTGCGACGACGACGACGACGACGACGAAAGAGTAGTAGTATTCATGGTGGTGTTCGTCGTCGTATTCATTATGCTCTCAAGAAAGAGCTCGTCTCTGGGAAGAAAGAAAGAAGAGATTACTCTTACGATGTCTCTAGGAAAAGAACGAATGACGGCGATCGGTGCCATCCTTGAGAGTGGTCAAAAAGGGGTTTAGGGTTTAAAAAGTCTGTTTTTTTTGCCCTTTGGACGAACGACTAAAGGCCAATCCTCCAAAAAAAGAAAAACTGTGTTCTCTCGTCAACTTTGTCTCTTCTGTCTCGTCTCGCGAAAAAGGCATCTCATCACGAAACAAAAATTGTCACCAAAGAAGGGAGAGAAAATGCTCGGATGAATTCTCTGCTGTGTGGTAGAGTAGTATGATAGTGTAACCACCTTATTACCACTCTGTTAAAGTCGTTCTTGTTGTAGGAGGAGGAGGAGGAGTACTCTACGAGTACTACTGTTGTTTCGTGCGTGTGTTGCTGCTGCTTTTGTGAGAAGAGAGCGCATTTTTGTCGTCATCGTCAGACGTAAACAACAACAAAAAATTCATTGAGAACACATCATCATCATCATCATCATGAGCGACTCATCTGATGAATTCGACGACGAGTTTTCAGTCGCTTCTGCGCATCATCATCGTAAGAAGAATCATCATAAAAAAGAAGAGAAAGAAGAAAAAGAGGTGGTGGTAAAATATCCGTCCGAGTGTTTCTCTCTGTGTGTTCTCTCTTTGGCGTATTGTTACGTCGGGTGCGACGCAACAAAACTCGCGAGTCGGTTTGCGTTTCATCCACCGAAACCGAGTCATTACGAGTTGAAAACGACCAACCGAGGGACCAGGTACCCGACCATTTCTCAGTTTCATCCGACGTACATGCACAAAAACGCGGACGCGAGAGTGGCGAGCAAAGCGTTCGCCTCGTTTCAGTGCTACGAGATTCCTTTTTTAGAAGAGGGAGAAGATAAAGGAGAAAAAAAGACTTCGTCGAAGAAGAATAGTATATGCGTCTTCTTCCGACCGGCGCCGAGAGACGCGAAGCGAGCGAGGTTGATTATTCACTCGCACGGAAACGCGATGGATTGTGGAGGTGGGTTTGAGATGTTAGCGGAGATTGGGGATCAGTTAGACGTGTCGATTTTAAGTTACGATTACAGAGGGTACGGGAAATCGGGAGATGTATACGACCAGCCGACGGCGGAGTCGTGCGCGGAGGATTTACGGAGAGTCGTGGCTTGGGCGACGAAAGCGAGAGGTTTAGTCGGTGGACAAACCGGAGATTATAATCGAGATCGGTTTGGTTTAGACGATATCGTTTTGTGGGGGCAATCGATCGGGTCTGGACCGTCCACGAAAGTCGCCACGGAAAAAGAGGTTGGAGGATTGATTTTAGAGTGCGCTTTGGCGAGCGGTACGAGAGTTTTAATCGGCGAAGCGAAGGAAAAACACGGGATACTAAGCCCGGTGAGATGTTTTCGAAAGTGTGAGGTGTACGATAACCAAGGTTTAGCGGTGAACGTGAAGTGTCCTGCTTTAGTCATGCACGGTATGAAAGATTTCGAGATTCACCATTCCCACAGCAAGTTAATTTTCGACAAGTTGCAAGCGAGAGGAGATTCTAAAGAGAGGTTTAAAACGTACGCGTATTGGTCGCAAACAGCCGGTCACGACGACGTGTTTTACGACAACCCTCGCGAGTGCATTCGACAGGTACAAAAGTTCGTGCGAACGTTACCGACCACCGAACGCATCCAAAACGCGATCGCATCGTCCTCTCGCGCGGAGAAAGGTTTATCGGCGGACGATTTAGCCAATCCTTCTCTCCTCGGTAGCGAAAGAAGGCGAGAAAATAAGGAGAAGAAACCGTACAACGATAAGTTTAATCGCGTCAATCAAGAGTTGTTTTACCAATCGCCGCCCAAGAAACAACACATGAAAAAGTGATTATTGAAGGTGTTTTCTTATGTTTGTGCGCATTATTTAGTGGTAGTACTTAGTAGGTAGTTTTATATCGTCGAGTGTTGTTTTACTTTCATATTGACAAGCCACAACCTCAAAACTCATTTTTTTCATCTTCTTTCTTCTCTCTCTCTCTTCTCTTTCATTATTCTAGTACACTCATACACAATTCACACATTCAATAGATACGTCACTATTATTATTATCATTATTTTATTATTTATCTTATTATCATTATTGGGTGGAGACGACGGCTTTGTTCATCAACAACGGCGAATCTTCGCCAGCGTTTTGGTCGACAAACTTGTTCGCCGCGGACAATTTTCTCGCCTTTCGCGCGATACCAGCGACAACCGCTAAAGTTGCCGCCATGGCACCAGCTAAGGGAGCAACTCCCGTGAACTCTTTTCCAGACGGTAAAGTGTCTCGCATTTGCTCGTCCCACATTTTAATCATGTCTAATTCCGTGATGGTTTCCTTCCCGTTGGCGATTGCTTCGCCGAGCTGCGAAGACAACGCCGCGGAGGAGGTTGACGCCACGCCGGGGTTCTTGCTCGGGTCGCGTCTGTATTCTCTCTTATAATACGAGCCAGTCGTGCACGTCTCGTCGCTACCGAGTTCCGCGCCTCCGTCGTCGTCCGCGTGTCTCACAACCGGGTAGACGGATTCGAAGAGCAAACCGCACGTGGAGAATCCATTCTCGTCGTATTGGTTTTCGTTCAACGTTACCGGGCCTTTAGGTCCTCTCTCTAATTTGAAGTATCCATCCTCGCCAAAACTCGTCCCGTACGAGTTCTTCACCAGCCAGTACGGCGTGTCCCCGTACTTATGGTCGATTCCCCAACCGACGACCAAAGCGGCGTGGTTAATGGACGCGATACCTCTCCCGGCCGGGCCGCAATCGTCAAACTTAATCACGCCCTCGTCGTACATTTGTAAGTTGTTGGCATTGATACCAATCGCAACTGGACCTTTTTCGTAGATAGCTTTCATCAACGCATCGTTACCTTCGGTTTGCGCGATATCACACATCCCCGGTGTCGTCCATTTCTTCTCCACGTTCTCCATGCACTGCATCTCGTCTTGGTCTTCCTCGGTGAACGAGAGACCAGAAGAGGACAAAACGGAATCATATTTATCTTTCGACGCAATCCCGCCGCTCTCGTCCACGTACATATACGCCGTGTACATGTTCCCGGTATTACACCCGTGATCTCTGGAGTCGCAGTTCATCAACTGTTTGACGGACAAAATGACGATGTCGTCTTTGGTCATGACCGCGGCGCGAGCCGCGATGGAGTCGGCGGAGACGAACGCCCAGCACGAAGCGCACGTGTCTCGTTGATCGTGAACTTCGCCAACCAAGTCTCTCGGCCATCCTTCTGGCGGGTCGGTCCACGAAAATTCCTCCGGGTAGTTATCCACACCGAGTAAAGAGGCGCGATCGTTCGGAAGAGAGGTGGAAGAAGAATATTCATCGTCGCCGACGCTCGAGGAGGACGAGTCTACGTCCTCGTCGCTCGTGAACATCTCACCTATGATGTTTTCGTACGAATTGTCATCATCGGAGGAGGCGTGCGATTCATGATGCCCTTCCTTAGCCTCGTTGATTATTCGGTTCGCATCTTTGTTGTTGTTGTTGTTTTGCTTCACTGCAGCATCTTTTCTCGCGTCTTGATTTTGCTGTTGTTGTTGTTGATTCGGTTGTTGTTGATTGTTGTCGTTGTTGTCGTTATTGTTATCCTTGTTCGCATTTTGCTTCTCGGCTTCTTCAACGACTAAAGATTGTTTCGATTCCAAAGTTGGCGCATTGACGCTTTCATCCTCGACCGCTTTCTCCAACTTCCCGAATGCCTTCTCGAACGACTTTTCAGCCTCGGCTGGAATCTCAACCTTCGGATCGTCCGGTTGTCTCCCAGCTCTGTTCGCAGCAATCTCCATCTGCTCTTTCTTCCAACTCTTATACGTCAAATGTTTCGCGATGAACTCTTCTTGCGTCAAATCCGCGAATTCCGTCACTCGCATCCCAAACGCTTTCCCGCTCTTCGCGTTGTGTTGGTTCATTTTCAACAAGTTCGTCTCGAAGATCTTCTCTCTCTTGATTGATTCCGAGCACGGTTTCTCAATCTCCGAAGGTTTGTTTTCCGGACAGTAGTTCTTGTCGTGCGCTCTCATGAATTCCACGAAGTTTTGTTTGTGTTTGTGTTCGTTTTCATCCACTCCCGCGAGTTGTTGTTGTCGTTCGCCGATGCGCGTTTTTTCCGCCGAAGCGCCATTTTTTGAATCTTCTTCTTCTTCATCAGCTTTTTCTCCAACACCATTTCTGCCATCAAAATCGTGATTTTCAACAACGAATGAGGAAGGTAACGGCGCTTTCTTCGTCTCCAAATGAGTATTCATTCCTTCCCGATGCTGTAACTGCTGCTGCTCGAAGTGTTGTTGCTGTTGTTGTTGTTGTTGCGCGCGTTTTTTCCCACCACCGAACGATAACGAGGCGACATCATCTCCTTCCGAGGAGGATGATTTTTGCTTCTGCAGATCCCCGGAGGAATGCGCGGCCTCATTTTTCTTCCCCGATAAAACTCTTTCTTTTCCTCCTCCTTGGTTTTGTTTCACGTTATGTTTTAAAGACAAAGAACTCGCTGTCGCCGCTGAAACACCGTTGTTGGTATTCGCAACTGTGACGGCAGAGATGACTCCAGCGCAGAGCATCGCTTTCTTCATTTCTTTTTGTTGTATTAGATACACGCCCAGCAGCAAAGCGCGCGTGCAATCCTCTCTTTTTTTCTGATGCGTGCGTCGTGTCTTTGAAAAATGTGTTCTACAAGAACTGTTTAGGGTTTTTGAAATTTTACTGAAATTATTTCTCCTTTTTAAGGAAACGTTTGACACCGCGGAAAGGGATTGTGCTTTTGTCTCTCTTCCTCTTTCCTCATTACTCTCTTGTGTTGTTAGAAGAAATTGTGGGTGTAGAAGAAACATCATCATGAACACGTTTACTGCGAAGAACGAGAAAGAAACGCAGTCTTTACTCTCTCAGAAGAACGAAGAAGGAGAGACTAAGAAGAAGACTACTTCTGCGAAGAAGAATGTTTTTCTAACCGTGGGCGGTCTCGCGGCGGTCGGGATTTTGGGATTGGCGTCGTCAAAATCATCATCGTTCGGTTCCGCGGCTCCATTCACGAATGGAAGCCGATTAGGGCAAACGCAATCGACGATTCGCTTGTCCGTCGGGTGCTCGCCGCAGGACGTTTTATCGTTACTGCCGTTCGAACCGAAATCTTGGAGAGGTGCGCAGTTTATTCTTTTAGTATACGTGTATATCGTTTCGTCGTTTATATTCCTCGCGCGATCAAATTTTCTCTCTCGGAACCTACGACGAGTGAGAAACAGACCAAAGAGCTGTTTGACAACGAAATACGACGCGTCGCTGACATTTTTTCTACACTCTACTGTTATATCATTACATTCCAAATCATCATCTCAAAACAACATCAATGATGATAATAATAATATTAAAACAGGCAAAGTGGGCGCGAAATTCATCACCGCGAACATGTCCCCGAACTTTTCGTACGAGAACGCGATCGACATGCCGGAAGAAATGTGCGGCGTGTTTGCGGTTCCGCACGAACTCGCGCACGACGCTCGCTACGGTTTCTTTTTATACGAGAAAGCGAACCCGGAGAACTTTGTGTCCGATATCGGGGTCCAACCGAAAGGCGGGTACGCCGACATTGAAATCGTGGAGGAAGAAGTTCAGACTGCTGCCAAACCAGTCTCGAAGAAGGAAGAGAAGAAGCAAGAGAAAGCGAAGGAGATGAAGCAGAAGGAGGGCGAGTTTGAAGACGGGACGAAGATGACGCCGACGCAAAAAGAGTTCTTCGAGAAGAAGGCGACGCTGGCGCACAAAGAGTCCAAGTCCTCTTCCTCGAAGAAGGCGTCCAAGAAGTCTGCCGCTGCTGCTGACGAGGACGACGACAAAGAAGAAGAAGAAGAAGAAACAGAAGCGAAGAAATCTTCTTCTTCTTCTTCCAAGAAAGAAACCGCCGAGGAGAAGATGGTGCGTTTGCAACAAGAAAAGATTGACATATTGGAGAAAGAAGTCCAAGAAGCGAGAGAGGCGGACGCGGAGAAAGAACGTCTCGCCACCGAAGAGGAAGCGAAACACAACGAAGAAGCAGAACGAGAGAAAGAGCAGCTGGAGCGAGAAGAGTTTCTCAAGCAAGAGAAGGATGAGTTGGAGAAGGCGAAGACGCTCGCCAAGGAGAAGAAAAACGTCGGCGCGTTCTTCGATTGGGGATGGTGGTCCTCTTCCTTGTTCCACGCGGAAGAGGAGATTGCGCAGCAATCCAAAGAAGAAAGCGCTAAGATCAAATCCAGACGCGCGCTTCTTTCTTCCGCCCACAAACCGGTGCAAAAGTTGGCCGTGCCGCACAAGAAGACCGCCGCGAAATTGTCCGCCGAACAACAAAAGAAGGTTGAGGAGTACGACAGAGAAGTCTCGATGATCAAAAGCGCCAAGAAGCAGCACAAGGATGTTGAAATTTCCTCTGAAAACCCAATCGAAGTGGAAGTTGTGCAAGCGAGAATCGAGTACCCGGTGCAATTCATCTCTACCATGGCTTCGTGCAACACCAAGCACGAGTTGGAAGACACGGAATACTACCCGAGAAAGGGCGTTGCGAACCCGATGGGGAACAACGTCTTTATCTTTGGCGCGTGTCGCTCGGACGTGCCGCAGTGCGGCAACCCGGCGCAAAGGCACCCGGGGTCGTGCCAAGTGCCGAAACCGGACGACGATACGTTCAAGTTAGCCGTCAAGGCGTGCTTGGACGAAGACCCGACGGAAGGTAACTGCCACAAATTTGCCAAGCAATCCGAGTTTGGCGTTATGTCCATGTGGGACGTCTCCGAAGTCACCGACATGAGCGAAGCGTTCGCGGATCAAGACAGATTCAACGGCGATTTGTCGCAGTGGGATACTCGATCTGTTAAGTACTTCGACAGAATGTTTAGCGGCGCGGCGTCCTTCGACCAAGACATTTCCGCGTGGAGATACGCGGCGAAAAAGACGGACAATCACATGTTCGCCGGTGCGACTGCGTTCAAAGCCTCGTGGGAGTGCGGTTTTAGACCGTCCGGTTTACTCGACTTCCACTCGTGCACCTCCTCGAAAGTGATGGATGACATCGTCAACGGCAGAGGAGATGCGGCCGGTGCCTCGACTAGCAAAAAATCATCCTCCTCTTCTTTGTACAACTCGATCTCCGCGGCGAAAAACCAACCGATCGCTGCGGCCGAGAAGCTCTCGACCTCCAACAATGAAGCGTCGTTTGGAACGGAAGAAGCTGGTGTGTTGACCGATGCGAACATTATGGATGAAGTCACGGATTGTTTGCTCGCCGAACCGGTGAGAGGTGACTGCCACGGCCAAGCCTTTGGCCCGTTGTCCACCTGGGACGTCTCTCGCGTGACGAACATGGACCAATTGTTCATGGACCCGCCGAAATCAGTCGAAGGCGACAGACACTCCTCGTTCAATGGCGACTTATCCAAATGGGACGTCTCTAGCGTCACGTCGATGATTCGCATGTTCAACAGAGCGAACGCCTTCAACGGCGATTTGTCTCGATGGGACGTGTCCAAAGTTCAATCCTTCTCCGGCATGTTCAAGCATACGGATAGATTTAACGGAGATATCACCAACTGGAACATGAAATCTGCGAAGTCTGTGGACGAAATGTTCATGATGGCCTTAAGGTTCAACCAAGACGTCTCCAAATGGTCTTTGCCACAGTGCAGAAACTACGACAGAATGTTTGAATTCACTGGTGAGAACGGGTTCGCGCACGACATTTCCAACTGGGACATGCGCGCGAGCACGCACCAAGACATGTTCAGAGACGCGTTTGCGTTTCAACAAAAATTTACGTGCGCGGATGCCGCTCACGGTCCGGCGCACACGTGTCGACCGAATGCTAGTGCGGCGACTACTCCGTTGACGGCGACGAGACAACCGGCGGTTGCGGCGACGAAACAACCGGTGGTTGAGGCGACGAAACAACCGGTGGTTGCGGCGACGAAACAACCGGTGGTTGCGGCGGGTAAATTTGTTCCGCAAAGCGAATACGATCGCGTCATTGATTTGGGCGCGTAATCTCGTTCCAAGATCAAACAACAAACCTCTGTACTATTCTAACGAAATAATATTTAATTATAAAAATATACAAACTACTACTAACGTACTACTAATGAATACAACTTTACTAAACTACGCCGCGCCTAATTCGTTCACTGCGTCATTCGCTTGCAACAACGTTTTCACGTCTTCTCTTTCGGTTATAAAGAAAAGGCGTTTGGTACGATCTGCGATGACTCGGGACCAAAGCCACGCATCGTGGCCAGGTCGCGTCGCTCTTTCTATTGTTGTTGATGTTCTTGTCGCAGAACTTCCAGATTCGTCTTCTTCTAATACCGATTCCATCTCGTCTCTGAGCTTCGTCGCTTCTCTTTTTGAAATCAAGCTCAACGCGTCCAACGACTTCGACGCGCTCGTTTGAACAAAACATCCGCTCCTATTTTCCCTCTCTTCTAGCACGTACGCCACATCCTCGTCGTCTTTCGTTTCTGTTACACTACTTGTCTTCATCATCGCGCCGCCCATCGCAAACGACGACGACGATTCGTCGTTCAACCTCTCCCCTAATCGATCGATTAACCTCTTCAACTCTTCCTTCCATTTTCTCTTTTCCTCCTCTTCGCTGCTGCTCGATGTTCCGCGACGACGCCGTTCCGCGTCGGCGGCGACGACGAGTGGTGCCGTGTCGTCGTTTACGAATAACTTCTCTTTCACTTCTCTCTCCATCACGTCTCGTAACACCCGTAAGCGCTCGTTCCCTTGTTGTTGATGATGTTGTTGTTGTTGTTGTTCCATCTCGAGTGGATGTCTTCTCGACGAAGAGGAGTCGACGGAAACTTCGACGACTGCCAACCAAACCGAGGAAAGGACATTCACCGCGCAGTAAAATTTCCCTCTCGTTTTCGCGCCGATGAAGGACGAATCAGACGAGGAAAATCCTTTCTTTTCCGTCGTCGTCTTTTCATCCTCCTCTTTTTCGTCGTCGTCTTCTTCTTCTTCTTCGTTTTCATCGTCCTCGCTCGTAAGAAACGTCGACATGAACGCGTCCAATCCGCACAAAAACGCGCTCGTTTCGCATTGGATTCGTTCCGAAGTCTCTTCGGGATAGAAATGAACCACGCGTTCGATTTCATTGTTTTCGTTGGAGATTGAACTGTCGTACGCGAAAACGTAATAAAAAGGTGACGACGAGGAGGAAGGGGAGGAGGATGGGATGGTGGACATGGTGGTGTGTTGGTGTGTTTGTGTGACAAAACGTGTAAATGTTGTGTGGAGTGATTTCATCAAACTTTACGAGTTTACGCGTCGTCCGGATCGGTTTCATCACGTCTCGCCAACGCATGGCCTCAAAACGACTTTTAGTACAACTACTACTAATATAACTACTTCTAGGATAAGAATTTCTCGAGCGCGAAATGCATGCATCCACCGACGAGGACGCCGACGAACCAGGCGCAATCGTACGCCAGCGCTAAACACTGCGGCAACATCGAAGACGGCCAGAGACCTACGGCGTGTAAAAATCCAGGCAAGTTTGCGAGGACGCCTACGGCGAAGGCGAGCATCGCTTTATAGTTGACGCCGTTGGTGAAGTAATACGAACTGTTCTTGTCGGCGGAGTATAAGTCTTCCAAGACTAAGTATTGGTTTCGTATGAGGAAGTAATCGCAAAGCATGATTCCTAAAATCGGAGCGAGGAACGCGCCGTATCCAGTCAACCACACGAATATGTACGAGTTCGCGTCGCTGGTGAGTTTCCAAGGGAGACATAAGGTGCCTAAAATCATCGAAAGAATCGCGGACGTTCGAAAAGACAATTTCGAAGGGGCTAAATTTTGAATGGCATTGGCTGGTGCTAAAATATTCGCCGCGATGTTTGTGCTTAGCGTCGCCGTTAATATACCAATCGCGGCCAAAACGCTCGCTATTTTACCCCAATTGAAATGCGTCGACAACAACGATGTCACCACCATCGGATCGGTAATCAAATTTGAACTCGTGTTCAAAATGTGTGCGGCCGATGACGTTACCACTATCGAAGCGAACGCGAACACAGCCATCGCTAAAGGCATAGCAAACGACGCTTTCTCGAAACTCTCTCGCGATTTCGAAAACCTCGAGAAATCGCTCACGTTACATATCATCGTCGCCCAAAACGAAGCCGACGCCGTCGCCGCTTGGAAAAACGTTTTCCACGAGAAACTGCCAGCGATACTATTACTACTCATGTTACTACCACCATCATTCGTCGCAAACGCAGAGAGAACCGATTGCACGACACCTCCGGAAGAAACGCACGTAAATATAAACAAGAGAAGCGTCAAAAACAGCAAAATCGGCGCCGCGAGCTTCTCGATCGTCTTTATGCTCTCCACGTCGTTCCAAACCACGTACGCTTGCAAGAGCCAAAATATGATATAACATATGCCTCCCAAATACGGCGACGATACACCCGATGCCACCCCGAAATCTACCGCTAAACTTCTCAAACAGTTCGCGCCCACCACCGTCTGAATCCCGAACCACGCGCTCGCGATAAACCCGCGACTCAATCCAGCCACGTTCGCGCCTTTCACCCCGAACGATGACCGCGCGTGCACCACGAACGGGATCCCGTATTTAACACCCGCGTTTGCTTGCAACACAATCGGCCACACGACGAATAAATTCGCCACAAACACCAGCAATAGCGCTAGAAAAGCGCTCAAATTTCCAATCCCCATGAGACTGGAGACCAGTTGCCAGGCGGGAACGCAGACGACTAAACCGACCCACAAGGAAGCGGTATCGAAGGTTGAAAACGTTCGATTCTGTTTCAGAACGGGAGATAAATCGTCGTTGTGGAGTGCACTGGATGCTTTCGAGCTCTCGAAAGACTCGACGATATCATCACGAGTAAACCCCTTACTCCCCGTCGATGACGATGAAGATGATGACGATGCGGTTGTGACTCGTCTTTTCGTCGTAACGAACTTTGCATCGCGCGTTCTTCCCAAAACTGTATCCGTCGTCTGTATCCTCGTCATTTTCTTTGAAACAGCGCGACAAGAGAAACAACAACAACAACAACTGCGACTACTCGTATAACTGCGACTATTTCTGCGCAGAGATGATGATGAAAGTGAAGACGCTCTCATCATCAGTATCTTATTCGATGGTGTTGTCATCAAAGTCATTTCTTATTAAAAAAATGCGGCTAAAATTTCTGCTGTGTTTTTTCTCAACAGTCTCGAGAAGAATTTTTGAATTTTTCACGTGCTTCCTTCACTGCTTTTTCTGCTCTGCGAGAAGAATGGGAACGAACACAACACCTGAGTTCGGCTTTGGCCAAGACGACGACGACGACGACGACGACGACGACGTGTGGGCGAACGTGGACGCCAGGTGAGTTTATTTGTTTTCTTGCGAAGAAGCTCTTTCTATTTCTCTCTCTCTCTTCTCATCCCTCGTTTTGTTTGTTCGGTTTGGGGGGGGATTTTTATCTAGGCATCTGCAACATGTATTAAACTTACTCTCTGACTCTCAATAGTAACTTTGACTCCATCATCGAGCAAGCGGAAAAGGCGAGCAGGCAAAGAGGCGGTGGCACTGGAACGAGCGGCGGGAACGCGACGACGACGACGCAACAAACCGTGAATAATAATAATAATAATGTGAATAATAATCTCGTCAACATCACGCAATCTCAACAGCAGCAGCGACAGATGGGCGACGTCTCGCAACAACAACAACAACAACAACAACAACAACAGAAGAACAATACGAACAATTTAGAAGTAACAGACGCGCATTTTTTACAATCCCGATTACACGAGCTCGAGCGGAGAGATAAAGATAAAGATGGCATGCTCTCGTTGCTCCGCTCTCGCGTGGAGCAATACGAGAAGGAAAACGCCAAGCTGAAACGGGAGGCGAAGGATGCGACGGCGGGAGGCGGACAAAGTGGTAGGATAGCGATCGCGCACGGTCATCAGCAACAATCGGAGGTTGCGATCGCGACGACGTCGTACGCGAACACGAGCGCGGCGCATCACGTTGCAGCGGCAGAAATCCGAGAGATGCGAAAAGAGGTTGAAAAATTGAGAAATTTGCTCGGATTTAAAGACGAAGAGTTGCAAGAGGCGCAGGAGAGAGAAGAGAACGCGAGAAGGCGGTCGAGGAGGGAGAAACAAGAGTTGATGAACGAGATTTACGGTTTGAGAGAGCAAGTAAAGAAGAGAGAGAATGAATTCGAGGAACAAAAGCTACAGAAGAAGAAAAGAAGCGAGGATGAAACTGGGACGGTCGCAGGGAACGAGGCGAAGCGAAGGAAACAAGATGTGGAAGGCGGTGGTGGTGGTTTGAGCGTATCGGATGCAATTAAACGGTTCGACAACAACAACGTCCATCAAAAGCAGCATTCCCTCAGCGTAGCCGCGAATGCTGCTACTGGTGCGACAAATCGACAAGCGCAACAACAGCAACAACAAATCAAGAACATGGATACGACAAAGACGATAGCATCGGAGCCAAAAGCAATGACGACGACGACGACGACGACGACGACGACGACATGTAAAGAAGTTTCGGACTGGCGACCGATGCTACCGAAAGCACCGAAAGGTTTGTTTGATCAAGCTTCAATGGCAGCTTCAGCGTTGTACCACTATCACGGTAATGCTACCAACAATAACAACGCGGACAATCAAAGAGGAACCTCGTCGAAGAAGTTTGCGTTCTTTTTAGATTCTTTTGCCAAACGTGATGCTTTGGTGTTTCTCGGTTTCCACACTCAAGCTGTTGAAAAAGGTGCCACGTTGGCGTCTTTGAGAAAGAAGAAAAATAGTAGTAGTAGTCATACTAATAGCAAGAAAGTCGGGAGCGGACTGCGCGATATAGAGGAAGGATGGGAGTACCACAGCGTGGCGATTGGCCGAGCGCTCGCTTCTGTTTTCCTCGACGATGAAGATCAGGGAGACGATAATAGCTATGTAGACGGTACCCCGAAGAACAGCGGATATAGAATTGATAGTATCAACGAGGTATTCAGTAACGCGAATTTCCTCATCACGCTTCTTGAGGCGCTGAAATCTGTCGCAGCGTTTGACGGCGACAAAGACTTGAATCCACCGAGGAACGAGTTTGCGGACGATAACGCCCGAGATGAACTCGCGGCTTCAGCAGCGAGACTTTTGCTAATTCTGCTTAAGAACGATCAAACGTGCTGTCGAAGAGTGATTGAAGCTCGGCGGCGCAACTTGCTCAGAAATCTCTCAACATCGCAACCGCCCCCAAGAGGTGGAGCTACTGAAGATGACGAAGCGGAAGATTCTGTAGAGGAAGATGACATGATGATCACCGATAAAGCGACGGTCGCAGCTTCGATAACGACAAATGTTAGAGGTAACGAGAAGAGAAAGATCCTTCGCAGAAGAATCAACGGTTCAGAGTTTGATGTGGCGAGCGCGTGCGCCGGTTCTTTCGCCGGCGGTTCATTGCTACCGCACCCGCTCTCAACCACTGGGAGAGTTTTCGTGCACACGAAAGAGCAAGTTCCCACAGAAGATTACATCACCGCTCCATCTAAGGGCGCGTCAAAATCGAAAAAGAGCGACGCTTCTTCGAGCGCTCCTTCTCGAAGCGCTACCGCTGTAGTGGATGAGAAGTTTGATGCGGTGGCGATTGTCGTTGATTGTTTGCGTAGATGTGTTGGTGCACGAGCATGGGAAGCTACATCGCCTCTCCTAGGTGCTCTCACTTGGTTAACCTCATTTGCTGCTTCTGAATTTACAAATGGGAGAGATGTAGTTGGTAGTCGCGTATTACCCGCGAGTGATTTGGTGATGACAATGGTTGCGTCGAGACGGGCGGTCCCGACGACAAATTTAAAAACTGGAGAAGATGAGATCCCACAATCCGGTGTTATCTCGGCGCCAAAGCAGTCACAGATTACGACTTCGTGTTGGTTGAACTATTGCTTGAAAGCAAGCTCGCCGCAAGATACGCGAATGGCATGCCTGTCTCTCATCCGGACGCTATCTACGTGTAAATCATTCCAAGACGCCTTGAACGAATATGCGGTGTTGAGCGATGTAGTATCTGTTTTGAGGAACGAAATCCCTTCGACGTCCACGAATATCATGGATATTGCGACGACGCAGGATCAAAATGCAACTTACATAAACTACACGTGCTCTCGATCGAGAGAGCTCGTCGATTTATCTTTGCGCGTCTTAGCCGCGTTTGCGCACTTGGATTGGAAAGGGTGGCCAAGAGTTGTTCGTAAGGAAAACGTTTTGGCCGCAGCGGCAAACACGGCGCTTTGGGAGATGGCGGTTCAGAAAGCTAAGATCAAGACAAGGAAAACGCCGTCGTCTAAAGTCGCGCCAGTTTCTGGGATCAACGCGAGAGTCTTGCGATATGCGCTCATTATGATTGCGCATATTCTTTCGATTACGGAAACGCAGGAATCTGCGATGCGGATGCTGGCGGAGAATGCAAATTTGAGCCGCATGATGGCTCGGTGTGCAAGAGGCGCCAGTGAACTTGGTCCAACAGAAGTGAAGATTGGTGCATTTGTTATGAAATGCGTAGAAAAAGCCGCGCGCACGCATTACTATTAAAAAATTCTAAGGTCGGGTACTGGTATGTTAGCTCCACAAAAAAATGTATGAGAAGAACAATCATAGTAGTTGTCGCTCATCTTCAAATCTTCCGGAATGCAGTTCGCACCGTTTCTTGTAACCCTTGTAAACTTAGTAGAAACCCTTTCGTCGGTTTCACATTGTGCGTGTCGTGCTTCGTGTGCTGTACGTTCGGGTCATCGCAATAGCTACCAACTGGTGCACCTTCAAGATACGCAGCAATGCTCTTTAATATCGAGGCTCGACGACTTTTGAAGTGCGCTCGAACGAGCGCCTCAAACCCTACGGGTGGGCGTTTGATCGTTTGTATCATCGTCTTCAAGTTGAGAAGATACGCATTTTCTGAATACATGGCTGAGTTTCGAATGCCTTCTTCCGTTCCACGTTGTTTTTCGTAGCCCGCTTCGTTGTAATAAGGCTTATCGTTCAGCACTAACGCTTGGAGCGAAACTAAAACCTGCAACGCACTTGATGAACTGCTCCATCTTTCCGAATTTTCCTCCGAGTCCCACGTATTGAGCAACGACAGGCAGACTTTGCCTTCCTTGTACAAGTTTGGATTGAGTCGGTATCCGTACGAGTGATAATGAACTTTTGGAGGAACAGACGGATAGTTCTCGTCGAACAAAATGTCAAAGCAAAATAAACCGTCGTGGTAAGGCGTCAACGATGGTCCTTTGATCATCGCCCGCAAAACGTTCATTTTCGCTTGCGACGATTTTACCCAAATTTCGTTCGCGGGCAAGCCTTTATGTAAGATTGACCATTCTTTTTGAACAGCTTTCTGAACTTGTCGCGGCAAATTCATTTGAGAACTCGAATCTCTGAGTAAAAAATCAGAAAAGCCGCCGTCGACGACATCAAAACTTGTAGACAATGCCTCTTCATCCTCGTCGTTGATATTATTCTCATCCGCGATCGTTGCATCGTCGTCAACTTTCGACAACGTTTGCCTTGGACTGCGACAAAGAAATTGGTTCTCGAGCTGCTTCACTTTCTCCTTCCTCTCTTGTCTCCAGACGAAATTGAGCGAATCCAATAATGACGGCATTTCATCTCTAGAGGTATTGCGAGGTCCGTTCGCTTCTACCAAGGAATGGAAAGCGTTCAACCCAACCATATTTGAGCGTATACTAGAGTCCCGTAACACATCAGAAACAGTGGTCCGGGCGTCGTCTGCATCCAGAAATATACCAGGATAGGCTTTTGCGATGTTGCGTGGATGTGCCATATCCTTGTATCTCCGAGATCTGGCGGCATATTCGGCGTTCAACTGTGCTTTCGAGACAAAATCCTTCTCGAGATCACTTGGCTCTGCATTATCTCCTAACACTTCGTCGTCTTCTTCAAAGCCAGCCCCCCTTCTTCGGCGCCAGAAGTGAGTGGAGATGAGCAATAGCTTCAGCTCTTCGTCGGAATACCTGGTCAAAGTCTTCTTCAGCTCAGTATGTGCGCTGAAGCTCAGTTTTTTGTATCTTTCCATGATGTCGTCAACTGCCGCGTCGGCAGTGTCTTCTTCGAATAGACCGGGCGGTAACGCATTTTTGACCAAGCGAGATATCGAATCTGCGTCGATAGACCCACTACTCTTCTTTATATCGTCTTGGTCTTTCCCGAAGATTTTACCTCTCCAGATAAAATCCTTCGCCGCTGTATCTTCAACCATTCGACGGATTGATTCAAGTTGGCCATCGAGAAGCGAACCAAATACGGCTACTGAACCAGCACCGCGTTCGATTGTACCATTCTCATCGTCAAGAAGGTCCAAGTCTTCGCTACCGCTAACCCTGTCACTCTCCTCATCGTCGAAGGAATCGTCATCAATCGTCAAACCCATATCTCCTTCTTCTCCTTCTTCTTCTCCTTCATCACCACTAAAATCCATCATTGGCACACTGGAAAGTTCCGAGTCTGAAAACCCATCATCAGAATGTGTTTCCGAGATTCTGCCGGTGGGGAAACTCCCCCATGATTGGTCGTCTTCCTCTTGGTCTAACTCCGAATAATAATCTTCGTTCTCATCTGTTTCCCATCCGCTCTCCATAGAATCGTCTGAATCGCCATCATCCGAATCACTATCGTCTGAATCATCCAAAAGCTCGCACAGCTCGATGTTAAAAGGCGGTTGATGTGTATTTGTTCCACTACCCCACGCTATCTTCATCAGACCAGCACTCGATTCTACGATCTCTCCGACCCACGAAACGTCTTGTACAAAACTTGAGATGTATGTACGCGCGCCGAATTCGTCTAATTTAGTCGAATTCAGTCTAGGGTGTTTCGCGTGTCTGTGCTTGTAAGCTTCTGCGGCGGCGAAACCCCACACTCGCACGTGTTCACCATGCGATTGTTGCCATTCCGGGGAAGTTGCGATTAACCTTTTTGGAGTTTTGGAAGATCCTCGGAACCAATACACATTCTCCTCGAGTTTGGGAACGGACCACGGGTTCCCAGGTACAACTTGTAATTCGCGTTCATAGAAAGGCACGAAAACATCCTTCACAGCACTGCACAAGAAGTGAACAGGATCGCGTTTTGTGGCGTCGATATGAATTGATCCTAGTATGCGTTCACACGCCGCCAACGCATGCGGTGGCGCCAGATCACGATTGAAAATATCGTGATTCTTCAACTCGTGCATGAATCTGGTCGAACCCCACTGTTCTACTAAAGAGTCTAAAACTTTAGGCCCAGTCGAAGCTGAAACTTCTTTGTTATTGTCGTTAGGAACAGTCATGAAATCTTCGATGCCCATAGTATCAGGCTGATCATTTTCCACAAGCAATTGGTCGATTCCCGGAATATTTCTCAAAACGACGTCATTTCCAGACGCTTGGAACAATACCGAAGGGTATGACTGAAGTGCGTACACCGGAACCGTTTCTCTGGACTTAAATCTTACAACGCCACGTTTAGTACATTCATTTTCTCCCGCTTTTCTTTTCTTTAGCTCCAGTAACTTGTTCATGGTATTGGCGTAATATTTGTTATAGTGATTATCGAAATACGAAGCACCGCCGCCATCGATGGAAACTTGCGGGGGTTTACCTTCGCTCGAGAAATCATCATCATCCCAGTCTTCGCGCCATTTGAGCTCCATGACGTGCGGTGGTCGTTCTTTACCTTCTGCGTTTGCTAAGAACCTCTCGTTATCATTCTCTGAAGCTTCAAATACAAACGCATCGGCGATCCAGACAACGTCTGCCGTGCGCTCTTCGCTGTTCGTAGCTTCGACGTAACCAACTGCGAAAGTGTCAAGAACTGTTTTCTCGCTATACTGTTCGCGTTTCCTCATTAAATCGTCCTCCCACGTCTGCTCGAGATCTTGCACTTTCTCCGACCCGACAGCTTTCTTAAACTCGCTGGATTTCACCACAAAGTCACCGCACATGTACACGTGGTCTTCTAAGTGTTCCATTTTCAATAAATCTTTAGCCTTTTCAAGCGTTCTGGACCCGTCTTGCCACAGAACTTCGCACGTGGTTTCAGTAGAAATGACGCGAGCGCAATAAACTTCATCGTTTGACGTTAACGACGATTTGTAAAAGTTCTGTTTTTCTTCCTCTTTCTTCTCCTCCTGCACCCAAAGCTTCTCGCGCTTTTCTTCGAAGCGAAGCGCGCGTTTATGCGCTTCCGGAAAGTATTTTTTCAGAGCATTTTTATCGCACAAGACGTGATCTCCGGCTTGTAAAAAGTGAGCACAGAACTTATCGACAACGGTGAGCATTGACGATGGCATATAGCGCGGAGGTTTCTCCTGTACTTTGCACGAACCTTCACACCATGGCGGCAAAAAATGTTCAGGATTGCCATCGGGAGGCGCATCTTCTTCTTCTTCTAAAACTACTTCTTCTTCCTCGCAAGGAAGTTTCTTCGGTGCAACTCGACGTAAAGGATCGTCTTTATACTCTCGAGCATTTCGTACCATACCTTCTTCTTTATAAAGGTGTTGCATCTTCCACTTCACCTGTGCCATGCCGTCGTGGATGGATTTCACGACTGCCCTTTGCGCCATGCTATGCTTTTGGTATACAAGTTTCTTGCACACAACGGCCATCTTTGCGTCGTATTGTTCGTCTTGTTTACTTGTAATTTCTTCGTAATCCTCTGCATAATGGGGTTCGTTATCTACTGCAAACGCCGAAAAAAGTGTGACCCATTCGTCGTCATCCTCGTCACCTTTAATCCAACAGTGTTCGAGAAAATCTGCGCGGTCGAGTCTTACCTTATCCCTTCCATCGCGCAGAACTTCCTGTACAGCTCGCCCTACTTTTTGTTCCTCCACGTCAACGATATCGCCTGGGCGATAGCACCCGCACTGCGTCGATGCAAGATGGAACCTGTCAACTCTACTTGATTCGGCCTCGTCGCAATGGCGGAGGCCGAGCGTGTTCATATAATAATATTCCCGTTCCTCTTCGTCCGATAATTCTTCACCGTCGCTGGCATACTCGTCCGATTGCCCGCTCGGCTTCACTTCCACTAGCAAATCTGGCAACTCCTCGTCCAGATACGCGTGATTTTCGACATCTTCTCGATCTTTTTCTTTCTTGACGAAAGCATCACCGGCTGGTAGCGGCCAAGAGGGTTTCAGCCATTTCCCGGTTTTCTTCTTCTTTGTAGCCTTCTTTCCGTTGTCCTTCAACAATCCCACCCTGATAACATCTGTCACAGTCTCTACGATCCCTATCCAGTTTCCATAAACAACCGTGGCCTCAGGATACACTCTCCGTAACGTCTGGCACTCGTTCGAGTCCACTCCGTCCGCGTACTCCTTCGTCGCCGGACAGAACAGCGTCGCCTTCACGTTCATGTCCACAATTTTCCCGCACATCCCCAACGTATTCTTTGCCTTCACGCAATTATCGCCAACTGCGAAATACCGTCTGTCTAATATCGTCAAGTCCTCTACTTTAGAACAGATCAAGTCTGACCCCCCTTTGTTGACTCTCATCCCACCCCAAGTCTCTCCCATTTTCAGCTCCGTCGTCCCGAACGCGACTAAAACTTCCGTGTCGTCCTCTAAAATCTGTCCCTCTGAGTCGTAATCAAAAAATTCCGAATCCGAGTCGTGATAGGTATCCGCGACTGTCCCTATGTGGTACGCGTTCTCAAACGCTTCGTTTATTTCTATCGGTACATCTTGTTCCTCCTTTTCCTCCTCCTCATCCTCCTCCTCCTCATCACCTACATTCTTCGTTGTATTCCTACTTTTTTTCCTCCTCGACATCGTTTTCTTCTTCTTTACCTTCTTCTTCTTTTGTCGTCTCTTTTCGCAGAACACTAAATCTGCCGGCTGTAACAACCGCGAGGAGTCGTCGTTGAAGTAATGCGTGCTGCCGTTCGGGAGCACCATTTGAAACGCGGGCTCCTCTCTCTGCCTTCTTTGTCTTCTTTGTCCTCTTCTTTAACTTCTTCTTCTTCTTCTTCTTCTTCTTCTTCTTAGAGTTTGATGATTTGAGACAAGACAACAGAAATTACATCACCTAGAACGAGATACACAACAAAAAAACTGACGGACGATGAAAAAACAAAAACGAAAAAACAACCAAAAAAAGGCAAGAAAGAGTTGTTTTGAAAAAAAATTCAAAAAAAAAAATCGTTTGTCTTTTTTTCTTCTTCACTCAGTTCTTTCTCTCTCTCTCTCTCTCTCTCTCGCCCACATTAAAAACAACATTGTTAACAAGAAGAAGAGTATATGATGTCAAAACGGAGAGTTCAGACGGTGCAGTTCGACCAGACTTCTGCAATCCCAACCCCATACGTCGTTCATTTGTGCTCTTTGCTCGAAATCGCGTGCCAACCAAACGCAGAGGTTAAAGGGATTTCTTCGGTAGGGAAAAAGAAACGACTCG
>Ga0209505_1000949_pt1 | contig 21032 bp, 10 predicted proteins | sample COGITO_mtgs_1103_2_FD_184794 | JGI IMG/M metagenome (GOLD analysis project Ga0209505, IMG submission 184794) | Pelagic marine microbial communities from North Sea - COGITO_mtgs_110331 (SPAdes) (version 2) | ecosystem: Environmental > Aquatic > Marine > Epipelagic ... | reverse complement strand
AATCGAAAACTGGCGATGGTATTTTCAATCAATACATCAACAACTTTACGCAGAATATGCGAAAGTAAATAGCTGTGCAATCAACTGTTATAAAAAAGGTGAAGGTTTTTTTGATTAAAATCGCGAAACACGCACCCCTCCCCCCTCTCTCTCTCTCTCTCTCTCTCTCTCTCTCTCTCTCTCTCTCTCTCTCTCATACGTTCGATAAGAGCACCCTAAAATGTTCACTCCTCTTTAATACCATTACTTCGATTGTTGTCCTTTGCCGGTCCTGTGCTGCACAATTAAGCGGCGACTATCGACAAAGATGTTGCTCGATTGCGCGACAGCTGCTTCGCACTCACTGCGAGATGCATATTCAATGAAGCAAAACTTCTTTCTCTCTTCTCCAAAATCGTCTTTCGGGAATCCAAAATCGATCGATATTATGTCGCCAAATTTGGAGAACTCTCTTCTCATGGCCGAAGCAGGAGTGTGAAAATGAATATTTTTCACAAACACGACGTGAGAAGACGACGTTTGCTTAATAACCGCGGTCGGCGTTGGTTTCTTTTTCTGCTTCAACTCAGCGAGAAGCTGTTGCTTTGCCTCGGCCAAGTTTACATCACCGAGTGGTTTCGTTTTCTCGTACCCCGGTGGCGGCGTCTTCTTCGAATCGATACTTCCCGGGGACCTTCCACTTCCAACCTCCGAATCCATCTCGTCGACTTTCCTGTGTTCCTTTTTCTCCGTATAAAGCGCATCGATTTGCTTCTCGATGAATTTCATCTCGTGCTTCGTCGTCGTATCTCCAAACGATGTTCGCCTACCGCCTTCTACTCTTCCTCTTCCTCCAGTTGGGCGCGGAGCAGGTATCGGTGTTGTTGGCGCCATCTGTTGCCGTTCTTCTTGTTTCCTAGGCGTCGACGTAACTGGTTTTGGCGTCGACGGAGGAAACACCTTCACCGCGCCGTCGTATAAGTCTGCGCCCGTATCTCTCGTCCCAACGCCTTTATCGATTTGATGCTCGCGGCTGAGCTGTAATAACTCGTTCGTACACACAAACTCGTATGACTGTTGTTGTTCTTGTTGTTGTTGTTGTTGTTGCTGTTGGTGGTATTGTCCGTGCTCGACTCGACCTCCTCCCCTCGCCGTCGTCAAAAGAAACGTCTGCGAAAAATTCCTTCTGCTCTTTTCCTCTCCTAGATTATTACTGCTACTGAACGCTCCTTTAACCAACACGAGCAGCGTCTTGTCTTGCACAAAAGTCACCTCCGAGGCATCTAAACTCGAAATCGTCGTGTTCAAATCCATGTAATACTTCTCGTGGGAAGTGAAATGTGATTGCAGAGACGCGCGTGAGTCTTGAACTTCGTTCTTCGGGGGCAGCGTTAGGTTTGTTTTCGAAGTTGTTGTTGCGTCTTTACCTCCGTTTTTGGTTTTGTTGTTGTTGTTGCCATTCGAAACGTACGAAGTGGCCCTGTGCGCAAAAGGCGAATAAAAGATCGACGGAACTTTCTTAGGCGCATTGTGTAGTGTTGTGTAATACTTCTGGATGAAGTGTCGGGCGATTGAGTCCGCGGAAGAGGAGGAGGAGGAGGATTTCGAAGACATATTTGTGTGTGTGATGAAAGCGCGTATTTTTTGATTAAAAATGTATCTTTGAAATTTAGGGGTCTCTCCTTTGTCTTGAGTTTTTAAAAGTATGCTATATAATAGTACATGGATTCAACTCCGACGCGGCTTCTTGCACGCGCGGACGTGACTGGCGTGTCCAACGGCTGAAGCACAAACGCGTCCGCACTTTTCGCACGTTCGAGGCACGTTCACGAATGTTCGTTTTTTGTTGTTATCCGAACGAATGTTCGGGTCGTACGGCGGCATCGACGTGTGTTGTTGTTGTGGTTGTTGTTGTAGTTGCGACGGTGGTGGTGGTGGCGGCGGCATGGATGGTTCTTGCGACATTCCTCGCGCGCCTCTTCCCTCTCGCGCTCTTCGCATCTTCTCCATGTTTCCGGCATAGACGTAATCGCTTTCAATTTTCTGTCCGGCACCTTGGCGTCTTGCGCGACCGGTAGTGACCGTGGGCACTTCTTCGTCCGATACGTACGGTTCGAATCCAGACATGCCAAACTCGTTCACTCGTGGATGCGGTGACTGCTTTCGCTCGGCTCGCGTTGCCCTCGATGTCGTTTTTGTAGTCGTTTTTGCGCTTGCAGTGTTAATGATATTATTATTGTTGTTCGCAGCGTTCATTTTCTCGAGATATTCAGCGCTACGATGCGGCTGTTTGGATCGATACTTTTTCGATGCGGCGAGCATTGCGCGAACTTTCGCCGGATGTTCTTCCGCGTGTTTTTTTACGTGCGCGACAAAACCAGGGTGAGACTTACACACCTTGCCACACACGGTACACCTCGCGATTTCGTGTTGCTCAAACAACGTCGCGGCTAAAGGTCGCGTAGGTTGTGACGGAGCTAACATTTCCGTCGTATCGTTATTCATACGGCTGGAACCTCTCGCAGGCGATGATCCAGTGTTGTTATTCTTCGCGCGAGGTGACGATGTACCACCGCCACCGCCACCAGTGTTCTTATGGTGCGAATTTTTTTGTTGCGCGTTTTGTTGGCGGTGATGTTGTCTTTGCTGTTGTTGTTGGTGCTCCTGACGCTGCCTTTGCATTTGCTGCTGGCGTTGCATTTGCTGTTGCTGCTGAAACATATGTTGTTGCATTTGGTGCTGTTGCTGTTGCATTTGGTGTTGAAGCATTGAATAACGTTGTTGCTGAGTGGCGTTCGGTGGCAGTTGCAATGGCGGCAAATTCATCATGTTGCCACTGCCGTACAGATCGTTCATGGTATTATTATGCGTATCTTTCTTTGCGCCTTTCTTCTTGCTCTTTTTCCCGTTGCTGTTGTTGTTGTTCGCAACGTTGTTGTATCGCATTTGAAGTTGTTGCTGCTGCATTTGCAAGTGTTGCATTTGTTGCTGATACTGTTGAAGCTGGAAGTTATAACTGTTTGCGTTTGCGTTGTTGTTTTTATTATTTTTATTATTATTCGCGTTCCAATTATCGTTCACTCGCATACCTCCGAAACCTATGTACGAGTTGTCATACATACCAGCTTCGTTGAAATATCCACCTTGTTGGCCGGTACCGTTCCCACGTCTGTTGCTGTTGTTATTGTTGTTGTTATTATTATTACCATATTGTTGCATCCCGCGTTTCGGTTTCCGTTGTTGCTGTTGTCGTCCCAAGCTACTCGTGTTCGTCCTTCGCATCTGTTGTTGTTGTTGTTGCTGGAGTCGAAGCTGTTGTTGTCTTCGTTGGTATTGTTGTTGCTGGCTATTGTTATACTGTTGTCCTCCTTTTTTATCATTATTATTATTATTATTATTATTCATCGCGTGCTTGTTCACCCCACCGTTGTTATTAATAGCGATACCTAAGGTTGACTTATCCCCCAACCATTCAAAGCTCTTCTCCCCACTTTCCTTCCCGTTTCCTTTCCCATGACTCCCCAACCGCGTGTTCGCTTTGTAATCCTCGTTTCGGATAAATATTTCCCCGTCCGCTACAAGTGCAGACGCGTTCGCCGTGTTCTGTCCGTTCACGTTCAACGTCGGTAACGACGTGCACTCGATTCTCACCCACGCGTTTGTTCCATCTTCAAACGTCACGTGAAACGGGTGCGACTCGCTCGGGTCGTGGAAGACGATGCAAGCTATCGTCGGCCTCTTGTACGAGTTGCCGGCGGTTCCCGTGCCTCGTTCTATTTTCATTCTTCGCCCGAGCCATAAATGATGATCATGATACTGATGTTTGTTGTTGTTGTTGTTGTTGTTGTTGTTGTTGTTGTTATCATTCTCGTTATTGCGCTCCTTCATCAAAGAAGGTTTCAAAAGTACTCCTCCCTCGTCGTTCTCATTTTCTCTCTTCGTCGTCCCGTCGTCGTTTACGTCGTCGCCTTCTTTATTCGTCTTCTCTTTTGCGCTCCCATCGACTCCCCTCATTTCTTCTTCTCCCTCTTCTTCTTCTTCTTCTTCTTCCTCTTCTTCTCCGCCGTCCTCGATGATGTCTTCACTGTTCTTCTTTGTCTTCTTCTTCTTTGTCTTCTTCGTATTTACTTCCACGCCCAACAAAGCAGCAGCAAAACCACCACCACCATCACCATCACCGACATCTTCTTCTTCTTTCTCACTCGTCGTCGTCGTCGTTTCCGTCGTCGTCTTCATCGCATCAAATATCAAATCCCCTTTTTCTGTTCACGTCCTCCTCTTTCGTGTGTGTTGTCTCTCATTAAAAAAGTGAAGAAGAGAAAAGTAAAAAACACAATTTTACGCGATTTTTTTTGCCCCCTCTTCTCTCATCAACATCAACGATGATGATGATGATGATGAAATATGACTTTGCGCGACGACCGAGACGACGAAATACTATTTGAAGAAGAAGAAGAGTACTAACACGCATGGGAAGATGATGTTCACGCCTCCGCCAAAAAACAACACCTCTTCGCGTTCTTCTTTAGGAGGAGGCGGCGTCGACGATTCAGACGATTTAGACGATGAAAAGAAGACGAAGAAGAGCAGCAACATTAACATTAACAACAAACGTTCTTCTTCTGCTTTCTCGACGACGCCTCCGCCGTTGTCGTCGGTGTCCTCCTCCTCGATGATGACGATGAAGAAGAAAATACTCGTGTTAACGAAAGAGCGAGACGAGGCGAGGGAATTCGGAGAGACTGCCGTTGCGCTCTTCAAGAAGGAAAAACTTCAGATGAAGAACGAAGCGAAGGAAACGCAGGTTCAATTGCTGAACGAGAAAAGAAGCTGGGAACAAGAGAGGAAAAGGTTGAACAAAGAAATGAAGAGATTGGAGAACGAAGTGGAGAGGTTGAAGAGAGAGAAGGAAGAGGAGGAGAGGAAACGGACGTCGATGGAGAACGAAAATCATCGGGCGACGACGAGCGCCCCCGCGGAAGACGACAAAGCCGAGAACAACAACAATAACGCCAACGAAATATCTTTGACTGAATTTTTAGACATGGAAGTCGCATTACATAAAGAGCGCGAAAGGAGCGCGCAATTAGAGAGAGATTTAGAAGCGAAAGCGAAAGAACACGCGATGAAGAACGAACAGACAAAACTTGAAATATCCAAGATGACCGCGGAGAGGGAGACGTTGAAGGCAAACGTGAAAAACTTGTATAAAAAATTGAACGATTGGGATCAAATGCAAGCGGAGAATTTGAAAGCGCACGAAGCGTTGCTCAGAAAAGAGGTCGAGGTACACAAGCAACACTACCAGAACGAGCTCGAGAGAGCGCAAAAGGAGCACGAATTCCATTTGCAATACGAAAAGAATCAAAAGGAACAGCAGTACGAAAGATACGAAAGAGAGAAGAACGAGATCGCCGAGAGAGAATACTCGAAATATAGAAGGGAGGTGGAACGGGCGGTATCCGAAGCACGAGCAAAAGCCGAAGAAGAGTTCAACGAAAAGATAGAACGGTTCGAACGAGAAACGAGATCGAAAGAACGCGAAGTTCGAAAAGAAATTCGATTGTTGGAAATCGAGTGCGAGAAAATGGTGGAAGCGCGAGTGAAAGAGGCGGTGAAAACGATCGCGCGCTCCGTTGAGGAAACTTTCGATATGACAGCAAACACTGGATTAGGTTTTACGAAAGCTTTGGACGAGCAGAAAAAGAAAATAGATGCTTTGGGTATGAAGTGCGCGACGATGGTTGAAAAAGCCAAAATAAAGCTGGAGAAAATCGCGGTGAAAAGAGAAGAGGCGTTGAGAGAACTCGCGAATGCGATTGAAATGACGAGCGACAAAAGACGAGAGTTTGAAAAATACGAAGAGAGAATGCATCAACGCGAGTTCCATGCTCATCACCATCATCGCACACGGGCATATCAAACTTCTGAACAAGAAGAAGAAGAAGAGTACGACGATCCGTTTTCGCCGGAATCGAAAAGTTACGTCTCCAGAGGAGATGATGAAGATTTCGATTACAACTGCTTAGATCCATTCGGAGACGCCTCCAACCGAAACGTAACATCGAATCAACATCATCATCATCACCGTCACGATGAAAACGACGAAGTGCACACGTTGATGCGGCAGGTAAAGCTCCTACGAAGAGAACTCGAAGGTTTGGCCAAAACTAGGAAAGACGAAAGCAGCGCTTTGAAGCAAAAAATATTGAGAACGGCGGAGAGAAAGAGAGAGAAAAAGAAGGAAAAGAAAGAGATCCTGACCTCCGTGCGCTCGCGTTTAGATTCGCTCATGCTGATGAATTAGATTTTTAGTTATGTAGTACAAGACATTCGGACATGTATATTAAAAAATTTGCTCAAATTTTAGCTGCGTGATGTTGTTGCTGGAGCACCCCCTCTCTTTTTGTATATAAAACGCGAGCGAGCGAGCGAGCGAGCGAGCGAGCGAGAGTTTAGTCTCTCTCTCTCTCTCTCTCTCTCTCACTTCGCTCTCTCTCCCCCCCTCTTTCTATGACGATATAATAACGCGTTGCACGTGTTATTAAATGTCAGAAATCTTCGTCAACAAATCGTCCACGGTTTGTTCCAACTCCTTTCTCGATTCCTTGAACAAAACGTATCTGTACACGAACCAGGCGGAGTATCCCAAACCGACCAACTCCATGATTTTCGGCAACAACGGGATGGCGTTGATTGCTCCGACGACGGTGGAGGACAACCACAACGCGACCGTCGCACCGGCGACGTACGTGATCACTTGGCCTTTGTTTTCGGTGTCGTCCCACTTTTCCGAGACAGTTTTCACGAGTTCTTTCGTGTCAAACTTCTCCGCGCGAACGATTAAAGAGCGAGAGGCGGATCGTTGTTGATTCTGTTAAGAAGAAGAAGAAGAAGAAGAAGAAGAAGGTGAGCACGATGAAAAAAAAATACCACCACGCGTCGTTAAAGCGGTGATACCCGAAGAGAGATCTGCGCGTTCCAAGAAGGGTAATAAAATAAAGGAGTGCACACCCTCGCGCCGGGCGCGCGCGGACCCTTTAAGAGACGACGAGGGAAAAATATCTCCTCTCTTTCAAATTCAAAAAGAGTTGAGAAAGATCACGCGATACAATTTCACACCCACCTTCTTCATCATCGGCGAGGAGGCGGTAATCTTCGCCGCGTGACCTCGTTGGAAAGAGGAGGAGACAGAGGAGGATCTTCTCGCAGAACCCAAACGCATCTTTTGGGAGATCGGTTGGAAAGTAGCGGTAGTAGTAATCGCAGACATTTTCTTTTCAGTTGTGTTGTTTATATTCTGACGACGTTTCGTTCGGGATTTTTGCAGTCGTCTGCCAAATCTGCCTCTTGATTTCATTCATTCATTTTTGTTGCCCAAACAACAAACAACAAAAAGTTTTGTTGGACTCTCGACTCTCTTTTTTACCTTCCCTCATCACACTTTTGTTCGCCGAAAAGTTTTGAAAGAGATGATGGAAGAAGAGTCTCTCGGTCCTCCTTCTCCTCCTGCTTCTTCTTCAGAGAAAGAAGAGGCGCGTGATGGAACGACGGAAAAGGTGAGAGTGGTGAGCGTTTGTGTGCGAGAAGAAGAAGAAGAAGAAGAAGAAGTGGAAAACGGAGATGATGTTGATGATGCCGGTGAAGAAGATGTGAACAACAAGAACAAAAACAACGAAGATGACAAAAGTGAAAAAAATTGGCTCGAGAAAGCGAAAGACGGATGGCGCGCGATGCGAGAGAAGAAGCGAGAGAAGCGAGAGGAGATTGAGAAAATGATCGCAGATGTAAGTGGCAGCGGCGCAAAGGAAGAAGAGGAGGAGGAGGAGGAGGAAGATGAAGATGAAGACGAAAAAGAAAACGATTCCATGATGGTGTCGATGATGAATGCTGAGAATAATAGTAATAGCAATAAAAAGAGTAGCAATAAAAAGAGAGTCAAACTGCGAACACAAACGGCGGCGTACAAAGTGACGAGGAAAATCAGATCAGCGACGGAGCGAATACGAATGATTGGATCACTTTGCGAGAAATGGGAGAGAAGATTGTTGTCAGTAGTCGTCGGCGCTGGCGATGAAGAGAGCGAGAACGACGACGCCGGAAACAAAACAGTGGAGCTGGAGGAGTTGGAAGACTTGTGCGTATCTTTGGTGTCGATATTGAACGAAAGCGTGGGAAAGCTGCGAGCATACGTGAAGGAGAGCAGAGAGAAAGTGTTACCAAACGGAAGCGTGGGAAAGAAAGAAGATGAATTAGAAAAAGTAGAGCAAAAGGAGGCCAAAGAGCAGTTACGCGAGAAGGCAGGTTTCAAAATCATAGCGCGCTGCCTGGAGCGTTCGGAAACTTTGGAGAAGCGCGTGATACAGTCCATGGCAAAATTAAATGCGAAAAATAAAGAGCTCGTGCGCGTGAGAGGCGACGACTCGCGAATTCCATCGAGTGAAATCAAATCGAAGGCTGCGTTGGTCGTGGATGCGTTTACGCTTTACCTCAAAAGCGAAGAGCAACATTTGAAGAACGAGAACGAACGCGCGGCGAGGCTAAAAAGAGAACAGACGGTGGCAACGAAAAAAAAAGAGAACAAAACGAAAGAAGATCCAACGCCAGTGAACTTATCCAGCCTCGATGCTTCGACTGAAGTGTTCAAGTGCTTGAAGTGCGATTTAGCGTTCCAATCGTTCGCCTCACGCAACACGCACATGGAAGTCAAGCACTTCGACGGGGCGAAAATGTTCTTCTGCAATAAGTGCGATGGCACGTATACGAGTAGAACTTCTCTCCACAGGCACGTAAACAAACACCACTCGCAAAAGTGGGCGTGTAGATCGTGCAACCCGATTCGTTGCTTCAAATCTAGGTACGATTTGAGGAAACACGAAGAAAGTAAGCACTACGAAGAAATGAAGAAAAGAAGACGCGAGTTGGGAGAAGAAGAAGAAGAAGAAGAGGGAGACGACGATACGACTCCAAAGAAAAGTTCAAAAGATATGAAAACAGCAAAGAAGAGCAAAAAAGAGACGCTCGACGAAACGTTCTATACGTTTGTAAACGGGTTCTTCTTAGAAAGTAGCGACGAGGACGAGGACGAATAGAAAATAGAAGCAGATGAGAGAGAGAGGGACACGCGCGCTCGCATTGTATTTTAAAGTTAGGAGAGCATTGTAAAATGCTGGGTACTTTTAACAAAGTTATTTTTTTCAGAGTTTAAAGTGCTTGTTGTACGGCTCCACGAATTGAAAGTCGCATATGATCGATCTGCCCGCAAACCATCGATTGTTCAAGCCAAACTGAGCTTTCTTTGCCGCTTCGACGTCGTCGAATTTCAAATAGCAAAAACCGTACGGGTTCTCTTTATCAACGTGCGCGTGCACGCACTCCCCGTATTTCGAGACTTCACCTTTCACGTCTTCTTCGATGTCTAACCACCACTCCTCGTCTGTCTCTTCCGCGGGGTCGAACAAGTTCTTTAACAACACGCACTTCGTGGGGATCGGAGATGATGGACCGAAAAAGCCTTGCGTCATCATGATCAACTCTCTCTTCTCTTCCTCTTTGGTTTTGATTTTTACCGCGTTGTGCGTCAAGGTCGCCGTCGGGATAGCACCAATAGTTGTCGCGTCGCCGCCTGCTAATTTCTGCATAAGTTCGGCTCTTTTTGCTGCATCCATCTTCGCATACGTCGCGGTATCGTCCATTTGCCCACCCACGCGATCGTCATCGTCCTCCTCGCCGCCGCCGCCGCCGCCGACGTCGCCACCGCCGCTTCTATCGTTGTTTCTATTTTTGTTATCATTCTTCGCACCACCTTGTCCTGCCGCGACGGATATTTTCAAAGCCTGTCCAACGAGCTCTAACCCATTTAATTGCGAGACGGCGAGCATGGCGTGCGACCACTCGCGATATTGCACGATTCCGTGTCCATTCGATTGCCCGTTTCCATCTCTGGAAATTTCAATCGCGTCCAACGCGCCAAACGGTTCAAACACCGCTTTTACGTCTTCTTCGGCTAAACCTTCGTGTAAACCGGCAACAAAAAGCGCACACGGTCCACTCTGTTGCGTTCCATCGCCATTTCCTCGTTTCCCTTTCCCTGTGACGCCTTTTGCCGCCTGCTCGGCTTCCCAAGCGATGTTTTTCTCAGCCTCGGAATGTTTCACCATTACTTTTTGTCCTCTCAACGTCTCCCCGGTCAGCTCCAACGCTTTCGGAATGGACGATTTATCTTGAAACTCGACGTACGCCATTCCTTTCGATATCGGCCTGTTTCTATCGTAAATAATTCGCACATCCGTGACCTCCCCGGCTTTCATGAAAAATTTGAAAATATCGCGTTCGTCGCTCTTCGTGCTCAAATTATACGCGAAACACGTCCGCGTATCTCTATCAATCTTCTCCAACGCGCGTTTCTCTTCCATAGCTCTTCTTTCTTCTTTCTTTCTCCTCCTGTTCGCTTCTCTTTCCGCGGACGTTTCTCGCGGTTTATTATTACTTCGATCTCTCGAGTCGTCGCGTTCGCGGTCCCGACCTCTTCCGCTCCCGCCGCCTCGTCTGCCGTTATCGCGATAATCTCTCGAGCGCGACCGGTGTCTCTGCCTTTTCTCCCCTCGGCTCCCTCCTCCACCACCACCACTACCGCGTTCGCGTTCTCGAGACCGATCTCGAGACGAACCTCTTCTGTCTAGTCGTTTCCCATCCTCCTCGCTTTCCCTTCCTCCTCGTCTCCCTCTCTTCTCGTCAGAAGCTGAAGTTGCTCTCTTTTTTCCTCCTCTCCCATGACCATCATCATCATCCTCATCGTCCCCGCTAAACTCTCGCTCGTTTATCGAAGACGTCGTTTTCTTCTCGTCTTCTCTGTCATCGGCGCGTCCTTTCCTCCTCCTTTCTTCTTTTTTCTTCAAGCCTTTTCCGCCGCCTTCGTCGTCGTCGGAAATCGTTTTCGACGATGATTTCAGATGATGATCAGTACCACGGGAAGAACGAGTGGTCGTCGTCGCAGCAATACTCGTACGCGTCGTCGTCGTCGTCGGATGATTCGAAGAAGAAGGATCGTCCAATCGACGCTCTAACGCGTCCCAGGCTTCCTCGTCCGAGTTCTCCGAGTTCACGCCGCCGCCACCCATTATTATTATTATTATGTGATGGTTGTGTGTGTGTGTGTGTTAATTCGTTTTGTCTGCTTTTTTTGTTTGAAGCGAAATTTGAAGCAAAATGTTGAGGAAAAAAAGTTTTTTGAGGAAAAAAAAGCACTTGAGAAAGAACACGATGAGCTTTTTTAACGAAAACACAGAAGAAAAGACACAGCAGACAAAAGATACACCATTTAAGAAGAAGGATGATGACGACGATAGAAAAATGATATAGAAAAATGAACCCACCCACGCTTACTCCTACGACGAGTGGTGGTTTTGGTTTTGGTGGTAGAAATGAGGAGGAGGACAGAGTGCGAATGGTATTGGAACGGATGATGATGATGATGATGTTTTTTAAATCATCATCAAAATCACGTGGTGGTGGTTCTCATTCTTCTTCTTCGCAACTGTATTTTGTTGTTGATGAGGATGAGGATGAGGAAAATAAAGCGGGGAAGAAAAAGTGCGTTTGGAAACACTTGGACGAGGAAGAAGAGAGAGAAAGTACAGACGTCGTTTTTCGATGCGCGAAAGAAATCGCGGAAAAATCCTTTGCCGCGTTAGACGTGTACCGGTTACATTTTCTTTGTTTCACTCAAAATCATCGTCGTGTTTGTGATGAGACGGAAGAAGAAGAAGAAGAAGAAGAAGAAAAGCGCGAGCGAAGAAGAGCATCAAACAAAAGAAAAAAAAGAAGAAAAAGAAGACGAAGAGCAGAGTTGGTCCTCGCAAAACTCTTGTTTAATAACGGAGACTACTTGTGCGCTTTGGTCGTTTTAAGTTTGAGAGTAGACGAAGAAGACGACATCGTATCGTCGACGTCCGCGGTAGAGGTTGAGGAGGATGACGATATCGAAGAAGAGACAAAAACGCTCGAGGGCAAGTGCGCGGAAGAGATTTCAAAGAAACGACTGGAGAAAAAGAAGCGCGAGAAATCCTTTGCTAATGCGCATAAACAAGAACACGAGCAAGAAAATTTTGAACAGGATTCAGTAGATGTAACAACAACAACAACACCATTGCCGACGCAGCAGAACGCAAACTTTTTTTACGACGATATTCCCGCCGTGCTCCTTCGAAATGGCGCGTACGAAACATCCAAAGCAATTGGATTAGCACGTCTCGCGTCTACGTCCACTTCTACCGATCGAACGAACAACATCATTAACGATGAACAAATAGCCGCGGCAAACGCTTACAACGTCGCTTTAGCGTGTTTAGGTGCGAACAACGACCTCGAATCGGCGCTCGAATTGCTCTCTCGAAGCGACGTGCTTCGAACGTATCGTTTCGACCAAAACTATTGGTTGCGAGTTTCCTCCTGCATGCTTCAATGGCACGATAAAACCAAAAGCAAGAAGACGAGCGATGAAAACAGACGACTTTTGAAACTCGTATCTTCGTGTATACGCTCGGCAAAGTTTGTAAAAGAGTTACGCCAAAGAGGCTGGAACATATTTTTGATCCTCCGTTCTCGCGGGAGGGATACTAATAAAGAAGAAGAAGAAAACGAAAATGATGATGATGAGAGCGTTTCTTCTTCTTCTGCGCTCCTCGACGAGATCTGCGATAGGTTTAAAGTCGCCGCGTTAGAGTGCAAATCTGGTAGTACTATTACGTAGTTTTTGGTTCGATCAAAATTCCTCATTATTTTATTTCAACACACCAAAAGCGAAAGGATAATTATTATTACTCGTAGTCTAGAATAGTAGTATTAAGATGGTGATGATGATGACGATGATGATGAATGCAGTATCATCATCATCACCATCACTTCATCCCCGTCCTCGTTTTCGTCGCAATCATCGCTTCCTGACCAGAGCGCAGTCCGAAGCGGACGCGAGCACGTCTGCTTCAACAAGCAGCAATTCCTCCAATTCAGAAAAAACGACGGCGACGGGGATGAATTTAGCAACAACAACTCCTGCGTTGTCCAACAAAGACCAGTTCGTGAACTTTTTCCGCACGGCTTTACCGTACATCACCATGCACAAATCATCCGTGTTTGTGATTCACATCCCCGGAAACGTGATGAGAGACAAAAAGTCGAACGTGTTTAAATCCGTCATGCAAGATATCATAATCTTGAGAGAATTAGGGGTGAAGTTAGTGTTAGTGTTAGGTTCGGACTCGCAAATATCGGATTTGACTGCACTGAAAGGAGAGAAGCCAAAGTTTTCGGTGAGCAAGTTTGGAGCGACGAGAAGAATTACGGACGAGTTTTCGTTGGAAGCGGCGATGGAGGCGTGCGGGAGAAACAACATCGCGGTCCAGGCGCAGTTAACGCGAGGACCGGATGTGAGATTGACGAGGAAACACGGCGACCATTATTCGGATACCGGTGGGTTTAGTGGGGATGGGAACAACAGTGGCGGCAGAAAAGAGAACATCAGAGATATCAAAAACAACGGACGAAACTTTCCAGTCGCGACGAGCGGGAATTACGTGTACGCTCGAAGACGCGGAGTCGTCGATGGCGTCGATTACGGGTTAACCGGGGAAGTCGTGAAAATTGACAAGACGTCAATTTTGGAAACTTTAGAGCAAGGCGACGTGGTGCTACTCTCGAGTTTAGGCTTTAACGCCGCGGGAGAGGTTTTTAATTGCGTGTCGAGAGATATCGCAGTCGCTGCGGCCATAGAACTCAACGCGGATAAATTAATCGTTTTACCTGAAGACGGGTATTTACCTCGAGATGAAACGACAAACGGGAAAGTGAAGAGTTATTTCACGCTCTCGGATGCGAAGAAGTGGATGAAAAATTTTGCCAAAGGTACTGAATACGAAGATCTGGTGGAAAACCATCGCGCGTATGCGTGGTTGCGAAGTGGATACGCGAGTAACGGGTCATCTGATGTCCCCGGAAACGGCGGCGCGTCTACGAATACAAAGAACCCGTTTACATCGAGCGGGGAAAATATTCAAGTAAACTCGTGGATGCGCGCGCAAGAGATGGACTACGAGTGGCGCGTGCCGTCGTGCCCGATTGAAATGTGTGCGGCGACGTTTGCGTGCCACTGCGGCGTGAAGCGAGTTCACATGGTGGATCCGAACAAGAGCGGAAGTCTCTTGATGGAATTGTTCACGTCCGACGGCGAAGGAACCATGGTTGCTGGTGATCGATACGAAGGCACGAGAAAAGCTACAATTTACGACTGCATTGGCATTCACGACATGTTACAACCTTTGGCGGATGCTGGCATTGTCGTGTATCGCACGGAAGAAGAATTGAGACGTTCGGTGATGAACGAAAGAGTTTCCTTCTTTGTGACCGAACGCGACGGCAACATCATCGCGTGCGCGTCCTTAACGGAATACGAAAACGGGAAAAGTTACGAAATTGGTTCCTTTGCCGTCGCAAGAGAATACAGACGAGAAGGCAGAGGCGACGCTTTGTTATCGTATTTGGAAGAGCACGCCTCGGAGAAAGGGTGCGAACGCTTGTTTTTATTGACGACGAGAACGGCGGAGTGGTTCACCTCTCGAGGCTTTGAATTCGACGGCGCCGCCGAAGACGAAAGTTCAACCTTACCGAAAGGTAAAGAGGTTGTCAAAGGACGAGGCTCGCTTTTGTTTTCGAAATACATGACTATTGACAGTTTTTTAGAAGAGAGTTAGTTTGAGTGACCGTGGTAAAGTCTATGCAGTTTGATGAAGTATTGAATATATTATTATTGTTAGTATCAAGAATTCTTTGCTATTTCAAGAAAACCTTTTCGCGTTCGGTATCATCACATCTGCGAACCGTTTATTCGCGTCTACTAACTTTGCATTTACCAAGTCGTTCGAATACGCTCTCAACTCTGCGGTTTCTTTCGTCTTTCCAGTTCGAACGTGTCTATCGATGACCCTTTTCGTCGCCTCGTCCACCGGACAGTTGACGTACCACGCCTCGTCGAAACACGTCTCGTCTAAAAGTCTCGACCACGGCTGCTCGGGAAGAAATAAATAGTTCCCTTCCACTAAAATAATCTTATGTCTCTTGTATTCCACGAGAATGTCGTTTTCCACCGGATCGCCTTTCCCGTGATCGAAACTGGGGAAAGAACCGCTCCCGGTTTTCCGTAAGTTCACGATATCGTTCACGAACCTTTCGCTGTCAAAAGTAAACGGCGCGCCTCGCTTCGCCAACGCGTGTTGCGGGTTGTCCATCTTTTCCAGTTGGCTTCGGTAATAGTGATAGCCGTCCATCGGGACAATCGCTATGTCATACGCCGCGCTCTCGTTGTTATTACTATTATTATTAGTATTCTGTTCGTTTTCATTCTCCTCGTTCTCGTCCTCTTCTAACTCCTCGTTTACTCCTCCTCCTCTGTCGCCGCCGCCGCCGCTGCTCGCGGTATTCGCACTCTTCCTTCTTTCGAGTTTTCGAAACTGTCTGCACACTTGTTTCGCGAGCGTGCTTTTCCCACCACCCGGTGGCCCGGCTATTCCGACTATAATTTGCGCGTCTTTACCGCTCGGGTGTAACTCTTTCGCCAAACGTAAGCGTCTCGCGCACGCTCTCGCCACGTCCAGAAACGTCGTCGTGTCGCTTATCGCGTTCGTATTGGCGAAACTTTCCGCAGACGATGGGAGGAACGTGAATTTACTCTCCACTCCGATGATGGCATTACTTTTTCTTCTTCCTCTTCTTCTGTTACTTCTTCTTCTCAACGACGACGACGATGGTGACGATGGCGCGCACCGGTAGCAGCATCCAAAAGTCGTCATCCTCGTCGCTTTTAAAAACTGTGATGACTCTCTCGTTGTGCTTTTACTCGTTCCTTTGTGCTTTGTTTGTTAGATGAAAGAAATGAGAATTTTGTGACGAAAAAACAGTTGCATGAAAAATAAAAATTCTTCTCTCTTCTGTTGCTTCTTCTTCTGTTCATTAAAAAATTTCAAGCATGCGCTGTGTTGTTGCATCAGCGGCGGCGATTGAAGGGCACTCCTCACAATCCGTCGTCGTCGTGGCTTCATCGTCGTCGTCATCTTCACGACCACCAAAATTAAAACCCTGTCTTTTGAAATTGTGTCGTCGTTCTTCTTCTTCTTCGAGAAGAAGAAAATGCAAAGCGCTTCGAAACGCTCCTCCTCGGATAGAAGGTGAAGATGATGATGAAGAAGACAAAGACAAAGAAGAAGTTGATGACGACTTGGACGCGACGAGAAGCACCAACAAAACCACCAAAACCATCAAAAGAAGGAGAAGAGACATCGTGCTGGCTTTACAATCATCTTCGATGTTGTTCACAAAGAAAAGCTTTGCTCGTAATGGAGAAGAAGAAGATGTGTATTCAATATCGAGCAACAACAGTATTACTAATAATAATACGTATTACAAATACGAAATCAACGCGAGGAAGAGACTGTTGGAAACGCAAAGGTTATACGCGTTACAACCAGAAGTCGATGAAAGGAGTAATAATGATGTTGATGATACGAATAATAATAATAGTAATAATAGTAATAGTAATGAATCCGTAATAGAGATACCGATGACGTACGACGGCGCGTCTTTCGTGTTGGATTATTACATCGGCGACGCGAGCGTGAGAGGCGTGGTGGATACCGGGTCTCCGTTTATAACCATTCAAGGTGGGAATGGGAGCGAAAATTGGGGGTTTGTGACGCAAAATGATATTCGGCCGAGCCCGTACGGGGAGACGTACGAAGTGTACGGGTTACAAGTGGATTCGAGCACCGTGTGGTGCTTGGGTGATTTGCGGTTCACGACCGGTTTTAACGATGATTCGCGTTCGCGTTCGCGCGATTGGAATTTACGGGAGATGGTTTTAGGCGTCGTCAACGGGTCCATGGCAAACGTGGGCGGGTCTATAAACGGCGCGAACGCGTCGTTCGTTGGATTGACTAAATACCGACAAGACTGGATTCGACCGACGTTTTTAGAACAAACCGATGTGAGCTCTTTTTCCATGAATTTCGAGAAGGAAACGTTGACGCTCTCGAGGAAGAATTTAATCGATAGAAGAAACGATGCGAACGTTTTAGCGATGATTGATTTACGACCACTCGGATCACCGGTGTATCACTACGCGGTTCTGTTGGACGATTTGTACATCAACGGGGAAAAACATAAATTTAAAAACAAGAACGAAAAGACGTACGTCATTTTCGATAGCGGGACGACCGGATTGTTAGTGTCTCAAGATTTATACGAAAATTCAGCCTTTCGAGATGGCGCGTTTCAAGCCGCGATGACTTTTACAGACGTGAAAGGAAACAAAAGCTCCGTCGCCATCGGGTCGTCCATTCGCACGTGCACGAGGAAGTGTTTGTTTCTTTGTCTGCCGCTCAAAGTGCCTTGGGACGGCGTCCTCGAGGAAAAATCGAACGTCATTTTTGCCGGTTTAGCGGTTTTAATGAATCAAGGTGAGATCACCGTCGACGCGGACGAAGGCGTGCTCAGATTAAAGTCAGACCCTGGCGTGAGTAGAATGGAATTTGAAGCAGACGAAGAAGGGTTCATTCCAATCAGAACGAGAGGAAAATTAGCGAGCGATATCAAACTGTACAACGAAACGTAAAGAATTTTGGCTATAGATAGCGCGGCGCCGCGCGGCAACATACTGTAACATTAGCGTGTACTGTAAGTAAAGAAATAAAAAAGTGTACCTAGGTAGTACCAGGTACTCGTAGTAATATTATTAAAAACTCGTCGCGACGATATTAAACAAACAAACAAACATTAAATTTTTTTCTTGCAATCCGCGTGTGCTTTGTCACCCATCGCGTACGCTTCTCTGACATCGGTCTCACCATTCATCGCGTAGACGTCGTTGAACGAGTGCGGGTTGGTGGCCATTTTAATCTTGAACACTTTGCCGCCGCACTGCGATATCGTACTCGTCATCGTCAACTTCTCCTTGGACTTGGGCATGAACACGTTCGTGTACACTTGGCCGTCCGGTAAAATCAACCCGTCGTCGCTCTCGTCGACGACGTTATATATGATTGCGTTCGATGCTCTGATTTTTTTCGCGGTGACGTTGACCAACAAGCAGTTCTCGACCTGAATGTCGCCGCAGTTGACGTTACTCACGACGGAGGATTTCACCGACCCGCTCTTCGCCGTGGACGCGACGATGACTGACTTGTTCGATTCGTCGTCGATAGAGGCTTGAAAGTTTGCCAACTTCACGTCGCGACTCGGGATATTCAAATACAATCTCAACGCCTCTGCTTCGGCATCGTCTCCAGTCACCATCAAGTTGTTCTTTCTGTACAACTTCAACAAGCCGTAATCCCACCAATACGAGCCTTGGCCGACGTCCACCGCGCCGAACAACTTCTTCTCAGGAAACTGCTCCAACAAAGCTTGTTTGAACTTCGTCATGCGGTCGTGGTGCGCTTCCGCTTGCTCTCGCGTCTCCTCTTTCGTTTGCATAATCTTCGCGTAGTTTTCTTTCGTCATCGTCAACGGCATCCAAAAGTGCGGATCGGAATCAAACTTGGCGGTTTTCCCCGCCAACTCCTTCTCGAACTCGCTCAACATCAAACTTAACATTTCGTGGCCCAGTGAAAACGATCCTAAACTCGGACCGACTTGTTTCACCGATCCGAACGATTTCAACAGCTCCGACGCGGTCGCGTGGCTGACTTTTTCAACCTGCGTCGCCTCGTTCTCGCCGTTCACCGCGATTAACCCGTAGTTGGAGAAACCTTTCTCGTTCCACTCTGTTTCGTTCGGCATTGGGCCCATGACGGCTAAAATATCCGCGTGGTGTTCGCCAGATTTGTTGTGCCCTGCGGATGGAATGAAAATCTGGTCGCCCCAAAACACGGAGACTCTTCCCGGTCGCTCTTTGGCGTACCTGTTCGTCTGTCTCACCACCGCCTCGAGGATGGTCAAGTTTCTCGCTTCCCCGGCGACTTCCACCACCGCGGGTAACTTGACCCCAGGTTTGTTGTTATTCTCCGCCCCGGGTAACGGCGCTAACCTGGTCCCTTTCCCGGCCGTGTGGTACAAACCGATCGACCCGCCGTTGCTTAAAATCAAATCCAAATCCTTCGCGTCTTTCGCCTCCGCCAACTTTTTCGCTTTCGCGTACGCGTACAAAGTGCCCAATCCGTTCCCGGCGCCGTCTTTGTTCGTCCAGTCCTCGCACACGGCGTAAACTAAGGCGTCTTTTTTACACGCCGACCCTCGCGTTTGTACCAACCGTTCGCCCCAGTACGTCGCTTGGTGTTCGGTCGAGCAACAGACGATGACGGCGTCGAAACCGGTTTCGTTGGCGTTCATCTCACGTATCGATTCGAGCATAGATTTTTGCTTTTCCTCTTGGGAAGACTCCATTCCGTTAAAAGAAAACGCGTTGCCCATCTTGTTGGTCCGGAACGGCGCGCAGAGGAGGTTGAAGGACGAAATTTTTCCCGTTGGTTTTGTTGCGCTGCGTAGTAATACGCAGCTGTTCTGCGTTTTTCTTCTGCGGTATTATTCTTTTCTTACTCGTCGTAATTGTCTCTTTTTTTTCGTGTTACAACGAACTTTACAAGAAAATGAGGCAAAGAGCAAAGAAGGTTGTATTCTTTTCCATCGTCATCGTCGTCGCAGGAGCCACTTTTAGGTGCGTGCGGCTGCTGTGTATACTACTTGTACTACTACTATTATTACTATTATTATTACTACTACTACTACTTGGTACTACTATACGTGTACTACTACGGAGTAAGCTTTTCGAGGACATCTTTCCTCTCTCTCATCCACGCGTTGAGAGAAAATTCTTCTTCTTCTTCTTCTTCTTCTTCTTCGAATACGCAAAAGATGAACGTCTTGGCGTCGGCGATGGAGAAGCTTTTGGCGACCAACGCCTTGCGAGGCTTGTACGGGAGATAGACCATTCGGTCGAAGAAGACGGAAGCGATGGCTCGAATGACTCCCCTCGGCTGCGAAGAAGAAGATGTTGTCGTAGTTGCTTTCAATTCGGGAACGTTCCAGGAGGACGGGTGCATGCCGACTTTATGCGTCACGTGTACTTCGCCCGCGCCTCTTTTCTTCTTTGATTTTTTCTTTCTCAACATGACGGCGGCGTTCGCGATGAACGTTAGTGTCAAATTCCTATTCAGCTCCACGTCGGCTGGGTTTCTACCATCCGCGCCTTCTCGCGCGCCGTCTTTCGCCTCGCCGGTGTCCTCTTCTCTCGAGACGCACGGGAAATTCCAGACGATTTTATCGAAACCTTCATCTATGCACTTTTCGACTCGCTCGAGAACATCTCTCTTATTACTTGCGGCGACGGCGGCGGCATCCATCAAGCTCTCTTTCAATTTCGCCGCGTCCACCCCGTGCAACACCAAAACGTCCTCGCCGCAAACCGCCAACTCATCCAACGTCGCCTTTATCGCGTCTTTCCCGTACGCCTTCTCCAAGCTCGCCTTCGTCTCGTGCGTCGTCGCGATCAACTTTACCTTTTTTAATCGTTTCGCCAAGCTCAAAGAAAACGTTAAATCTCCGTCGCCGACGGTTAAGATCCGGTCGCCTTTCGCGTACAAGCCAACGACTGATTGTTTTTCGTTTCTCGCATTTTGTTCTTCTTCTTCTTCTTCTTGGTGATGATGATACCTCTTAAATCGTTCGCACTCCTCCGGTCGTTTCAAAACGATTTTACTACTACTACTACTCTTCTTCACATCGTCCTCACCACTTAAACAACATTCGCGCCTCATCTTCTCAACTTTTCGTACACACGCTTCGCATTTTTTGTTCAACACAAAGTTGCTGCACGACAGTTGCTCTTTAAACGCAAACATTGGAGGAGGAGGAGACAAAGAAGAACTCTTCTTCTTCTTGAAACCCCCATCAATGTTTTCGTCGTCACAACGCGTCTTCTTCCTCTTGTTCTTGTTCTTCTCCTTCTTCTTCCTCTTCCTCTCGCTGTTGTTGTTTTCCTCCTCCATCATCGTCCTTATTTTTAATAGGGG
>Ga0209505_1000941_pt1 | contig 21166 bp, 20 predicted proteins | sample COGITO_mtgs_1103_2_FD_184794 | JGI IMG/M metagenome (GOLD analysis project Ga0209505, IMG submission 184794) | Pelagic marine microbial communities from North Sea - COGITO_mtgs_110331 (SPAdes) (version 2) | ecosystem: Environmental > Aquatic > Marine > Epipelagic ... | reverse complement strand
CGCGCCTTCTTTTCGCACACCTGCCAGAGGTCATTACAGACTTGGGTTTCCCGAGCTTTGGGTAGTTCTGCCTCGAAACAGTTCTTGTACTCTCGGTCACAACTGACTAAGAGCAACAAGACGGTGATGATGGTAAAGGCTCGCGTCATAAATGCTGTCCGTTAAAGGTTAAAAATGTAGTGCAATGTGCACCCGGTAGCAAGCCCTGACAGCATACGATTGTAAGCAAACCTTGAAATGAGCGCTGCGGTGTTGGGCGGCAATTGAATTCAGGTTGGGATTGGTTGCGCGGCCCAGTTCGAGGTCACAGTTAGGCCGGCGATTCTTGGCGTTGCGATTTAGGTCGCCCCTAGCCTGTGGTACCCTTGCCAGCGTTTGGTGCTGAGTCAATGGTGGCTCGCTTGATCAAGAAAAGGAGGATCACAACATGATTGCAACATCGATTTTTGGCGGCCTGCTGATTGGTCTGGCGTCGGTCTGTCTAATGTTGTTTCAAGGCCGAATCGCTGGGATCAGTAGCATCGTCTACCGCGCGATCTTCCAGTTGAAATTCGAATCCTGGGCGCTGACCTTTGTGATTGGCTTGGTGCTTGGGCCGCTCCTGGTTGCCGCCTTAAATGGACCGGCGGCGCCGGTGTTTGATCTGGCTTGGTGGCAGGTGGCGTTGGGCGGGCTGTTGGTCGGTTTTGGGAGTCGGCTGGGGAGCGGCTGCACGAGTGGTCACGGCGTTTGCGGGATATCACGGGGCTCGGCTCGCTCGGTGGTTGCAACGCTTACCTTTATGGTCACAGGTGTGATCACCGTCTTCATCATGGGGATGGTTTTATGATGATTTATCTTACGGCGCTGGCAACCGGCGCCATGTTTGGCGCGGGGTTAGTGGTCTCAGGCATGACGGACCCCGCCAATATCCAAGGCTTCTTGGACGTCGCTGGGGCCTGGCGGCCGCATTTGGCCCTAGTGATGATGGCCGCCATTGCGGTTGCGCTGCCGTTTTTCCAGTGGGTGCTGCCGCGGTTGAGTAAACCCGTCTATGGCGCCAGTTTCCTTGCGCCCTTATCAACGGCGATTGATCGAAGACTGCTATTAGGCGCTGCCATCTTTGGTATTGGGTGGGGTGTATCGGGCTTGTGCCCAGGGCCCGCGATTGCCGGTATTGCCTATTTAGAGCCACAAATTTTTGGCTTCTTAGCGGCAATGCTGATCGGAATGAGGCTCGCCGACAGGCTGCCAAGCCCATCGGCGAAAGCGTAACCTCAGTCGTCGATACCGCGCTTGCCAGCCTCTCGAATCAGCGGGGTGTATTCCACGAAATTCGGGGCGTTGGTGGTGGCGCCAATGGTGGTGCCAGCGTCGGTCGTTAAGGTGTGTCCGGTGGTATATCCGGATTCATCACTGGCTAGCCAAAGCGCGGCATTGGCGACATCGCTTGCCATCCCCGCTCGACCTTTAAGGGGTGAGGTTGCCGCCAGGCGCGCGATCGTGCCATCGATATCGCTTGGATCACCTGAAAGACCCGCAACCATGGCGGTTGCCATGCCTGTCGGTGCGATCGCATTAACTCGAATACCGTGGTGCGCGAGTTCCGTGGCGGTGTTTTTGGTAATTCCGATTACGGCATGCTTGGCCGCGGCATAAGCGTGAGGCCCAAGCCCGCCCATAATCCCAGCGGTGCTGGTCATGTTAACGATCGATCCGCTTTGCTGTGGGATCATCACCCGGGCGGCGTGTTTAATGCCGTAGAAGACACCGTTCAGCAGGATGTCCAGGGTGAACTTCCACTCGGCCGCGGGCGTCGTATGGATCGGGCCTGCGGCCCCAACAATACCCGCATTGTTGTACATGATGTCGAGCCTGCCAAATTCAGAAACGGCCTTGTCTACCAAGTTTGCGACTTGATCCTCCTGGGTCACATCACAGTGATAAAATCGAGCGGCATTGCCCAATGAATCCGCGAGTGCTTGCCCCGCATCGTCTTGAATATCGCCCAAAATGACTTTGCCGCCCTCCTCAATAAAGCGGAGCGTCGCAGCGGCGCCAAAGCCACTGGCGGCGCCTGTTATCGCGGCCACTTTTCCTTCTAATCGGTTGGACATTTTGCGCTCCTTTGTTGTGCTGACAATTCGTTAACCAAGCCATCAAACCATGCTTGCGCCAAGGCTTCAATACACACTCCGGCTTGACCAAGGCCTGTCAGCTATGCTCGGATAAACCTTTGTTGTAACCGTTGGATCTGAGGGTGATTGCCATAACCCAACGCCGCTCAAGACCGCAGGGGATTGTTGAAAAGGATTGTCTATGAATGCTGCCCACCAGTTTCTGGGTCATGCCGTTGTGCAGGTCGCGTATCATGTGCCGGATATTGAAGCGGCCGCGATGGCGATGGTCAAGCAAACTGGTGCAGGACCCTTTTTTGTGTCGCGGAATATTGCGCTCGCTGAGGGCGAGCATCGCGGCGCATCGTGTTCCTTTGTGCACAGCTCGGCGTATGGGCAATGGGGTGCGGTTATGGTTGAGTTTGTGCAGCAGGACTCCCACGGGCCCTCACCGTTTCGGGATCTTTATCAGGCCCATGAGCGGGGTTTGCATCACATGGCGGTGATGACCGATGATTTACCAGCGTCCTACCGACACTTCGAAAACAACGGTATGCCGCGCGTTACCCGAGCGGTGACCCTTTCTGGCGTTGAGTTCGCGTTCTTGGACGCGCTGGATACGCTGGGGCACTTTATCGAAATCTACGAGGCCAGCCCGCAACTCCTTGGGTTTTATGATCTCGTGCGCACCGCGGCGGTGGGCTGGCAGGGCGAGGCGCCGATCCGGTCAGCACGATAGGTTTCGTTATCAGGCGCGGCGCACAACACCTGCGCGCTGTATTGCCAAGGGATCTTGAGTAAGTCAATCCGATTGCGCCGTCACGAGGTCCCCAGAGTTGCTTTTTTGAATTCTTGCGCCGGAATGAGAGGGCGGATTCCCGCGCGAAAACCCGTTTTCTAAAAGCCCGAGTCCAAACCCAAACTCAAGCTTTATCAGAGCCGAAGCGCTTGCGCTGACATCACCGCGCCGAGCCGAGCCATAGCAAAAGGGTGTCATCACCAAGAAAAAAACGGCAAATGTTAGCGATTAAAAATAGCGCCTCGACTGCTTTACGCTGGTGATCGGCATGCGGTTGATTGGCCATCCAAATGCCAGGAGGGAGGTCGTACTTAAGAAACCGCGCGCTTAGCAGGCGCCGCGCCGTACCTCGCCGCCCGTGATGCTTGTTTCAACTTCGACGGTTGCCGTGTTCGAGACTCGGACCGCGCCCCCGGTGGTTGTTTTACCGGTAACCAAGGCCGCGCCGCACACATTGGCATCCCCGCCAGTCGTGACGTTAACGCGTGCTGCAGTGGCTTGTAGCATTGGGCCACCATAGAACTGACTGCCCGTGGTTAATTTGACAAACAGTTGCCGAGCGGTGACCGTTTCAAGAATCTCGATATCAGAGCCGGTCGCGGCGGTGACCGACAATTCGCCAAAGGTGCTGGCAAGCAATTCAAGACGTGAGCCCGTGCTGGCATTGACCTCGAATAGGTCTTGAGCCGCAGAACAGGTCTTGCCAGTGCCGCGGGTGCCGGTTGTAAGGTCCAATTCGGGCAAGTCGCCAATGAGCTGGATGCGCACATGAACCGCTTGGTCTTGGCTTTTACCGAAGGACACGAGGTTTCGAAAGCTTTTACGGGTGATGCTCAAGCGGTCCCCTTTGAGCGCCGTCTTGAATGCGCGCGCGTCTGCACTGGTAATGGTGGCTGAATTCTCATCGCCGCAAGTCACCTCGAAAGTCAGGCCGCCGGATAACTTTAGCGTTTCGATGCCATCCAGGGTGAGGACTTGGGATTCCTCGGCTTGCAGCGGTGTCGTCCAAACAATAAGCCCTAAGGCAAAACCGAGTAACGATGACGTAATAGCCGGTCTGAACATTCTGTTGTGATCCTTGATTGAGTCTGCAGTCGGACCAGCATTATAAACCAGAACCCTGACGTTGAGCTGAACGGGCCGCGCCAGTGAGCGCGTCCAACGCTCAATCGGACGCGTTAATCCCAGCCTGTGCAGCAGGTTGTTTTTGATCGAGGTTCGGCGGGCGCACCAGGTAAATCAAAATGCCGGATAGCATATTCAGTCCCGCAACAATGAGGAAGGCCAGCACGTAGTTGCCATACAGGTCATAGTGATAACCCACAAGCCAGGGGGCTAAAGCGCTGAGCGTGAGGGCAAAGGGCAGGCCTGCACCGCGTATGGCGCCGATGTGGGCGCGTCCGAAAAAACTGGCCCAGATCACTTCTTGCATAGGGATCATGCCGCCCCAACCGAGCCCCAAGAGCACGAACGCGCCATAAGCCCAGAACAACGCATTGGCTTCAACCGCCGCTACAATGAGTAACAAGGCAACGCCACAGAGCGCCGCTGAGATTGCGGCCAGGGGTTTAACCGGCATTTTATCAATCAGGGTGCCCCACACCGGCTTGGACAACATGGCGGGAATCGAGGCGATGACCATCGCCATCGCTGCTTCGGTTCGGCTAAACCCCTGGTCTGTTAGGTACGGCACCGTGTGCAGTAAGAGCACCACGATGTTGATCGAAAAGAACCCGAAGGCAATCACCAGCGCATAAAAACTAAAGGACCGCAGCGCTTCACCTCGAGTGAACGCATTGGCTTCCTCGGCGCGGGCTTTGTCGCCCCGATCGCTAAGATAGTCCGCCTCGGTCAACCCATCTGGGCGCAGGCCATAATCCTCTGGCCGCCGACGCATCATCGCAGTCACCGGGATCATGATGATAAAGGTGATCCCCGCCAGCCAAATCCAGGCTTCCCGCCAGCCGACGGTATCAATCAGCCAGGTGATAAACGGCGTGATGACGATGCCGCCCATGGACACGCCCATCGCGGCGATCGCGATGGCTTTGCCGCGGTGCAGCACAAACCATTTCGACAAGGTGACATTCACCACGAGGTTACCCACCATGGCGCAGCCGCAGGTGAGGGCAACTCCGTTGAGTAGCCACCAGGCCAGCAATGAGTCCACTTCGCTGTGAAAGTAGAGCGAGGCGGACAGGATGATTGCGCCCACCGCCATAATCGGCCGGGCTCCCACGGCATCGACTCGGGCACCCACGACGAACCCGACGAGGGCCATAATGATTTGGCCGATCGTGCGCGTTAACGTGAAATCAGCGCGACTCCAGGCGAGGTCCTCGGTCATGGGTCCCATAAATGAGCCCAACACGTAGCTATAGATGCCAAGTGACACGAACTGCGCCACAAAGGCGGCTGCGAGCAGGGGGTAACCGTAATAACGCGCTGGTTTCAGGGCCGTATCCTTTGGATATCAAGTCAGGGGGTTGGTCCGTGTTGATGAGCCGGCCCCGGGTATGAACGCCCGAGAGGGCGTTGTGCTAAGGCGCAATGGCGGCAGTAAAGCCTGAAATGGGTATGGATGCAATCACGGTGAAGCCGCTGTCAGTGGGGACGATGCTGCTGGCACATAGGGTTTCTGATATAGTCTCGAACGCAAGCCGTCGCCGGGCCTATAGTTAAATGGATATAACCAGTCCCTCCTAAGGATTAGTTCCAGGTTCGATTCCTGGTGGGCCCACCATCTACCGCTGTTAAAACGGTTTACTGTTTTGAAAAGTCTAGGAATTTTCCGAAACGCATCAATTGGGGTGGACAAAAATGAAGGCCCTGAAGCCGCCTTCTTACACCGATCGGAAAGGGCGCGTGCGCGACGGCTTTTACCCATCGCCCCACAACAAAATTACAAGGCCAAAACCGGCTGACGCCTCTATTCCGCCGCTTTTGATACCGGCACCACAACAAGATTGCTGGGTATCGTTAAGCCAATATCCTCAATCGCTGGAGCTGACCCGCAGTCTGACGGTACCATGGGCGAGCCACAGCGGCTCTAAACTTGGAATGACCACATGACCATACTGCACCCAATGTTCGCCATGATCGCACTCACCGCGGTGGTTTGTTGTTTGCTGCTCGTCTCCAGAGTGCCGTCGATTATTCGACACTTCGGGCGCCTGCAAGGCGCGATGCATTCTGATGAATTAAGGCCTCGGCTTGCGAAACGGATGCGGTTTATAACGGACAACTATAATCATCTGTTTGAACAGCCGGTCTTGTTTTATGCCCTTGCGGTGTATTTGCACCTGTCTCAATCCGACGATGTATTGCAAGTGCAATTGGCTTGGGGCTACGTCTTGCTGCGGACCCTTCACTCGTTCATTCAGCTCACCAGCAATAACGTCTCGGCTCGAGCCGTTGTTTTTATTGCGTCGATGATCGTGCTGCTGTTGATGGTTGTGAGATCAGGCTTGGATCTAATTGCCGCTTAAAATCAACGCAAGTCGGCCAGCCAGAATTTTTCGGCAAAATCTAATGGGGTAAAAAGCGAGGCCCCAGCGTTCCTTTGCATAGCACTAACGACAAGCCCGACGCGCGTCAGGTGTTTTCCGAGACCGTTAGTCGTGATGTGTCGACAATCACAGGCGCTGCGTCTTGACGCTCATGGCTTTCTAGTAAATCACCTTCCGAGGCCCTGACCGACAGCGCAGATAAATCTGGCATAGCAACGGGTTCTGGCAGTCCAATCGTTTCGAGCAGCGCACCAGGTGCATCTAGGTCAAAGTTAGGAGGCGTAACGCTTGGCGCAACATCGGGCGCTGGCTCGACTAGTGGACTGCCATCGTTGTCTTTCACGCTCATGCTGGAAAGATCCAGTTCAGGGATTGAATCGTCCTTAGGTGCTTCCAGGGGCTGATCAAATTCGGCCAAAGCCGATAGTCCTGATAAGTCTAGGTTCAGCGGCGGGATGGGCGCGGCGGGTGGCACAATAAAGCCGTCGTTCTCAGCAAGACTTAAGCCGTTATTGTCTGGACTCGACTCAGTCTGGATTGGCTCACGGGCGGTTATGTTGGGCGCGGGTGATGCGAGGGTAGTGTCGCCAGCGGATGGTTCAGGTGGCTGCACCGTCTGTTGTGCAGCCTCCGGTTTGGGCGCGACACGGACGCTGACATCAGCGCCGAGTTTTTTGAGCTGTTGCGCAAGCGTTAAGGCTTCAGTTTTATCCTGAGTGCGTTTGATGACCACGGGCTTGCCGGAAAATAATGTTCCAGATTGGTCCTCCGTGAGGCGCAAGGCGGCTTCAACCTGCGTTTGAACCGTCAGCGGCTCAAAGCCGTCGAGGGTTGCGCCGCTAAAAACAACCAAGAAGTCAGGGGTGCTCATGGGGTCTTACTCGGGTGGAGGCAGTAGGGCATCAGCTTAATCTTTTATTGGCGCGATCCCTAACCACGCCGCATCCAAAGCCGCAACGAAATCAGCCTCTAAGGTGTTGTTTTCGATCACAAGGTCGGCCCTTGCGGCCCGGTCGGCATTGCTTAATTGGCTGCTCAGCCGCTTTTCAACGGCCTCGCGCGTTAAGCCGTCGCGCGCCATAGCCCGCGCAATGGCAACTTCCGGCTCGGTAATCACGACCCAGGTAGCATCCCCGATGTCCTCCCAGCCTGCCTCGAACAAGACGGCGGCCTCGAGAATGACAATTGCGGATGGATCCTCTTTAAGAAGGCTTTGCGTTTGAGCCTCCGCCAATAATCGAATCTGCGGCCAAACGATGTCCGTCAGCTGCTTCAAAGCTTCGGGCTTGCCAAAGACCATGCCGCCCAGGGCTTTACGATCAATGCCGCCATCCTCAGCGCGCACCGCGTCACCAAAGGTTTCAACAAGACGGTCATTTGCGGCAGTGCCCGCTTCATAGGTCGCATGACCTAACTGATCGGCATCAATAACCTTCGCGCCGCGTGTCGCAAAGTATCGGGCGGCGGTTGATTTGCCAGCAGCAATACCGCCGGTTAAACAGATGATCGGCATGAGGTTCTCTTTAAAAGTAAACGACTAATCTGCCACAGCCCGGTTGTGATATAAAGAGGCACCCGCGGTTCAGCGTGATCAGATAGGGAGGTGCGCCGAACGGGTCATGCCCGCGGCGTTGCCAGGACGCAGGTGGGTGCATTAAGGTTTGGGTGAAAAGCGGCATGGCCGCAGTGCGGCGATGGCGTTGAGCCAAAGGCCTAGCCGCAGCTTGCAAGCAATAGATTGGTCAATAAGGATACACAATGAGTCAAGATCGAGACGCCGCGATTGTCGGTATACATGAGTACCCAAGCCGGGACGTAGAAGGCGAGGTCAGTCCACTTCAGATTAAAGCGGAGTCTGCGAGCCGGGCCTTAAAAGACGCAGGCTTGAATTGGTCAGATGTGGATGCCATCTATGACGCCGGAGAAGCAGGTGGCATGGCCGGACTCACCATGGCGGAGTATTTTGGTCTGTCGCCGAATGTGATTGATACGACCAACGTCGGCGGCAGCAGCTACGAGTTTCACGCAGCCCATGCACGACGCGATATTCGCGCAGGCAAAGCCAAGGTGGCACTTTTAACCTATGGCTCAACCGCGCACAGCAATGCTCGGGCGATCGGCGTGGGCGGCCGAGGCGGCGCGTCCATGCATCCGGCAGAAAACATGGATGCCTATGCGGGGATGACCTTGATTGCAAACTACGCCATGGTGGCCCACCGTCATATGCACCAGTACGGCACCACCAGCGAGCAGTTGGCAGAGATATCTGTGGCCACGCGGATGCATGCCATGCGCAACCCGGAAGCGGTGCGTGCGATGGAAGATCTGGAATTTCTGGATATTCGTGAGACCACCATTTCAGATGTTGTGAACTCTCGCATGATCGCGGATCCCCTACATTTACTCGAATGCTGCATGATCTCAGATGGTGGTGGTGCGGTGGTGATCGCCTCGCCGGAGATTGCCCGGGATTGCCGCACAGACCCCGTGTGGATCTTGGGCTCAGGCGAGGCAACCAAATATCCCATGAGCGGCGGCGACATCACCACCAGCGCGGCCGCGCAATCCGGCCCACAGGCGTTTTTAGAAGCGGGGGTGACGCCCAGTGAGATGGACGTTGCGATGATTTACGACTCGTTCAGCATTACGGTTCTGGCGCTATTAGAAGACCTTGGCTTTTGCCCCAAGGGTGAGGGCGGCCGCTGGGTCGAAGGGGGCAGGCTTCGGTTTGACCGCCCGAACGATGGGCCCGCCCTCAATACCGATGGCGGCGGGTTATCGTCAAACCATCCTGGGATGCGCGGCATCTTTTTATTGCTTGAAGCTACCCGACAATTGCGCGGCGAGTCGACGTCTCAGGTTGCGGATGCGAAATTGGCCGTCGCCCACGGCAATGGCGGCATGCTGGGCAGCCGTCATGCGGCGGGCACCATCGTTTTAGGGAGAGATTAAGATGAACGAACCCAAAAGACCGCTACCGAGAGCGGATGAGTTCGACACCCAGGCGTTCTGGGCGGGCACCAAAGATAAAGAATTTCGGTACCAGCAGTGTAAACAGTGCGAAACCGTTGTGTTTTATGCCCGGCGGCATTGCACTGGATGTCTGGATGGCGAGCTGGAATGGAAAGTAGCATCAGGCCGCGCCACGGTCTACACCTACAGTATTGTGCGCCAGAGCTATCATCCGTTTTTTCGAAATCAGGTGCCCTATGCGGTGGCCTGGGTGGATCTTGAAGAAGGTCCTAGGATTCTAAGTAACATTGTTGGGGTTGAAGACCCGCTCACCGAAGTTGCAATTGGTATGCCGCTTGAGATTGAGTGGGAAGAGCACGATGATCTATGCATCCCGTTGTTCAAGCCCGCCTAACGCAGCGCGAGGGTTGCGCTCGCGGTCTCGTCTCAAAAAGGGGTTAGGCAAGGGTCAGCTAGACCCATCATTGCGCCAGACCGGATTAAGGTCGGGTTGGCGTCTGAGTGGTGACCTGGCAGGCTTGGTTAGTCCGCGCCGGCTTTAAGACCGATGGTCGCCGTGCCAAAAACCCGGGTTTCTTGCTTGGTATTGGCAACGGTTAAGTCGATTTCTACTGTGCCCGCATCCGGGTCAATGTCGGTCACGACACCGCTAATGGTGTGGGATTCGTCCGCCATGACTGGCGCTCGAAACACCGTGTCAATATTGATGATACGGGCACTCGGGGCCCAATGGTGAATCATGGCAACCAGAAAGCCTTGGCTCATCACCCCGGGAATCATAGCGCCGGGTAAACCCTCTTTGCGGGCGCCCTCGTGATCGTTAAAGCGCGGGCCGTCCCAACCAATGAGCTTGGCAAATTGTGCGCCCTTGGCCAGCGAAGTATCCGGAATAAAGGCCGGCAGGTCCGAGCCAAATTCAACGTCTTCAATGTAATGGACCGTCATGCGCTCTTCTCCCGCATTACAATTCGGCTGTCTGAATTGGCCAGGTGGGTGCCCGCTTCATCAAAGAATGCGAGGCGGGCCACGACGAAAATCATGCGGCCGCTGCGGCCAGTCTTGGTGTAAATATCGTGAAGATGGGTTTTGCCAATCAGCGGCTGACCCGGGCGCACCGGTTGCAGGCACTCAATGCCCTTGCCCGCATCCATGCCCAGACCAAAACGAGGAAAGCCCGCTGGCAAGGAGCGGCCGCCGCTTAAACTCGCCACAAAGGTTGGCGATGCTTGAAAATCGGGGTCTGCTGGATCCGTAAACTTTGGCAGCGTCTCGCCACAGAGTCGCGCGTATTCGGCTGTAACGATGGGGTCGATCTCGAATTGCTTCTCATCGAATGCCTGACCGAGAAATTGATCTCTGATCGCCTGAATATCAGCATCCATAGGGTCGTCCTAGTGTGCGGGTTATCGTGTTTTTAAGGTAATGGCCTCAAAGTTACCGGCTTTTAGGGCCGCAACCAAGTCGTCCATGGTTGCAATGTCATCTTGAAACTGGGTCGCACAACGGCCGACGTGGGAGACGATGTGCGAATCACTGCCGCCAATGCCCAGGTAGCCTTGCGCCGCTGCGCCGTCGAGGGCAATTTGGTCTTCATCGTCGCGACTGCCGCCATTGTAGACTTCAACGATTTGAACGCCCTGTGGCATGCCAAGCGCCTCGGTATGGGCAAACATGCCCACCTTGGGTCGACCAGGATGACAAGGCACTGCGATGGCGCCGTGATCATTTGCTGCCTGAATGACGTCCTCGAGCACGTTATTGATGCTGGCAAAATCGAATGCTTGCGTGAGCGCCTCGGTAACGCCATACACCAGCACGTGACCATACTCGGTTTCAACCTCGCTGGCTTTCAAGATGACGAGATCATTCGCTTTAGCCAATGCTGAATAGTCTGATTCAAAATCGAACTGGCGGTGTTCGGTTAGGACGATGCCGTCGATCGGGAGTTCTCGCGCTCGAATCCATTGACAGTAATTTTCGACCTTGGCGCGACCATCATCAGATTTAATGGAATGGGTGTGTAAATCGAGTATCAAAATTGTTCAGCTTTTTGTGGTGACGGGTTGAGTCTAGGCCTTGTAGGCTGCCAGCATTATACCGATATCGCAACGCTTGTGGAGGCTCGGGTCAGGGCCGCAATGGTTGGGTGTGGCAGAACCTCACCATCCTCAATTTGATACAGCGCAAAATCGGCAAGACCCGCTTTAAGCGTGATCATGCCAAGGGTGCCTGGTCGTAAGGTTTGGTTGTGGGGCAGGGTCGGAGAGCCCGGGTTGATGAGTACCATCGAGCCCACTTCGGTAATCGATTCAAAATGGGTATGCCCAAAAACGAGGATGTCGGGCAGGGTCTTCATTCGTTTCAGGATTTGTTTTTCGATCACCGTTGCCGGCTTTCGTTCAGGGGACGGGCAATGATGCATCATGCCCACTTGCGTCTCACCGAAGGTCAGTAGCCAATGCTCGGCAAGTCGCGGGTCGGTTAAGCCTTCATCACCATTACCGAGTGCGACATAGGTCGGCGCAACTTGGCTGAGGGCATCAACAATATCCAGTGTGTGCAGATCGCCCGCATGCAAGATGGCGTCACACCCAGAAAAGAAATCGAACACGCCCGGCCATAACGTTTTGAGGGCGCCCGGCATGTGGGTGTCTGAAATGAGGCCGATCTTGAACTCATTCGTCATGTTGAACCTCAAGATCGGTGATCCCCATATTAAACAGGGTAAAGCTCAAGGTGTCTGCCGTTTGGGCAATGCGTTTCTCGATAGAGGTGCCGGCGCCGTGACCGGCATCGGTTTCAATTCGAATCAATGTGGGTGCCGGGCCACTTTGAGCGCCCTGGAGCGTGGCCGCAAATTTGAAGGAATGTGCGGGCACCACGCGATCATCGTGATCCCCGGTGGTAATCAACGTGGCTGGGTAACGTGTGCCGGGCTTCAGATTGTGCAGGGGCGAATAACTGAGCAAGGTTTCGAACATCTCGCGGCTGTCATCACTTCGGCCGTAATCAAAAGACCAGCCAGCACCGGCCGTAAAGGTGTGATAGCGCAGCATGTCTAGGACGCCGACGCCGGGCAAGGCAACTTTCATCAGGTCCGGCCGCTGGGTCATGACGGCGCCAACTAAGAGACCGCCATTAGAGCGGCCGCTGATGGCGAGGTAGTCGGCCTTGGTGTACTGCTCATCGATGAGGTATTCCGCGGCGGCAATGAAGTCATCGAACACATTTTGTTTTTGATGCTGGGTGCCCTGAATATGCCAGTGCTTGCCGTACTCACCGCCGCCTCTGATGTTGGGTACGGCATAAATGCCGCCTAGACTCAGCCATAGGGCGGTCGTCGTGCTGAAACCGGGAGTGATACTGATGTCAAAACCGCCGTATCCGTAGAGCAAAGTGGGATTATTGCCGTCTCGCTTCAGGCCCTTTTTGTAGGTCAGCGTCATGGGGATCTGAGTCCCATCGGGGCTACTGTAGAAAACTTGATGGGTTTCGTAATCATCCGAATTGAAGCGAATGTCCGGCTTGAAGTAACGTTGAGCGTCGCCAGTGCCGGGGTTGTAAGCGTAGATCGTGCTCGGCTGCTTGTAGTTGCTGAAGGTGTAGTACACCGTCTCATCGGTGTCTTTACCAAAAGGCCGGCTCGCGGAACCCGGTTCGGGTAGGGGGATCTCGCGGACCAAATCACCGGCATCCGTGTACTGGTACAGTCGTGATCGAGCATCGATCAGGTAGTGTGCAAACAGATAGCCAGCGCCCGTTGAAACGCGCAGCGGGGATGCGCGTTCGGGGATGATATCCGTCCAGGCTGAAGGTTCAGGTTGATCCAAACGCAGCGCAACCAGTCGGCCATTGGGCGCGCCATGGTTGGTGAACAACAGAAGGGTTTCATTAATGCTTTTTATCACGCGAGTGTCGGCATGGTCCTCGGTCGGAATCTCAATGAAGGGGCTGTCAGGCTGGCTCAAATCCTGGATGAACAAAGTATTACCAGCGGTGGTTTGCGCCGTCTGGATGGACAAATATCGTTGGTCTTCGGTTAAATCAGCACTGACGTAACGTCGTTTTTCGTCTCCTGGGCCGCCATAGATGAGTTCATCATCCTGCTGGGGGGTGCCGAGACGATGGAAATACAACCGATGGTCATCAACCTGCGCTGTGAGGGCGCTCCCGTCAGGCGCTTGGTAGCTCGAGTAGTAAAACCCCGCGTCTCCAAGCCAGGTAATACCTGAAAACTTCACGTTCTGCAGCGGCGGCTCGAGGGCTTGCCGAGTGGCCGTATCCAAAATATGAATGCTGCGCCAGTCGCTGCCCGCTTTGGATTGCGTATAGGCGCTGAATCGAGCGGACTTTGAAAAGGCAACCTGAGCAATGGAGATGGTGCCGTCGTCGCTCAGCGCATTGGCATCTAAAAAGACTTCAGGTGCTTGGTCTGGCTTTTGCCGCATCAGAACAGAATGATTCTGCAATCCCGTGTTTTGGTAGAAGTAGACCCAATCGCCTTCTTTGAACGGCGCAGATACCCGAGGATAGTGCCAGAGTTCGGTGAGCACGTTTTGAAGGGGCGCCCGATAGCGGATCTGTGACAGATAGCTTTGGGTCACCTGATTTTGATCCCGCACCCAGGCGGCGGTCTCAGTACTGCGATCATCTTCCAGCCAGCGGTAAGGATCCTGGATGGTTTGCCCGAAATAAGTGTCTTGATGATCACTTACGCGGGTTGTTGGATAACTGGGTCGCACAGGCTCCTTGGAAGCGAGGAGGGCATCAGATTGATCGGTTTCCGCACAACTACTGATGATGAGGATCATCAAACTGAGCGCGGTGTATCGGCGCAAGGCAGGCCATTGACCGCTCTGAGGCGCCTGGCCAAGTGCGGCGGGGAAGTGGTTAAAGGTTGTCATAAGTGTGAGCCGTGAGGGTTGCGCTTGGTTTGAGGGGTATCGCCGGCAGGAACGGCGGGCTTTGGTTGATCGATTAAGGACTTTAAAAAGCCGGAAAACGCGTCGATCGTGTGTTCGGTTCGCTCGGGCCCTGCGATGTCCCCGGCGAAGACGTGCGCAATGGCGTCGGGTTCGGTCAGTATGCAAAGGTGCGCTTTGTCGTCTGTCTGCCACTGCTGGTAAACCCGTTTTGCCGCCTTGGCGGAGATGGTCGGGTCATTATCCATGACCATCATGGCCATGGGGGTGGTCCAGGCACGTGCTGGTTGCGCCCTGAACCAATCCACAACCTTCTGCATTTCAATCACGGCCTGAATATCGTAGGTGCTGGTCCAATAGCGTGCGGCGGCCTCGTTTTCTGGGGTCCAGCTGCGGGTCCTGCCCAGCAATCGTGGCACGATCGATTCGGCAAAGGGCATGGTGAGTAAAAAGTCGAAAGGGTTATTGATCTTAAAGTTTGGGGCCATAAACAGGTGGGCAAAGGGCGCTCGGTAACTTTGTCGGAGCTTCCGATCCGCCCAGCACGCCAAGGGCGCACCGGTTGAGGTGCCGACCAAGATCACTTGCTCGCCCAATCGGCAAGCAAGATCGTAGCTGTCCACGACGCTCGCCAACCAGTCTTCAGCCGCACAATCCATGCCGTTCTCAGTCAGGCCATGACCTGCCAGACGTGCTTCGATCAAGTTGGCGTTGAAGTCATCGGCCAACCGCTGGGTGACCGGCGCGGTTTCCTGACGACAAGCCGAGAAGCCATGGATTCCCAAAAAGGCAAACGGGGTTTGGGTTGGGTTTTCAGGATCTTGATAGCGGATTCTCGCGGCGCCGCCTTCAACAACCAAAGGCTGCTGCGCCTCGTAATCCCGCAGCCAGCCGCTGAGGTCCTTGACGGGCAGGTTTTGGGGCACGCGAGACGCTGGGGTTTGGTTGGAAAGTTTGGGGCGTTTTAGCATCGGGAACCTATCGCGGTGGAATTGTCAGGTCAGGCATCAATTGCGCGGTGCGGGTCAAATCAGCCAGACGTGACCAGCGGTCAAACGGGTGACGCGCGCCCTGTAATCAAGGGTAAATAGTACCGCGTTTCGATCTTTTTGTTTCGCTTAATGGCGCATTACAGTAAGATTCCAACATGCGACTTCAAGCGATAAAACTGGCCGGATTCAAATCTTTTGTGGATGCCACGACCGTGCCATTCCCCAATAATCTTTGCGCCGTTGTCGGCCCAAATGGGTGCGGTAAGTCGAATATTATTGATGCGATTCGTTGGGTCATGGGGGAGGGTTCCGCTAAGAATTTACGGGGCGAGTCGATGACCGACGTGATCTTCAACGGCGCCAGTAACCGCAAGCCGGTTGGTCAGGCCACCATCGAGCTGTTGTTTGACAATTCTGCGGGTCGATTAACCGGCGAGTATGCCGCGTATTCTGAAATCTCGATAAAACGGCAAGTCTCACGGGACGGTCAATCCAGCTATTTTCTGAATAGCGTTAAGTGTCGGCGCAAAGACATTACCGATATCTTTTTAGGGACCGGTTTGGGGCCCAGAAGCTACTCGATTATTGAGCAGGGCATGATTAGCCAATTGATCGAGGCAAAGCCCGAAGAGTTGCGGGTTTATCTCGAAGAAGCGGCCGGCATATCAAAATATAAAGAACGCCGAAAAGAAACCGAGCGCCGAATCTCACACACGCGAGATAACCTCGACCGATTGACCGATCTGCGCGAGGAACTCGAGCGTCAGATTCATCACTTAGAGCGTCAAGCTAAGAATGCCGAGCGCTACACCGAGTTTAAAAAGGAAGAGCGCGAGGTCAGTGCGCAGCTCTCGGCCCTTAGGTGGCAAAATCTTGATCAAAAGGCTGGAGTCCAGCAGCAACAGATCGATCAATTTGAAATTGAATTACAAGCCCGAATCAGTGACCAACGCCGGGTTGAAGCCGAGATTGTTGCGCTGCGGGATCAATTGATTGGCTCGAATGATAGCCTCGCCGCGGTGCAGCAGCGCTTCTATGATGAAGGTACTGAGATTGCGCGGATTGAAGAAAGTATTCAGTACCAATCAGAGCGCGCTCGAACCCTGGCCGATAGCTTGCGGCAAACCGATCAGGAACGGACAGAAACCGCGGCGAGCTTGGGGAGTGATGAAGCGCTGATTCGCGATTTAGCTGAGCAGCTCGAGCGCCTGGCGCCGGAGCAAGCGGCCCTGAGCGACTCCGAGATTGCCTCGAAAGACCAACTGGAGATGGCCGAGCATCACGTTGCGGAACTGCAGCAGCGCTGGGACCAATTTACCTCGGAAGCGGCCAAGGTGGCCCAGGCCGGTGAAATAGAACAATCAAAAATCGCGTTGCTCGAAGATTCACTCCAACGTTTGAATCAGCGCCTCAAAGCGGTGGGTGATGATAAAACCCGGCTTAGTGAGCAGGCCGTGGCGGAAGAAATTGGTCCGTTAGAAGCCATGATCGAGACCCAGGAAGAACAAGTTGGGCGCATTCAGTCGGAATTTGATGGTTTGGCGAGTCAGCTTCAAAGCCAGCGGGTTCAAAATGAACAATTATCGCGCACCCTCAACGAGCAGCGCAGCGAAATGCAGCATCTTGCCGGTCGACGAGCCTCTCTCGACGCCCTCCAGCAAGCGGCTCTTGGTCAGGCTGGCGATGATACGGCCTGGGTCAGCGAGCAGGGGCTTGAATCAGCCCTTCGGGTTGGCGAATCGCTAGAGGTCGACGCGGGCTGGGAAGAGGCGGTGGAAGCGGTCCTTGGGGATGCGTTACAAGGGATCCTCGTCAGTAATCTTCGAGAATTGTCGCCAGCGGTCGCGCGATTGACCCAAGGCTCGATAACCCTGCTGGGGATGTCGGATACACATGCGCCCGTTGTACAGGGTGAAGCGCGGGTCTCGCTTGCCGCGAAAATTCAGTCCAGCGCAGAGCTGTCTGCCTGGTTAAGCCACGTGTTTGTCGCGGAAGACTTAGAAGATGCCTTAAGCCTTGCCGAAAATCTTGCGCCAGATGAATCAGTTGTCACGCGCGATGGCCTATGGATGGGGGCGAGCTGGATTCGCGTGAGCGCGGATAAAGACGTCACGGCGGGCGTGCTGCAGCGACAAAAAGAGCTCACCAGTTTGATTGCGCAAATTGAAGCCTTGGAAACTCTGATTGATACAACAGATGAAGAATTGGCAGCTGGCGCGATTAACTTGACCGTCTTAGAACAAGATCGCGATGCCTTGCAGAGCCGTCTCGCCGAGCAGCAGCGCGCTTATGGTGAAACGAGAGCCCGGCTGACGGCCAAGCGCATCCAAGCAGAACAAATTGCGTCCGAACTCGAACGCGCCGATCGAGAAATTACCCATTCTCAGGCGCAACTGGAGACGGATTCCGTCCAGTTGCAGGCGGCGCGGTCGCGATTGGGTGGTGCCATGGACGAGATGGAAGGTGTTGAGGCCACCCGTGCCGAGTTGGCTGAGCAACGGCACAGCGCGCAACAAGCTTTGGTGACGTTACGTCAACAAGCGCAAGCGGATCGGGACGCCAATCATCAATTGGCGCTGCGAACGCAAAATCTCACAGCGCAGTTGACCGCAACGGGTCAGGCGATTACGCGTTTGTCCGCTCGACAAACAAGCCTGCTTGAGCGCAAGCAAACGCTTGAAGCGGACATTGCGGCGCTGGCCGAACCGACAACGGCGCTGCAAGCGAACCTGCAGGAGCGACTTCAGACGCGCCAGGGCATTGAAGCCGAATTACTGGCGGGTCGTCAGGTTGCGCAGAAGATTGAATTTGATATCCGCAGCAATGAAAGTCAGCGCGCACTGTTTGAAGAGGGCGTCGATCAGGTGCGAGGCCAGCTCGAAAAGGCCCGCTTAGAATTCCAAACCCTGGATGTTAAGCGCAGCACGATTGAAGACCTCCTCAAAGAGGCCGGCGCAGTCTTACAGGAGGTCATAAGCGCCATGCCGGAAGACGCCGATATCCCAGTCTGGGAAACCGAACTGACAAAAATAGAGAACCGCATTCAGCGTTTGGGCGCCATCAATTTAGCGGCGATTGAAGAATACAAAGTTCAAGCCGAGCGTAAAGCCTACTTGGATGCACAAAATGACGATTTAGAGAAAGCACTCGATACCCTAATGATGGCCATTCGAAAAATCGATATTGAAACCCGCACCCGATTTAAAGAAACCTTCGATTTGGTCAACACCAAACTTCAGCAGCTCTTTCCGAAGTTGTTTGGGGGTGGCCATGCCTATTTAGAAATGACGGGTGAAGACCTGCTCGACACGGGTGTTGCCTTGATGGCAAGGCCGCCTGGTAAACGAAACAGCAGCATTCACTTGCTGTCGGGTGGTGAGAAAGCGCTGACCGCCATTGCCTTGGTATTTTCAATTTTCAGTTTGAATCCGGCGCCCTTTTGTTTGCTGGACGAGGTCGATGCGCCATTGGATGATGCCAACGTCATGCGCTATTCCGAACTGGTGAAGGAGATGTCGCGCACGGTGCAGTTTATCTATATCACGCACAACAAAGTGGCCATGGAAATGGCGGAGCAATTAATGGGCGTCACAATGCATGAGCCTGGGGTATCTCGATTGGTGTCTGTCGACGTTGAAGAAGCGGTTGCGATGTCAGCGGTTTAGACTGAGTCCTATGCTTTTAAGAAAAGGGGTTGTAAGCGCGATCCAATTGAGAAATCGGCGTTATAGACAGCACTTTTGCTGAAAACAGATGTTAAAAACGCGTTTTAAAAACAAGTGTTAAAAACATCTTTTAAAAACGAATGATAAAAATGAGTGATAAAAACAGGGTTAGCAGAGCACCCTAAAGGGCTGAGTCAGCGGTTCGCCGATATCGAGCAGTCCAGTTGTAGGGCAGGTCGGCCAACCCGGCCAAGCTAAAAAGGGTTGCAGAACACATCGACCTGAGGCGCACGCATAGATTGCGGCGGGTTGAGCAAAACAGGTAAGCGGCAAAGACGTCAAAAGAGAGGTCATTGTGGAACTGGAATTGCAAGAATGGCTGTTCTTAATATTAGGCCTCGTGATCGTGGTCGTGCTGGTCCATGGCTTTTGGGTGCAGTACTTCGGTAGTGATCGGTTGCCCTTGAAGCTGGATAAACGTTTCGTCTCAACGGCGCCAGAATCGAATGCCGGTAAAGATGTGATCGATTTAAAGGCAGAATTACCCAACGGTGGCGCTCGAGTCGTAAAAGTCGGGACCTCACAGATCCCTGTCTCTGATCCAGCGCAGGCGCGAGTGCGTCAATCGGCTGCTAAAACGCCGCGAGATGATCCCGCTGGGTCAACCGAGGCGGTGTCTCGCGGCGCTCATGATGAAGGCGCTCACGATGAAGGCGCTCAGACGAACGAGCGCCTGGCCGATGCGGCAGCGGCGAGCAGTGCCTCAGACGCGAGCCCCTTGACGGCGCAGCAGGAAACGCTGTTTTTAGTGCTGAATATCTTAGGCGATCTATCCGGCCAACCGCTACTCGAAAGCTTGATGGACCAAGGCTTTGAGTATGGTGAGAAGTCTATTTTCCATCGCCTGGATGAGGCCGGGTATCCAAAAATCAGTTTGGCCAATGCCGTTGAACCGGGCATTTTTGACATTGCGTCGATGAATGCGCTGACGACCCCTGGCGTCACGATCTTTATGTGCGCCCATGAATGCGAGGATGCGCCTGCCGTGTTTGAAGAGTTGTTGTTGGCCGCGGCCCATCTGGCTGAGGATTTAGGGGCGCAGCTGTGTGATGACCGACGCAGTGCGGTCACCGAGCAAACCGTCGCCCACTTAAGACAAACTGTTCAAGAATTTCAGTTTCGACGCGCCCAAGCACTATGACCTCCGATGTTGTTAGCCGCATTGACGCGTTAAAAGCAGCGCTGCATCATCATAACTATCAGTACCATGCGCTGGACGCGCCGATTATCGCGGACTCTGAGTACGACCAATTGTTTCAGGCGCTCCTAGCGCTTGAAAAAGCCCACCCTGACTTACTGACCGAAGACTCGCCGACCCAACGGGTGGGCTCTGAGCCCCTTGCCGGGTTTACGCAAATCCAGCATGCGCTGCCAATGCTGTCTTTGGATAATGCCTTTAATGCGGTTGATATCGCTGATTTTCATGAGCGAGTGGCGGAACGCCTTGGACAGATGCACGTTCGCTATTGTGCCGAGCCTAAAATCGACGGCGTTGCGATCAGTTTATTGTATGAAGGCGGACGGTTTATTCGTGCGGCGACGCGAGGGGATGGCTTAACCGGCGAGGATGTTTCGATGAACGCGCGAACCATTGAGGCCATCCCGCTGGTGTTACAGGGTGATCACTTTCCGGATCGTCTAGAGGTCCGAGGTGAGGTGTATCTTGCCAAAGCCGTTTTCAATGATCTGAACCAAGCGCTGATCGAGCAGGGCGAAAAGCCCTTTGCCAATCCGCGTAACGCCGCAGCTGGGTCAATGCGTCAGCTCGACAGTCGATTAACCGCGAAGCGCCGGTTGACGATGTTTGCCTACAGCGTCGGTCTTGTTGAGGGCGGCAATCTGCCGAGCGAGCATTATGACCTGATGCAGCAGCTCAGGGTCTGGGGCTTTCGAATCAATCCGGATATTCAGCAGGTTAACGATGCCGAGGGTTGCCAAGCGTATTTTGACGCGTTGGCCCAACGCCGAGCCCATCTTGCTTATGAGATAGACGGGGTGGTTTTTAAGGTGGACTCGCTTGCAAGCCAGGCGGCGCTTGGGTTTTTGACGCGCACGCCGCGTTGGGCGATTGCCGGGAAGTTTCCGGCAGCGCAGGGTCGAACCCGCGTATTGGATGTTGAGTTTCAAGTTGGCCGAACCGGTGCGATAAC
>Ga0209505_1000939_pt1 | contig 21218 bp, 13 predicted proteins | sample COGITO_mtgs_1103_2_FD_184794 | JGI IMG/M metagenome (GOLD analysis project Ga0209505, IMG submission 184794) | Pelagic marine microbial communities from North Sea - COGITO_mtgs_110331 (SPAdes) (version 2) | ecosystem: Environmental > Aquatic > Marine > Epipelagic ... | reverse complement strand
TAAAATTTCAGGAGTATTTACTTCTTTATAACCTGCTGCCTCTTGCTTTGACCTCATGTAAGAAACTAATTTTTGAAATAACTTCCAGCCCTTTTCGTGCCAAAAAACTGAACCAGGACTTTCTTCTCTAAAATGAAATAAATCCATCTCTTTTCCTAACTTTCTATGATCTCTTTTTTCTGCTTCTTCTATTCTTTTTAAATAATTATCTAAATCTTTTTGAGTAGCCCAGCTTGTTCCATATATTCTTTGCAACATTTCATTTTTAGAATCTCCTCTCCAATATGCACCAGATACTTTCATCAATTTAAAATATTTACCTATTTTTCCAGTTGAAGATAAATGTGGGCCTTTGCATAAATCATGCCATTCTCCATGGAAATAAATAGAAACATCTTCTTTTTCTGGAATACCCTCAATAATTTCAGCTTTATAAATTTCACCTTTTTCTTTAAAATGTTTTATTGCTTTGTCTCTGTTCCAAACTTCTCTAGTGGTTAAAACATCTCTATCGACAATTTCTTTCATCTTATTTTCGATTTTACTTAAATCTTCTTCAGTAAAAGGTTCTTTTCTTGAAAAATCATAATAAAATCCATTTTCAATTACTGGACCAATAGTCACTTGAGTTCCTGGAAAAATTTCTTGTACTGCCATTGCTGTAATATGAGCTGTATCATGTCTAATTGTATCTAAACCTTCCTTATCTTTAGATGTAAAAATTTTTACAGAACAGTCTTTATCAATGATATGATTTAAATCTTTAAGTTCTCCATCTACACTAATTATAGATGCTTCTTTTGAAAGTGATTTACTAATTTTTTCAGCAACTTCAAGTCCTGTAACTTTTTTTGAAAAATTAATATCGTTTCCGTCTGGTAGTGTAATTATTGGCATTTAATTTAATAACTTTTTGTACTCTGAATAAGTAGAAAAACACATTTTTTCAACATTAAATTTTTTAATTATATTTTTTCTACCCTCATTACCCATTGATTTCAATGTAGATTCATCCAATTTCAAAATTTCTAGAATTTTGTTACTTAAAGATACTGGGTTTCCAGCCTCAAATAAAAAACCTGTTTTACCATTTTCTACAGTTTCGTTAGACCCACCAATATCACTCGCCAAAATTGGTTTTTTCATAGATTGAGCCTCAACTGCAACTCTTCCAAAAGACTCAGGTTCTATTGACGCTGACACAATTAAATCAGAAATTTTATATGCCACTGGCATGTTTTTACAATGTTCAATAAATTTTAACTGGTTTGTTAATCTATGCTGCTCAACCAATCTTATAATTTTTTTTTTATATACATTTCTTCCTTGGTCACTACCAAGAATTACTCCATAAAAAGAGTCATACCCCAATTCCTTATTCACCAAACTAAGTGCTTCAATAAATGACTCTTGACCCTTCCATGATGTCAATCTACCTGGCAACAAAATTATCTTTTTACTCTTGTCTATCTGCCAATCTATTAATAGTTGCTTTTCTTGCGTTTCAGTGGTGGTAGATGGATCAAAATAGTCAACGTTAATACCTCTAAAAATAACTAATAATTTTTTTTTAGCCCCTAGATACCTTGAGTAGTTTTTATTTATATGGGAAAAAATAAAATTTGATCCTGCTATAATTAAATTAGATCTAACCATAATTGAATTATAAAATTTTTTTATACTATTGTTAAAGTTATATGTGCCATGAAAAGTTGTAACAAATTTTTTTCTTGTAATCTTTGTGGCAAGAAAACAAGACCAAGCTGGCGCTCGACTTCTTACATGAACAATAGAAATGCCGTTAACTAAAATAATAAAAACTAAGGCAAAGGTATTAAAAATTATTATGAGAGGATTTTTGCTATGGACTGGAAGCCTAAACAGTTTTACTTTTTTTTTATCTATAAATTTTATTAAATCTCCTCCACTTGTTGCTATAAAGGAAGTGCAATTATTTTCATGTAGATAGTGCGCGAGATCATAACAACCTGTTTCTGCACCTCCATAACCCAATTTGGGAATTACTTGCAAAACTTTTAATTCTGAAGACATCTGATAAACTTATATATTAAGAATTAATGGTAATAAACTGATATGAACAAATTTAAATACCTTAAAATCTCTAAATATAAGAAAATCAGATACCTACATAATTATAAACAAAACAATCTTTATATTGTTTTCCTTCATGGGTTTATGTCAGATATTGAGGGTGAAAAACCTAAAACAATTTTACAGTATGCAAAAAAAAATAATCTAGGATTTCTTGCTATTGAATACTCTGGTCATGGTAAATCTTCTGGAAAATTTACTGATGGAAATATTAGTAAATGGAGCAAAGATGTTCAGATTTCAATAAAAAGGATAATAAAAAAGAATAATTTTATTTTAGTTGGATCAAGCATGGGTTCTTGGCTATCAATTAATCAATTTAGTTTTTTTAAAAAACAAATTAAAGGATTTGTTGGAATAGGTTCAGCTCCAGAATTTCTAGAAAACCTAATGTGGAAAAAATTTACAAAAAAAATGAAAAATGAAACAGTTAAAAAAAATATCTATCATTTAAAACATGGCAATTATGAGTACCCAATTACCTACCAATTAATAAAAGATGGTAGAAAAAATAAAGTATTAAAAAAAAAAATTCATTCAAAAATCAAAGTAACAATGATCCATGGTAGTAAAGATGAAGTTGTTCCCCAGAAATATTCAAAGGAAGTATTAAAAATTTTTACAGCTGCGAAAAAAAAATTTGTTAAAATTAATAATGGTGATCACAGTCTTTCAAATAAACAAGGTTTAAAAATAATAATTTTAGAGCTTAATAAAATTGTCTCTGATATAATTTAGTCCCTCAATATAAGTAGGAAATTTTAGTTTATAATTAAAAAACTCTTTCATTTTTTTATTATTAACTTTTTTTGAGTCCTTATAAAAATTTTTTAGCATTGGGTTTTCCAAGTTTTCAATTTCAATTTTTTTTATATTTTTGATATTCAATAATTTTGCAGCATATAATATTATTTCTTCAGATGAAGAAGGTTTGTCATCTGAAATATTATAGATTTCACCTTCTTTAAACTTGGTTAATGATTTGTATAATATATTTCCTATGTCATCTACGTGCACTCTTGAAAAAAAATGATTTTTTTTATTAACCAATTTTGCAGTACCTATCTGTAATCGATTTAAAATATTATTTTTATTTGAATAAATTCCCGATAATCTAAATATTTGGATCGGTAAATTGCACTTAATCTTCAAAGAAAGCCATGAGTTTTCAGCTTCCAGCCTGTCTATTCCATTTTGAGAGGTTGGTTTATTTTTGCTATTTTCATCGACCCATTCTCCATCATGATTTCCATAAACACTCGTAGCAGATAAATAAGTCACCCATTTTATATTTGAATTTTCTATGAATTTTGAAAACATTTTAACAACTATATCAGAGCCTTCTATTGGTGGTATAGAAATCAAGATATGATCAGATTTCTTCAAATTTGAAATTAAATCTTGATCATATTTTTCACCATTTAAAAAATAGTTTTGATAGTTAATTCCATTAAAATTTTTTTTTGATGTTTCGTTTCTAGACGTTGTTGATAGATTTATATTATAATTTTCTAAATCAATTTTAGTCAAAAAACTTTTGGCTACCTGTCCAAAGCCAAAACAGAAAATATTAATGTTTTTCACTCTAACTTACTTCTTTTATAACTGGTTTTAAACTAATCGGATTGGATAGCTTATCAAGCATCTCTTTTGGGCACACCTGTATAAAGTTTTCAATTTCATTATCAAAATTATCAGTTATTTTTTTTGATAAATTAGAATTTGTCTCTAAATTATGTTCTATTAATAATTTTTTTAAGTAATCTATCCAATAATTTGTTTCTGGTGATTGCCATATGATAGTTTCTGGATTTGCTTTTTTTTCAAATTCTTTATTTGGATCGTAGATAAATGCCATTCCTCCAGTCATACCGGCTCCAAAATTGTCACCTACCTCACCAAGTACTACAACAGTACCTCCTGTCATATACTCACAAGCATTTGAGTCACACCCTTCAATTACAGCTATAGCTCCAGAATTCCTTACTCCAAATCTTTCTCCTGCTTGTCCTGCTGCAAAAAGTTTTCCTGATGTAGCACCATATAATACAGTATTCCCGATAATTGTATTTTCATTTGAGATTAAATTACTTTCATCCGATAACTTAATTGAGATTGTTGCTCCTGACAGACCTTTTCCAACATAATCGTTTGCATCCCCTTGAAGAATTAGCTTCAATCCTTTTATCGCAAAAGCACCAAAAGATTGACCAGCTGAACCCTTAAATCTGAGCGATAAAAAATCTGGTTGGAGTTTATCGTTTCCATACTTTTTATACAAATAGTGAGATATTCTTGTTCCAACAGTTCTATGTGTATTTTCAATTTCAAATTCTTTATTGATTGTTTTATTTTTTTCTAACTTGTCCTCTATCTCTGGTATGATTTCTTGATCTAAAGTATCTGGTACAAAATTTATTTCTTGTTTTTCACAATATCTTAAATTTTCTCCAGGATCGGCTTGAACAAATAATGGATTTAAATCTAAATCATCTAAATTTGATGAAGCTTTACTAACCTGTCTTAATAAATCTGTTCTGCCAATTATTTCATTTAAAGATTTAAAGCCTAATTGTGATAAAATTTCTCTTACTTCTTGAGCAATAAAACTAAATAAGTTTACTACTTTTTCAGGGGTACCAGAAAATTTTTTTCTTAATTCATCGTCTTGAGTACATACTCCAACTGGGCATGTATTAGAGTGGCATTGTCTAACCATTATACAACCCATTGCTACAAGCGCAGTTGTTGCAACACCATATTCTTCAGCTCCCATCATTGCTGCGATAACTACATCTCTACCAGTTTTAATTCCACCATCAGTTCTAAGTGTTACCTTGTGTCTTAAGTTATTAAGGGTTAAAACCTGGTTAGCTTCTGTTAGACCCATTTCCCAAGGAATGCCAACATATTTAACACTAGTTTGAGGAGTTGCCCCTGTTCCACCATTGTGGCCAGATATTAAAATTATATCTGCTTTTGCTTTTGCTACTCCGGCAGCAATAGTGCCAATACCTGATGAAGCAACTAATTTTACTCCCACTCTTGCTTCTGGATTTACTTGCTTAAGATCATAAATTAATTGTGCTAAATCTTCAATAGAATATATATCATGGTGAGGTGGGGGAGATATTAATGTTACCCCAGGTGTTGAATGTCTCAGTCTTGCAATTTCATTTGTAACTTTAAATCCTGGTAATTGTCCACCTTCTCCAGGTTTAGCTCCTTGCGCTATCTTTATTTCAATTTCATTACAGTTATTTAAATAATTAATAGTTACACCAAATCTTGCAGATGCAATTTGTTTTACTCTAGAATTTGCACTATCTCCATTACTCATTTTGGTAAATCTTTTTTCATCTTCTCCGCCCTCTCCACTACAAGAAGCTCCTTTAATTCTATTCATTCCTATTGCTAATGTTTCATGTGCCTCTTTTGATAAAGCACCGTGTGACATGCTTCCGCTTCCAAATCTTTTTAAAATATTTTCAATTGGTTCCACTTCAGAAATATTTATAGATGGGTTTAAATTTCTTTCTCTAAAACCAATAAGGTCTCTCAGATGTATTGGTGGAAGATTATAAATTCCATCAACATATTTTTTATATCCTTCAAAAGAATTAGATCCAACAGAGTTTTGTAATAAATGCATTAGTTTACCCTGATATTGGTGTGTCTCACCATTTTTTCTATATCTATATAACCCTCCAATAGGTAAAACAGAGTTATTTTCTTCAAATGCTTGACTGTGTATTATTCTTAATTTTTTTTCAATTCCATTAAGTCCTATTCCAGAAATCTTTGATATAACTCCAGGAAAATATTCTGAAGCTATAGTTCTACTCAGCCCTACTGTTTCAAAATTACACCCACCTCTATATGAGCTTAAAACTGATATTCCCATTTTAGACATTATCTTCAACAATCCATAATTAACTGATTGAATAAATCTTTCTATGCATTCATCATAACCAAATTTACCAAATAATTTTTTTTCAAATCTTTGGTAAAGACTATCTAGTGCTAAATAAGGGTTTACAGTTGTAGCTCCAACGCCGATTAAGGTTGCAAATGAATGCGTATCAAGAGCCTCGGCCGTTTGAACATTTATAGATGCATAGCCTCTTAATTTATTTTTAATTAAATGGGTATTAATTGCACCAACGCTTAAAAGCATTGGTACAGCTAATCTTTCCTCTGAAACATTTTTATCACTCAGAATAATTTGCGTAATACCTTGTCTTACTGAAATTTCAGACTCGTTTTGAATTCTTTCAATTGTTTGTTCTAGATTTTGATCTTTTTTAAATGTGCAATCTATAGTAATTGAATTTTTACCAAAAAAATTAATAAATTTTTCTAGCTGAGAGTTAGATAAAATAGGGCTATTTAAAACATATATATTTTCTTTAGTTAAATTATTAAAATCTAAAATATTTCCAAGGTTTCCAAATCTTGTTTTTAAGCTCATTACTTTATTTTCTCTTAAAGAATCTATAGGTGGATTGGTTACTTGGCTAAAATTTTGTCTAAAAAAATGATATAGTGGTCTATATTTATCAGACAGTACTGCAAGTGGTGTATCATCACCCATAGAACCAATTGCTTCTTTTGCGTCTTCAGCCATTGGGTGTAATATAAGCTCTAAGTCTTCGAGACTATATCCAAATGAATGTTGTCTTTTTCTAAGTTCTTCAGCTAAAAAAATAGGTTTTTCATTTTTGATTGTAAGCTTTTTATCTAAGTCAACAATTTGATTGTTAAAATGTTTGTACTCTTTGGCTATGAAGTCTTTGATCTGACTATTGGTAAAAACCTTACCTTTTTCTATTCTCACACCAATTATTTCTCCTGGTCCTAATCTTCCTTTGGATATAATTCTTTTTTCATCTAATTCTATCATGCCCGTTTCTGATCCTGCACAAAGAATTTTATCTTTAGTAATAGTGTATCTCATTGGACGTAGGCCATTTCTGTCTGTTGCTGCTATAACCCATTCATTGTCTGTTGCTGCAATCGCTGCTGGACCATCCCATGGCTCCATTGTGCTATTTAAGAAATTAAATAATTGTTGGTGATCCTTAGAAAGAGTTTTGCTTTTTTTTGACCAAGCATCGGGAATTAACATTAATTTAGCGAGTGGAGCTGGTTGACCAGAAATGTTTAATAGCTCAAATACGTTATCTAAAGCTGCAGAGTCTGATGCACCAGGTTGTATAACTGGTTTTAAGTTTTCCATATCATTAAATAATGGACTTTCCATTTCTTGTTCATGGACCTTCATCCAATTGACATTTCCTTTAAAGGTATTTATTTCCCCGTTATGAGCAACTGCTCTAAAAGGCTGAGCAAGATCCCAACTAGGTGCTGTATTTGTAGAAAATCTTTGATGAAATATTACAAAACGTGAAATAAATTTTTCATCTTTAAGATCTACATAAAAATCAGCAATTGACTCAGCTAAAAACATTCCCTTATAAATTATTGATTTAGAACTAAGAGAAGAAATATAAAGTCCTTCTATTTGATTTTTTATAGCTTTGTTTTCAATTTTTCTTCTTGTTTCATAAAGTTTTCTTTCTAACTCTTTTCCAGTTAAATTTTTTTCGTTATATTTAAATAACACCTGGGTAATTTCCGGTCTTGTAAGGTTAGCTTTTTCTCCTAAAACTTTTGGATTAACTGGGACTTGTCTCCACCCATAAATAGAAAAATTACTTTTTGTTAGTTCACTTTCTACTAGTGTCCTAGAGTTTTCTTGTGCCTCATAATTATTTCTTGGCATAAAAATCATACCAACGCAAATTTCTGAACCATCGTGCTTGTGGCCTGTAATTTCTATTTTTTCAGCAAAAAAATCGTATGGAATTTCCAAATGAATTCCAGCTCCATCTCCTGTTTTTCCGTCAGCATCAACAGCACCTCTATGAAAAACTGCTTTTAGAGCACTAATTCCGTATTCAACTACTCTCCTAGATTTTTTGCCTTCAGTAGAAGCAATCAATCCCACTCCACAAGCATCATGCTCCATACTTTTTGAATAAACATTACCATCTTCTAAAATTTTACGATTTTTTAAATAGTTATTCATTACGCAACTTTTGTTGATTTAAATTCTTTGTTTTCTAAAAAAGTCCTTATTGACTCAGCAACATCCCTTCCATCTCTAATAGCCCAAACTACTAACGAAGCACCTCTAACTATATCACCTGCTGCAAATACACCTTTCAGATTACTTTCCATGGTATCAAAATCTACTTTTAAAGTTCCCCACTTAGTTACTTGTAAATCATTTGAATTAAATAATTTTGGTAAATTTTCTGGATCAAATCCTAATGATTTTATTACTAAGTCTGCTTGAATATTAAATTCAGAATTAGCTTTTATTTCAGGTTTTCTTCTTCCAGTTTCATCTGGTTCACCAAGATTAATTTTATCAACTACCAAACTTTCAACCTTATTTTTACCAATAAATTCTTTTGGACTAGATAACCAAACAAATTCTACACCTTCTTCTTCTGCATTTTTAACTTCACGGGCTGAACCTGGCATATTTTCTTTGTCTCTTCTATACAAACATTTTACAGATTTAGCATTTTGTCTTATAGAGGTTCTGACACAATCCATTGCTGTGTCACCGCCACCAATTACAACAACATTTTTACCCTCTGCATTCAGAGTACCGTTGTCAAATAATTTTACTTTATCCCCTAATCCTTTTTTATTAGAAGCAGTTAAAAACTCCATAGCTGGAAAAATATTTGCCAAATCCTTACCAGGTAAATCTATTTCTCTAGCTTTATAAACACCAGTGGCTATTAAAATTGCATCATGTTTTTCTCTTAACTGTTCTAAACTGGCGTCTTTACCAACCTCGAAATTTTGTATTATTTTAATACCACTTTTTTCTAATATTTCTGTTCTTCTCTCTACTACATATTTTTCTAACTTAAAATTTGGAATTCCATATATTAATAATCCACCTGCCCTATCATATCTATCATATATTGTAATTTGATAACCTAATTTTCGCAATTGTTCAGCTGCAGCTAATCCAGCTGGACCAGCTCCTATGATTCCTACACTTTGTTTTTTTTCATTTTTAACTTTAATTGGTTTTACCCATCCCTCTTTCCAAGCTGTGTCAGTAATATATTTTTCAACAGATCCTATTGTAACTGTTCCATGTCCAGATTGCTCAATTACACAATTTCCTTCACACAGTCTATCCTGTGGACAAATCCTCCCACACACTTCAGGCATGTTATTTGTACTTTGTGCAAGCTCGTAAGCTTCTTTAAGTCTTCCCTCTGCTGTTAGTTTTAACCAATCTGGTATATTGTTACTTAATGGGCAATGAACTTGACAAAATGGAACTCCACATTGTGAACATCTGCTAGCTTGCTCACCAGCTTTTTCTTGAATAAACTCATTGTAAATTTCATTAAAGTCATCTTTTCTATCAGCGACTTCTCTTTTAGGTGGATTTTGTTGACCTATTTTTACAAATTTTAACATTTTTTTATTCATTTTTTTTCTTTTAAAAGTAAAGATATATCAGCCTTTTAAATATAAAAAGATAAACTAAGACAGTTATTATGACCTTTATTTTCAAATAAATAAGTACTATCAACGTTTTTTAATTTTTTGCATAACTACTATGTTGTCACAGAATTGTTTTATTTAATCTCTAATTAAGTTACGAAAGAAAATGCTTAAAGACATCATAGAAATTGTAATTCTATCTCTTATTCAGGGTGTTTCTGAATTTCTACCGATTAGTTCATCTGCTCATTTAATTATAGTTTCTTCGCTGTATGAATTTAAGTCAAGTTCCTTACTAATAGATGTGAGCTTACATCTTGGCTCACTGTTGGCAATTGTGTTTTTTTTTAGAAAGGAATTATTTGATATAAGTAATAATCATAAATTATTATTGCTTATTATAATTGGTTCTCTTCCACTTGTTGTTGTTGGATATTTTTTACATAGAACAGGTTTTATTTATTTATTAAGAGATATAAAAATAATAGCTTGGACTACTTTTATATTTGGTATTTTTTTATATTTTGCTGATCAAAATAAATTTAATAAAAAAATTTCCTCTGATTTAGATTTTAAGAAAATTCTTTATATTGGATTATTTCAAACTTTAGCTTTAATCCCTGGCGTTAGTAGAGCTGGAGTCACAATCACAATTGGACGAATGCTAAAATTTAATAGATACGATTCTAGTAAAATTTCTTTTTTACTTGCTATTCCAGCTTTAACTGGAGCAAGTGTTTTAAGTTTAAAAGATATTTTAAACCAAAGTTTTGAGATAAATTATTTTGTCTTTCTATCAATTGTATTATCTTTTCTATTTTCTTATTTTACTGTTAAGTTTTTTTTGAAATATATTAATAAATTTTCACTTAATATTTTTGTAATTTATAGAATTATAATTGCATTATTTTTATTTTTAATAATATATAATTAATTTTTTTTAAGAATAGGCATTAATTGAGAAAGCAAAACTCCAAATAAAATAAATAAACATCCTATTAAATTATTAATATCTAAGATTTGACTTAACAAGATCCAAGCCGCAATAGTTGCGAAGACACCTTCTAATGAAAAAACTATTGCTGCAGGTGCAGGTGATATATTTTTTTGTGCATAAATTTGTAAAACAAATGCAAATCCTCCTGATAAAATTCCGGCATATAAAATAGAATTAATTTCCTTCAAAATATTTGAGTAAATAAATTCTTCATAAATTGATGCAATTATGAAAGAAAATAAAGCAACAATTAAAGTTTGAATAGCTCCAAGAGTTAAAGGAAGATCATATTTTTTAATAATCATCCCAGTAAAAATTATATGCGTACTCCAAAATAAAGCACCAAGAACTACTAGGTTATCTCCAAGCCTAACTGTTGCATCTTGAAAATTTGTTAATAAATAGCCACCTATTAAACATAAAATTACTGAAGGCCAAACACTCCAATGAATGGATTGTTGTTTAAATAAAAAAATAATTATTGGGACCATTGGTACATAGAAAATTGTAAAAAAAGCAGCATTTGCAACATCCGTGTAAAGAAGTGCAACTTGTTGTAAAGCTGAGCCTAGAAAAAGTGATAATCCAATTAAAAATGAAAGAATACCAAAGGTTTTGGTGTCAGATTTAAACTCTGATTTAAACTTTTTAAATTCAAATAAAAATACCAAAGGAATTATAGCTAAAAAACCAATAAGAAATCTTACGGCATTAAAGGTAAAAGGACCAATGTCATCCATTCCAGTATCTTGCGCAATAAATGTAGTGCCCCAAATTAAAGTACAAAGTAAGGCACTTAAAAGGGATGTTGTTTTTGTCATAGCGATTTATACTGCTAACTTGTAGGCAAAATTTTTACCTAAATTTTCTTTTAAATCATTATTAAATCTAGCAGCTTCTGCGCCATCAATTATTCTGTGATCATAAGATAGAGATATAGGTAAAATAGTTCTTACTTTGAATTTTCCATTAATTAAAATTTGTTTTGCCTGAGATTTTCCAACGCCCAAAATTGCAACTTCTGGATAGTTAATTATTGGTGTAAAAAAAGAACCTCCTATACCTCCAAGACTAGTAATTGTCATTGATCCCCCAAAAAATTCTTTTTTATCTATCTTTAGATTTCTACATTCATCACTGACTTTTTTTAATTCACTTCCTATATAGCTAATATTTTTGTTGTCAGCATTTCGAATTTTAGGAACCATCAAGCCATGTGGCGTATCTACAGCTATCCCAATATGAAAATATTTTTTTAGAGTTATTTTTCCATTTTCAATATCATCTATAGAAGAATTAAAGTTTGGGAATTTTTTCAGAGAAACAACTAAAGCTTTCACTAAAAATGCTAGCGGTGTAATTTTTTTCTTTTCTCCAGTATACATATCTGTTAACGAATTTCTAAAGTCTTCCATTTCAGTAATGTCTACTTCATCATGGTTTGTGACATGAGGTATAGTTGTCCATGAATTTACTAGATAAGTTGATGACAATTTCTTGACCCTTGGTATATCTTTAACTTCTATTTCCCCAAAATCAGAATGTTCAAATTCGTTTTTTATTTTATTCAGTTTGTTTTCTTTTGTTTCTTCAACATTTTTTGTTTTAGAAGAAACAAATTTTTTAATATCATCTTCAATAACTCTGCCACTTTTTTCACTGCCAACAACTTGATTAATATCTACACCAAGTTCTCTAGCAAATTTTCTAGCTTTTGGGCTTGCTGGTGAAATATTTGTGACCTTACTTTGATTGATTAAAGTTTGTTGAATTTCAGGTTTTATTATTTGAATTTTTTTAAACTCATTTTCAATAGGTGATTTTCCTTGAATCTTTTCCTTTGTTTCTGACGCACTTTCTAAAATTAATATTAAGTCACCTTCTGAAACTTTATCTCCTACTTTAATATTTACTGACTTAACTTTTCCATTAAACGAGGCAGGAATTTCAACGCTAGATTTATCACTTTCAATCGTAATAAGTGGATCGTTTTTTAATACCGACTGGCCTTTTGAGACTAACACCTCAATTACCTCAACATCTTTAAATTCTCCAATATTTGGTACTTTAATTTCTTTGTCCGACATAATTATAACTTAGTAGGCATTGGTTTGCTTCCATCAATATTATATTTTTTAATGGCTTCTTTTGCATATTTTGATGCAATTAACTGTTCTTTTGCTAAAACGCTTAATCCATAAGCAACCAAATGCTCTTTATCAACTTCAAAGAATTTTCTAAGATTTTTTCTAGTATCGCTTCTTCCAAAACCATCTGTGCCCAGTGAATAAAAGCTTTTATTTGTATAGGGTCTAATTTGATCAGAATTCATTCTCATATAATCTGAAGCAGCCATTATTGGTCCTTCAGTCTTTCCCAGACATTTTTCGACAAATGAAACTTTTGGTTCTTTATCAGGATTTAGCAAGTTATATCTTTCAGTTTCCATTCCATTTTTTCTTAATTCGTTAAAGCTTGTAACGCTCCAAACTTCACTATCAATTTGATAATCATCTTGTAATATTTTTGCAGCTGACATCATTTCCCTCAATATCGTGCCTGAACCTAATAGCTGAATTTTTGTTTTCTTATATCTACTAAAGTCACTAATTTTATACATTCCTTTAAGAATTCCTTCTTCACAATTTTTATCTTTGGGCATCTCCGGGTGAGAATAATTTTCATTCATAGTTGTAATATAATAAAAGACATTTTCATTTTTTTCATGCATTCTTCTTAAACCCTCTCTAAAAATTACTGCCAGTTCATAATGAAATGTTGGATCGTAAGTTACACAATTTGGTATTGTGGATGCCACAAGGTGACTATGGCCATCTTGATGTTGTAAACCTTCACCTGCTAGAGTAGTTCTTCCTGCAGTTGCACCTATTAGAAAGCCTCTAGCTTGACTATCTCCTGCTGCCCAGGCTAGATCTCCTATTCGTTGAAAGCCAAACATAGAATAAAAGATATAAATAGGAATCATTTCAATATCATGGTTTGTATAAGAAGTTGCAGCCGCAATCCATGATGACATCGCTCCAGCTTCATTAATTCCTTCTTCTAACACCTGTCCACTTTTATCTTCTCTGTATGAGCTTAGTTGCTCTGAATCTTCTGGTTCATATTTTTGTCCCTCATGTGCATAAATTCCTATTTTTTGAAAAAAACCTTCCATTCCAAATGTTCTTGCTTCATCTGGAATTATTGGGACTAATCTTGGAGAAACATTTTTATCCCTCAAAAGATTTGTAAACATTCTAACTAATGCCATTGTTGTTGACATTTCTTTTTCACCTGTTGAAACTTTCATGAAATCAAAAATGTTTTTAGCTGGTGCTTTAATTGGTTTTGAATACGTTGTTCTTTCAGGTAAAAAACCTCCAAGATCCATTCTTCTTTCTTTAATGTATTTTATCTCAGGAGATTTTTCTTCTGGTTTAAAATATTCAATATTTTTTACCTGTTTATCTGTTAAAGGAACATCAAAACGATCTCTGTAATATAATAAATCATCTACATCTAATTTTTTAGTCTGGTGAGTAGTATTAACACTTTCCCCTGTTTTGCCCATTCCATAACCCTTTATAGTTTTTGCAAGAATTACCGTGGGACTACCCTTATTTTTTGAGGCTTGATCATAAGCTGCGTAAACTTTATGTGGATCGTGACCACCTCTATTTAATCTCCATATATCTTTATCTGACAAACTAGAAACTAATTCACTTGTTTCTGGATACTTACCAAAAAATTTATCTCTTACATATGCTCCATTTCTTGCTTTCATTGCCTGGTATTCACCATCTACTGTTTCATTCATTATCTTAACTAAATGACCTGTTTTATCATTTGCAATTAATGAGTCCCAGTACGATCCCCAAATTACTTTGATAACGTTCCACCCTGCTCCTCTAAAACTTCCTTCAAGTTCCTGGATAATTTTTCCATTCCCCCTTACAGGTCCATCTAATCTTTGAAGATTACAATTAACCACAAAAATTAGATTATCTAATTTTTCTCTTGCAGCTAATCCAATAGCTCCTAAAGACTCAGGTTCATCCATTTCACCATCACCAAGAAATGCCCAAACTTTTCTGCCCTCATCTTTGATTAATCCTCTATTAATCAAATATTTCATGTATCTTGCTTGATAAATTGCAAGCATTGGTCCTAAGCCCATCGATACAGTTGGAAATTGCCAAAACTTTGGCATTAACCAAGGATGCGGGTAAGATGAAAGACCACCCGGTTTAACCTCTTGTCTAAAGCTATCTAACTGTTTTTCATTTAATCTGCCTTCTAAAAATGCTCTGGCATACATTCCTGGTGCACTATGCCCTTGAAAATATACCAGATCTCCCCCAAATTTATTATTTTTTGCTCTCCAAAAATGATTCATTCCAACATCATAAAGTGTTGCTGCCGATGCAAATGTACCAATGTGACCTCCTAATTCTGGAAATTTTTTATTTGCTCTCACAACCATAGCTGCTGCATTCCATCTAATGAGAGATCTTATTCTTCTTTCAATATTTTGATCTCCATTTGATTTAACCTCTGCTTCTGGGGGGATTGTATTAATATATGGTGTATTTTGTGTGTAGGGAATATTTGCTCCTTCTAGATAAGCTTTATTTATCAATTCTTTTATTAAGAAATGTGCTCTTTCATTTCCATCTTTTTCAACTACAGCAGATAGGGACTCAAGCCAATCTTTGGTCTCTAGTGGGTCAATATCATTTTCATTAGTTACTTGAATTATAGTATCTTTTTTTCTCTCTACAGATTTTTTATCAGTAACATTTTTTTTTAAAACTGTTTCAGCTTGTTTAATTATACTTTCAGTATCTTTTGGAATCAGTTTTTCAGTATTTTTATCTTTTGATGATGAAATATTTAATAACAAGTCTCCCTTGGAAACTTTATCTCCTACTTTAATATTCACTGATTCAACAACTCCAGAAAGAGTTGATGGTATTTCAACGCTTGATTTATCACTTTCTATCGTGACGACAGGATCATTTAAATTAATCTGATCTCCAACTTTTACCAAAAGTTCTATAACCTCAACTTTTTCAAATTCACCGATATCTGGAACAAGTAATTTTTGACTCATTGTTTTAAAACGATTTATATACTTAAAAAAAATAAATCTCTTATTATTTTAACATATAATATAGATTTTTATGTAAACGACTAATTTTATTAATAAAAATCTCTAAATACCCAGAAAAAAGTTTTTTAGGCTCTCTCAATACAGATTGCTATTCCCATGCCGCCGCCAATACATAAAGTTGCACAACCTTTGCTTTTATTTTGTTTTATCATTTCATGAATAAGAGTTACTAAAATTCTAGTTCCAGATGCTCCAATTGGATGTCCTAAAGCTATTGCTCCTCCATTCACATTTACAATTTCTTTTGAAATACCAAGATCTTTTATTACTGCAATGCTTTGAGCTGCAAATGCTTCGTTAATTTCAAATAAATCAATTTCTTCAATATTCCATTTTGCTCTAGCCAAAGCTAAGCGTACTGCTGGTATTGGTCCAAGTCCCATCAGTGATGGTTCCACACCACAAGTTGCCCATGATACTATTGTAGCTAATGGCTCTATAGATCTTAATTCCGCTTCCTTTCGAGACATTAATATTGTTGCTGCTGCTCCATCGTTAATTCCAGATGAATTTCCTGCTGTGACTGTTCCATTTTCTTTAAACACAGTTTTTAGTTTTTTTAGATCTTCTAAATTTAAATTGCTTCTTGGATATTCATCTGTTTCAAAAATTGTTTTTTTTTTATCTATATTTATTTCTATTTTAATTACTTCTTTAATAAATTTATTTTCACTTATAGCTTTTTGTGCTTTAACTTGAGAATATAATGCAAACTGATCTTGTTCATCTCTAGAAATTTTATATTTGTTTGCAATATTTTCAGCAGTAACACCCATATGATAATTGTTAAATGAGTCTGTCAATCCATCATTAATCATCGTATCAATCAGCATATCCTCAGATAATTTTTTATCTTTTCTATAAAAAATTGAATGCATTGCTCTAGACATGTTTTCTTGTCCACCAGCAGCAACAATTTTACTTTCTTCTAATTTAATTGATTGATATCCTGAAACAACAGATCTCAGTCCTGAACCACATACTTGGTTAATAATATGAGCAGGTTTTGAAACTGGAATTGTGGCTTGTATAGCTGCTTGTCTTGCTGTGTTTTGTCCCAAACCAGAAGTGAGTACATGCCCCATAATTACCTCATCAATTTCTTCTACTTTAATTTTTGAACTATCTATTGCCTCTTTGATTACTAACGAACCTAATTTGGCAGCACTTAAATCTTTTAATGAACCCTCGTAAGTTCCAATAGGTGTTCTTAATGCAGCTGTTATAACTACATCTTTTGACTTTTTACTCATTTATAAAATAACATATTATTTTATAAGTTAGATTACATCAAAAACTTTGATATATTCTTTAAAATTATTTAATTAAGGACCGCTGGCCAAATTGGATAAGGCGCTCGGCTACGAACCGGGAGACTCCAGATTCGAGTTCTGGGCGGTCCACCAAAAATAGGAGTTCTTTATGTTAGGTTGGCTTGTAAAATCTTCATTACAAAAATCAGTTATTTATTTTTTTATTATTGTAATATTAATTTTATTAATCTTAACTTTTGCGTTATAAAAAAATATGACCCAGGAATTTGAACAGATAAGCATTAAACCAGGATTCATGAAGCACAATGGTGGTGTTTTATTTAAAACAGTATCTGACACAGAATATGTATTTAAGACTATAATCACTAAAAATCACTTAAATGCAGCAGAAATAACTCATGGTGGTTTTTTATCAGCATTAATTGATGCGGGAGCCGGAACAGCTGCTCATAGAACAGCTGGAAATGCGCCATGTGTAACAATATCATTAGATCTTAAATTTATTGGTGCTTCCAAATTAGGAGATGAAATAACAGGATTTACAAAAATTTTGAAAAAAACAAACACACTTGTTTTTTTATTTTGTGAATTAAAATGTGCGGATAAAATAATTGCATCTGCCTCAGGTATATGGAAAATATTAAAAATTAAAGGATGATTATTCTCTTTGTTTAGCTTGTTCGATAAAATAACTGATAAATCTTAAGCGCTGAATTATAAAGAATTGTTATTAAATATTTTTAAAAGTGTTATTTTATAAAAACATAAAGGAGAAATGAGAACTCTTAAGATTGTGATTCGGTCTTGTTTTAGTCTATTTTTGTTCTTTATGTGTAACAATATGTGGTGTGAGCATAATTAAAGGTACCATAAATAGAAATGTCAAAAAATAAAATTACTGCTGTTCTAGGTCCAACAAACACAGGAAAGACGTTTCTTGCAATTGAAACTATGCTCTCTTTTGATAGTGGAATGATTGGATTTCCCCTAAGGTTATTAGCAAGAGAAGTCTACGATAAAGTAATTAAAAAAATAAGCCCAGATAAAGTTGCTTTAATTACAGGTGAAGAAAAAATAATTCCATCTAATGCAAAATATTTCCTTTGCACTGTAGAGTCGATGCCAATCAACAAACATTTGGACTTTGTGGGTATAGATGAAATTCAAATGTGTGCTGATCACGAAAGAGGTCACATATTTACTGATCGATTACTAAACGTTAGGGGAGACAAACTAACTATGTTTATGGGGTCAAGCACTATAAGAAATATAGTAAAAAAACTTAATGAAGATACTGAATTCATAAATAGAGATAGACTTTCAAAATTATCTTTTGTTGGTCATAAAAAAATTTCACGGATTAATAGAAAAACAGCTATCATAGCTTTTTCAACAGAAGAAGTTTATGCAATTGCAGAGCTAGTTAGAAGACAAAAAGGTGGTGCAGCAATTGTGATGGGCTCCCTTAGTCCTAAAACTAGAAATGCACAAGTAAATCTATATCAATCAGGTGATGTCGATTTTCTAGTTGCAACAGATGCAATTGGAATGGGTATTAATATGGATTTAGAAAATGTTTTCTTTTCAAATTTAAGAAAATTTGATGGTAAAAAATTAAGAAAACTTAATTTATCTGAGATTGGACAAATAGCTGGTCGAGCAGGCAGATATTTAAATGACGGAAATTTTGGTATAACTGGAAATTGTAAAGATATTTCACCAGAAGAAGTTGAGCTACTTGAAAATCATAAATTCGAAGAAATCAAAATTTTATTTTGGAGAAACTCTAAGTTAAATTTTAATAATGCTTCAGCACTAATTAAATCACTTAATGAAAAACCAAAAAAAGAATGGTTGCGTAAAATTCATGAATGTGAGGATGAAAAAGTTTTGAAATATTTTTTAAATAATATGGAAAGTCATAATATTAAAGATAACAAAGATACCTTAGAGTTACTTTGGGAGTGCTGTCAAATTCCAGATTTTGTAAAAAAAACCTATGGGAACCACATAGAGGTTGTTGGCAAAGTATTTGACTTCTTAAATGGAATAAATGGTAAAATTAGTAATGATTACATGAGAATACAGTTAATGAAACTGGATAATCTAGATGGAAATGTTGATTCTTTGTCAAATAGAATTGCAAATGTTAGAACTTGGTCATATGTTTCAAATAAAATTAATTGGGTAGAAAATCAGAATTATTGGATTGAAAAAACAAAAATATTAGAAGATAGATTGTCTGAAAGATTGCATGAAGAACTTACCAGAACATTCATTGATAAAAGAGCAAGTATTCTTGCAAGAGGATTAAAACAAGATATGGATTTTAAAACTGAAATAATGGAGAATGATAAAGTAGTAATTGATGGTCAATTTATTGGTAATTTAAAGGGACTAAAATTCGAAATGGATTTGAAAGCAGGAGCTCTAGAAACAGATATTAAATCGTTAAAAAAAGCAGCAAGACAAACTGTGGGACCAGAGCTAAAAAAAAGAATTCAATTAATTTTAGATACAGGTCTAATAGAAATTAAAAATGATTTTAAAATTTATTGGAGAGATTTTCCTATAGCAAAATTAGAGCAAGGAAAAGACTATTTAAATCCAGAAATATTTATAATTGTAGATGATCTTTTAGATAATAAAGATAAACAGAATTTTTCTAACTTTATTGAAAAATGGATTAAAGAAAAGATAGAGCTAGTATTAAAAAGTCTAATTGACTTAAAAAATTTAAAAGAAAGTAACTCTTCAATTAAAGCCTTAGCTTATCAGCTGTATGAAAATAATGGGGTTTTAAAAAGAGAAAATGTTACAGATTATCTAAAAAAACTTGGACAAGAAGAGAGAAAAATTCTGAGAGAGCTGGGAGTTAAATTTGGAAGATATCACATTTTTTTATACAAATTACTAAAACCTGAGGCTGTTTCTTTGAGAATTTTATTATGGAAAAACTTTCACCAAAAATTTTTGAATTTAGCACCTCCTACTTTTGGATTAAATTTTGTAGAAGATAAAAATGCAAAAAATAAAAACTTTATGCTCCTATGCGGATTTGAAAATTTTGAAAATTATTTTGTTAGAATAGATATTTTAGAAAGACTTTTTGTTCAAATAATAAATTCAAATCCAGATAAAAATAAAGAAATCAGGTTAGTACCAGAAATGCTTAACCTACTTGGTTGTAATAAACAAAATTTCCAAAAGTTAATTGAAAAAATGAATTATAAAACTTTTGAAAAAGAAAATGAACTTTATTTTAAATACCACCCAAAAAAAATAATTAAAAAAAGTTCAAAAAGAATAGTTACTTCTAATAGTCCTTTTAAAGTTTTAAAAAATTTAAATCTAAATTAATGCTTAAATTTTTTAAAGATAAAGGTAAAAACAAGGTAAATTGTAAAGAAAACTCCTTTTCTAAGATTGCATCTCTTTTGATTTATGCTGCAAAACTGGATGAGGACTACACAGAAAAAGAAGAACAAATTATAAAAAAAACATTATTGGATTTAGGGGCAAAAAGCTCAGAGATTAATGAGTTTATTTTAAATGCAAAAACTTTAGAAAAAAATTCAAATCAAATATTAGATTTTACAAAAGAGGTTAAAAATATGCCAGAATTAGAAAAAAAGAAAGTCATCGAATCTCTTTGGAAAATTATTTATTCAAACAACGAAGCTGATATATATGAAACAAATTTAATGAGAAGATTGACCGGCTTATTATATATAGACTCAAAAACTATGGGTGAAATTAAAGAGAAAGTAAAAAAACAATTAAATAAATGACATATCTAGTTAACGATAAATGTATTAAATGCAAACATACTACTTGTGTAGAAGTCTGTCCTGTTGATTGCTTTTATGAAGGTGAAAATATGCTTGTAATTAAACCTGATGAGTGTATAGATTGTGGCGTTTGCGAACCAGAATGTCCTGTTGATGCTATAGTTGCTGACACAGAATCTGGAAGTGAAAAATGGCTTGAGCTGAATACCAAATATTCGGAAATTTGGCCTAACATTACACAACTAAAAGATCCTCTAGAGGGTCACGAAAAATATAAAAATGAAGAAAACAAGTACGAGAAATATTTTAACGAAAATCTTCAA